>PDWI01001778.1_pt1 | contig 33547 bp, 30 predicted proteins | sample 1430891 | NCBI WGS metagenome assembly PDWI01 (sample SAMN01162508, study PRJNA174530) | Oral metagenome, whole genome shotgun sequencing project. | biome: Marine environment; feature: Marine mammal; material: Swab sample of the gingival sulcus; isolation source: swab sample of gingival sulcus... | reverse complement strand
GTGCATGGCAGCCTCCGGTTTGAGTTTGGTGACTGAACCATACCGTCAGCTCACTCATTTTTCAAACCTGTGCTGTCGCACTTATTATGTTAATCCAGCGTAACAGCTTTGTTCGACAAATAGCAGTTCTTTTTATCCCTCCGGGATCTTATCAGGTTCGGCTTGAAAATCTTAAAGAAGTATTGAATGTTCCAGATAAAATAAAGGTTACGTTAGAAGTGGGGCAATTCGGCTCCAAATAAATTTTTGGAGAAAGAGACCGTTCGTCCCATTTGTCGATATCGAGGAGTTCCCTTTTGTCAACGCGCCATAAATTTTCCCCGCCCGCGACAGACGACCCGGCCATCGATGCACAGCTCGGCGCGCAGTCTGTAGAGGGGCGGCAGTGACTCCTGTATCTTCGCTTTGATCACGAGTTCCGCGGTAGACGGAACCGGTTCGAGGAAGCGGACGTTCAGCTCGCCGGTTACGCCGCAAACAGCGTGGTGCTGCAGACAGCGTGCCATTGCGGTGTCGAGCAGCGCCGAGATCGCGCCGCCGTGGAGGATGCCGTCATAGCCCTCAAGGGCCGGAGTTGCGGTAAAGCGGGCAAAAACGCCGCCGTTGCCATCATCTTCAAACAAAATGTCGAGGGTCAGGGGGTTCTGCACGCTGCAGGCAGTACATGCCCCTCTTTGCCCAGACTCCGGGCCTCTCTCCGGTTGCTGCTGCATGAGACTCCTTTTCCCGATCGGGTTTGTGCTTCTTTTTTCAGCTCTTTTCCCCTGTTTGCAAAAGAGAGGTGCAGAGGGTAGAGTGCCACATCCCAGTATACCGGGCACAGAGAGGAGTTCAAGAGTGCGCATCGATCACTGCAGGCTGGCGTGTGGCACAGTGTGGTGAAAGAAGAGAGACGATATGGAGACGTTGACAGTTGGTCTCGGTGAGAGAAGTTATCCTGTCCTGATCGAAGAGAATCTGCTCGATTTGATCGGTGCGGATCTTGCCGGCAGAAAGATTGCCCGGCGTTTTGCTGTTATTACCGATGAGACGGTCGCCGCGCTCTATGGCGACCGGCTTGTCGCCTCTCTTGAGCGGGGCGGACTGTCGGCACAGCTCTTCGCGTTTGCGCCGGGTGAGGCGCAGAAAACTCTGGCCACCCTTGGTTCGCTGGCCTCACGTCTTGCTTCTGCCGGGTTTGACCGCAGCAGTGCGATTATCGGTTTTGGCGGCGGGGTCCCCGGAGATATCGCCGGCTATCTCGCCGCGTCGTGGATGCGGGGGGTCCCGTTTGTGCAGATCCCGACGACGCTGCTCGCCCAGGTCGACAGCTCGGTGGGAGGAAAGACAGGCCTGGATCTGCCCGAAGGCAAGAATCTGCTCGGTGCCTTCTATCAGCCGAAGGCTGTTTACATCGATACCGCAACCCTGGCGACTCTGGCGCACGACGAGTTGCTGGGGGGGCTGGCCGAGGTGATAAAGTACGGGGTGATCCGTGATCGCAGATTCTTTGATCACCTGCGGCGGCAGCGGCAGCAGATTCTCGCTCTTAAGCCCGCTGTTATTGCCGGAGTGGTTGCCCGCTGCTGCGCGATCAAGGCCGAGGTGGTCGCTCTTGACGAGCGGGAGGGCGGGCTGAGACGGATCCTGAACTACGGGCATACCATCGGGCATGCGGTTGAGGGCGCTTCCGGGTACAGTCTTATTCACGGGCTGGCGGTTGCGATCGGCATGGTCGCCGCGGCCCGGCTTGCGGTAATGCAGAATCTGCTTGCGGAGGAGCTGTGCGCTGAAATTGTCGATCTTCTCCGCGACTACTCGCTCCCTGTCGAGATCCCGGCCGGGATCTCGCCGGAGACGATCAGGCGGTATCTGCTCACCGACAAGAAGAGTGTTGATGGCAGGCTCTTTTTTGTTCTGCCGACAACGATCGGTGCGACCACAATAACCGATGCGGTCAGCAGAGCGCAGATTGACCGCGTCCTCGGGTGAGTTGAGATGGAGTGTGCAGCCGATGATACCACGTTTATGCGTCTGGCACTGGCCCGGGCCGAAGAGGCCGGCGAGTTGGGGGAGTTCCCGGTCGGAGCTGTTCTTGTCGCGGGCGGAGAGGTCGTTGCCGAGGGGCAGCGCCATTGCAGTGGCGGTGGTGACAACAGCCTGGTCAATGAGCTTGATCATGCCGAGATGACCGCGTTGCGCAACCTGCTGACCACCCGCCGCGATATCCCGCCCTCTGCAGTCACTGTCTATTCGACCCTTGAACCCTGTCTGATGTGCTACTCGACCCTTGTTGTCAACGGGGTGCGCAGAGTTGTCTATGCCTGTGAGGATCCGATGGGGGGCGGGACCTCTCTGCCCCTTGACCGGCTCTCTCCGCTCTATCGGCAGCAGCATATCGACGTCAGGGGCGGAGTGCTGCGGCGGCAGAGTCTTCGGCTTTTCCAAAAATTTTTTCGCAGTTCGGGGTCAAGCTATCTTGCAGACACCCTGCTTGCCCGTCACATCCTCGCGCAGAGAGTGTAAAGGAGCTCCATGAATCCGGCAACCGCACGAACCATCCACTTTCAGCCCGGGGAGCGGAACGTTTTTCTCCATCTGCTGACCGCCTGCAACCTCTCCTGCCGTCACTGCTATATCAACAAAGAACAGCACGGCAGCGGCAGTCTGAGCAGAGCTCAGATCACAAGCTGGCTCGAACTTTTCGCCGACAGCAGTCGGAGCAGCAACCTGATTCTCCTCGGCGGTGAACCGACGCTGCATCCGCATCTTGCCGAGGCGATCGTCTGTGCAAAGAGGCTCGGCTATCAGGTGACAGTGGACTCCAACGGTTACCTTTTCCATCACCTGCTCGACCGGGTGACTCCGCAGCAGCTTGATTTTCTCAGCTTCAGCCTCGACGGCCCCGATGTGATCGTCAACGACGCGATCCGTGGTGACGGGGTTTTTTCGGTCTGCACCCAAAACATTAAGAAGGCGGTCGCCGCCGGATTTAACGTCAGTGTTATCTATACGGTCAGCCGCAAAAACATCAGCCATCTCCACCGGATGGGAGCGCTGCTTGATGACCTCGGGGTCGGACGCTTTTTTATCCAGGTGATTGGTCTGCGCGGCAACTCCGCGGTCACCGACAGTGACGAGACGTCGCAGGTGAGCCGCAGCGAGTGGCTGGCAACGGTGCCGCAGGTTGCAGCTGATATCGCCGCCCGTGGTATCAGTGTGACCTGGCCGAAGGTCTTTCTCGACGAAGAGGAGATCTTTCAGTGTGCCGGCAATGTCGCCGAGAACTTCTTTATTTTCCCCAATGGCAGGGTCTATCAGTGCCCGCTGTGTGAAGATCACCCTGTCCACAGCTATGAGATTGTCGACGGGAGACTGGTGAAGTGCGGCGGACTGCGCGAGGATGCTTTTTTCCCGCTGCAGATTCCTGAGGGGTGTGTGATGAACCGGCTGTTGCAGCCCGAAACCATTGAGTATGACGGTGAAGGCAAACCGCTCTGCCGCATCTCCTGCTGTCTGCTCAAACAGCAGATCAGCGGTTGAAAAGAGCTGCGCAGAAAATCCCGGCCTCATAAAGAAGAGAGAGCGGCAGGGTGAGCAGCAGGGTGGCCATCAGGTCACCGCCGGCAAGGAGAAAGGCGACGAAGATCGCCGCCGCTGAAAACCAGATCCGCCCCCGGCGCATTTTTTCGATCGAAAAGAGACCGGTCCGGTCGGCAACGAGGACAAGAAACGGGATCTCAAAGGCGAGTCCGCAGCCAGACAGCATCCGGACAACAAAACTGATATACCCCCCGAGTTTCGGCAGTGGCTGCAGCCCTTCGGCCGCATAGCTCATGAAGCAGCCGAGCAGCAGCGGGAGGAGAACGAACCAGCCGAGCAGCGCGCCGCAGGCAAACAGCAGCGTCGAAATTGCCGCCAGCGGCACAGCGACCCGCTTCTCCTTCTCTTTGAGTCCGGGAGTGATGAAGGCATAGCCATGGTAGAACAGCACCGGCATGCTCGCGATCAGACCGGTCAGCAGTGACAGCTTTACGCGGGCGAGAAAGGCTTCGGGCAGACTGGTATAGACGAGACGGCCGACACGCGGTGAGGCGTCGAGCAGCGGGGCGACACAGGCACGGGTCAGCTGCTCGGAGAAGAACCACGCGACTCCGCTGCAGAAAACAACACAGAGCAGAACGAGGATGACCCTTCTGCGCAGCTCCAGATGATGCGGACGGAATACGGTCAGACTTTTCTGAACCAGCGGCAGAATCCGCTGCAGATCAACGCTCACGATGTTCTCCGCCTGCTGCGGGTGGTGGGTGCAGATTCTGGTTGCGGCTCTGCCGGGGCGGCATCTCGGTTGCGGTGAGGTGTTCTTTTTGTCTGTGCACCTCTTTTTTGAGGCCGCTGCGTATCGCCTCCTCCTCTTTTTTGAGGTCAACGGCGAGCTCTGTCAATGTGTCTGCCGATTCTCTGACCGGATCAAGCGCCGTCTTTATCTCTTCTTCTCCCGCAAGCAGCTGGTGCTGAAACGACCGTGCCGCCTCTTCGAGATCGGGTTTCAGCTCTTCGATGAGCTGTCCCGGAGCTCCTTCGGCGTTCAAACTCTGTTTCAGTTCGGCGGTGGTTTTTTTTATTTCGGAGAGCGCTCCGGCCAGTTTCCGGGCCAGTTCCGGAAGTCGATCCGGACCGACAACGATCAGCGCAACGACGAGGATGAGAAGCATCTCCGGCATTCCTATGCCAAACATATTTCACCTGTTTTCAGGGATGTGCAGAATCCCGGAGCTCAAATTTCCCGCTATAAATGCGGAACCGGTTCCGTTCGGCAGCAAGTGTACGGTATCAGCGGTGAGGTGTCAATCAGACAGCGCACGGCAGTGCCGCAAGGCCGGCGGCGCCGGTTTTTTCAACCGTTCGAACGAACCGGAGGCAGGGAGTGTTTGACAACTTTCGATTGTTTGACTATATTTCTCCGGTTTCGATTCCGAAAGATGTGGGATCTTGAATCCCGGTCCTTTTTCAGGAGTATTCAACGTTCCCATATCTGTTTCTCAATGTGAAGTAAAACGCAGTCTGCACGAGGAGAGAAGAGATGGCTAATGTCGTTGTCGCCGGGTCGCAGTGGGGAGATGAAGGCAAGGGGAAAATTGTTGATCTGCTTACCCGCTATGCCGACTGCGTTGTCCGCTTTCAGGGCGGTAATAACGCCGGACACACCCTTGTTATTGATGGCAGGCAGTATATCTTCCACCTGATCCCTTCCGGAATTCTCTACGAAGAGAAGATGTGTGTGATCGGCAACGGCGTCGTTCTTGATCCGGCGGTTCTTCTTGAGGAGATCGACGGGCTCAGACAGCAGGGGCTGGAGGTTGATCCGCAGCGGCTTATGATCAGTGATCGTGCCCAGATCCTGATGCCGTATCACGCCCTTCTTGATCGGGCCGGGGAGGCTGCTCTTGCTGAGGACAGCAGGATCGGAACCACCGGTCGCGGGATCGGCCCCTGTTATACCGACAAAGTCGCCCGCATCGGTCTGCGCATGGGTGATCTCGCAGATGAAGCGCTTGTGCGCGAACGGCTGAAGGCGATTGTCGATGAGAAGAATTTTCTTCTTGAAAAACGCTACGGTGCAGAAAAAATTAACTATGACGACATGCTCCGCCATGCCCTTGCCTGCGGTGAAAAGCTCCTCCCCTTTGTCGATAATGTCTCGGTCAGACTTGACCAGGCACGCAGGGCCGGAAAGCACATCCTCTTTGAGGGCGCCCAGGGAACCCATCTCGACATTGATCACGGGACCTACCCCTTTGTCACCTCTTCCAACACCGTTGCTGCCAACGCCTGTACCGGAAGCGGGTTCGGAGTGACTCATATTGACGCGGTGATCGGTATTGTCAAGGCGTACACCACCCGTGTCGGTGCCGGCCCGTTTCCGACCGAGCTCTCTGATCAGACCGGCAGAGAACTGCAGGAGAAGGGGCATGAGTACGGCGCGACCACAGGGCGGCCACGCCGCTGCGGCTGGTTTGACGGTGTTGTTGTTGCCGATGCGGTCCGGCTCAATGGGATCACCGGACTTGCGGTGACCAAACTTGATGTTCTCAGCGGCATGAAAGAGCTGAAAATTGGCAGCGGCTACACCCTCGTGGACGGGAGCGTATGCCACGCGATGCCTGCCCGTATCAGTGACTATGCCGGGCTTGCCCCTGTCTATGAATCTGTTGAGGGCTGGCAGCAGGAGATCTCCGCTGCTGCCAGTGTTGACCAGCTTCCACAGACAGCCCGCCGCTATCTGCAGCAAATCGAAGAGGTCGCCGGAGCTCCGGTCGATATCGTCTCTGTGGGGCCGGAGAGAAAACAGACGATCCTGCTCCGTAATCCGTTTGCAACCAAAGGGTCCTCTGAATAGTTTCGCCGTTTGTTTCTGTTCAGGGCCCCCACAATAAAAAGGAATGAATGATGGCCCGTATTACCTGTGAAGACTGTCTTGAGAGTGTCGGCGATGATAACCGGTTCAACCTTATCCACCTCGCTGTTGAACGCATTCGTCAGCATCGTCGGGGAGAGCCCTTTCTCACCGAAGGCAAAAATCAGGAGGTGGTGATGACCCTGCGTGAAATTGCTGCCGGGAAGGTCAACTTTGACAACATTGATGACCTTCCAAACAGCTTTGATACTCCCGAACAGGAGGAGTCTGTTGACAAGGAGCAGCCGTAAACCGCCCTGCGGTGATCTCCTGACGACAATTTTGGTGACGGTTTTGCCACCACGGTAAAATTTTACTCGACGTTTTCATGGTTTTGAAAGGGGCGCGCCGGTTCTGATCACGAAAACGTCAGGGAGACAGAATATTTGAAGCCACTTCAGGTTGGATATGAGTATTGACTACTATGAAACGCTCTCGGTCAGCCGGTCAGCGAGCAGTGGAGAGATAAAAAAGGCGTACCGGAAACTGGCAATGAAGTATCACCCCGATAAGAATCCGGGCGATAAAGAGGCCGAGGAGATGTTTAAAAACTGCACTGAGGCGTACGAGGTGCTCAGTGACGATCAGAAGAGACAGCTCTACGACCGGTACGGCTATGAAGGGTTGAAGAACAGCGGCTACAGCGGTCCCGGAACGGCCGAAGATATCTTCTCGAGTTTCGGTGACATCTTTGGTGATCTGTTCGGATTTGGCGGCCACAGTCAGGCCCGCCGCAGTGGACCGAGTCCGGGAAATGATCTGCGCTACGATATTGAAATTTCGTTTATGGAGGCAATTCACGGGGTCGTCAGAGAGGTAACCCTGAACAAGCGGCAGACCTGTTCCACCTGTGAGGGCAGCGGCAGTCGGCCCGGCAGCAGACCGGAGACCTGTCCGACCTGTAACGGCCGCGGCCAGGTGATCCGCTCCCAGGGGTTTTTCCAGATGAGTACCACCTGTCCGCAGTGTCGTGGTGAGGGGGTTCGGATCACCGATCCCTGTATCGACTGTAACGGCGCCGGGCTTGTCGAAAAAGATAAGGTGGTTTCACTGAAGATCCCTGCCGGTGTTGATACCGGGGCGCGGATGCGCCTGCGTGGTGAAGGTGAGGGCGGACGGCGCGGGGGGCAGTCCGGTGATCTCTATGTGGTCATTCACGTTGCTGAGCATGAGTTTTTCAAACGCGACGGAGAGACGATCTACTGCAGTTTTCCGGTGTCGATGGTCAAGGCCGCACTTGGCGGAAAAGTTGAGGTGCCGACTGTCAACGGCAGTCGCAGCCTTGATATTGCCGCCGGCAGCCAGAGCGGTACCCGCCTGGTGTTAAAGGGGGAGGGGGCACCCTCCCTTCGCGGCAGCCGCAGGGGTGATATGGTGGTCAATCTGCAGGTGCTGACCCCGGAGAATCTTGACGATGAGCAGAAGGCCAAACTCCGGGAGTTTGCCGAGTTGACCCATGAGAACATGACCGAAAAAGAGAATGAGGGGTTTTTCTCAAAAATATTCCATGAGGTTGTCGATTTTATCAAAGAGAGTTCGACAGCTGAAGAGGAGAAGAGGTGATGGCCGAACTGACCCACTTTGACCGCGAAGGAAAAGCGCAGATGGTTGATGTCGGCGGCAAACCGGAGACCGTTCGCAGGGCGGTTGCCGGAGGCTGGATTCAGCTGTCTCAGGAGGCCTTTGACCGGGTACGTGAAGGGAGCATCGCCAAGGGTGATGTCCTCGGCATAGCCCGCATTGCGGCGATTATGGCCGCGAAAAAGGTCGACACCCTGATTCCGCTCTGCCATCCTCTCAGTATTAACAGCGTCAATGTCGATTTCTCTTTCAGAGCCGAAGAGAGGTGTATCGATATTGAGGCTGCGGTCAGCGTCTCCGGAAAGACCGGGGTTGAGATGGAAGCTCTTACCGCCGTCTCCGTTGCCGCCCTGACTATTTACGATATGTGCAAGGCGATTGACCGGGGGATGACTGTCGGCGAGATCCGCCTGCTCGCCAAAAGCGGCGGTAAAAGTGGTGACTACCGGCGCCCGGAGGTCGGGTGATAGAAACTGTCCGGGGATTTCCTCCGTTGACAAGCGTATGGAGAGAGTATGCAGGCTGAAAAACTCAAACAGTACAAAGAGCAGCTGCTGGCGACCCGGAAGACTCTTCTGCAGGGGGTGGACAAGACCCTCAATGAGATCTCTGACTCGGGGAATGTCCCTGATCCCAACGATCGTGCGACCCTCGAATCCGGGCGCAATTTTGAACTGCGCATCCGCGGGCGCGAACACCGGCTGGTGAAAAAGATTGATGAGGCACTGGCCAGAATAGAAGACGGATCGTTTGGTATCTGCGAGGATTGTGGTGAAGAGATTGGTGAAAAACGCCTCGAGGCCCGTCCGGTTACGACCTGCTGCATCAACTGCAAGACCCTGCGGGAGACAATCGAAAACTCGACCGCCGGATAACGCAGTGACGCCTGCCGGGTCAGTGGAGATGGTACGGTGAAAGACGTTCAGAGTGCAGTTGACACCCGCAATATTGATATCAGAATGGCCGGGGTAAAAAACGTCTCGTATCCGATCTCGGTGCGTGACCGGTCACGGGTCAGGCAGCACACTGTCGCCTCTGTCAATATGTCTGTGAACCTTGCAAAAGAGTGCAGGGGGACGCATATGAGCAGGTTTGTTGAAGTGTTGAATGAGTATCATGGTGACTTTGACACCAGCTGCATGCCGGCTGTGCTGCAGCGGACGAAAGAGCGGCTCGGCGCCGAGACCGCCCGGGTTGAGTTCTCGTTTCCGTATTTTATCGAAGATGACAGAGGAAGACGGTGGTATCAGTGCACTCTTGCCGGCTGCCTCGACAACGAAGCACAGATCTCACTGACCCTGACTGTACCGCTGCACTTTGCGGCTGCAGTCCGGTCACTCGACGCCGAGGCCGTCGTCGATATCACCTTCGCCCGGTTTTTCTGGTTTGAAGATATTATCGCCCGTGTTGAGCAGGGAGCCGATGCCGCTGTACGGGCGGTTGCTGCCGGTTCCGAAAAAAATCTGACTGCAGAGCTTTTCTGCCTCTTTATCTGCAGCCGGCTGGCTCCGGTCACCGCCTTCCGCTGCTATACGGTTGCGGTTCATACCCGTTCTCAAAACTGTACATCCTATGCCTCTGCAGGAGGTGGAAAACCTTCTGTCGAGCCGTGTGGGGTCTGTTCCTCAAAAAAAGAGCAGGAGAGTCTGTAATGCCTGAGCTGTTGTTTGAAATTGGTACCGAAGAGATTCCGGCCGGCTATATCGCTCCGGCCTGTCGTCAGCTCGAAGAGAACTTTCAAAAAATGGCCGAAGAGGCGGGCCTCTCCCACAAAGAGGTGACGAGTTATGCCACCCCGCGGCGACTGGTGCTGCGGGTTGCTGATCTCGCCGCCAGCCAGAAAGATATCGATGAGGAGCTGCTCGGCCCGTCAACAAAAGTCGCCATCGATGCCGAGGGGAATCTGACCAGGGCCGGTATCGGTTTTGCCCGTTCAAAGGGAGTCGATCCGTCGGAGCTGCAGGTGGTCGATACTCCAAAAGGGGAGTATATGATGCTTCGCCGCCGGGTCAAAGGCGAGGCGGCCGCTCAACTGCTGCCCGGGATCCTCGCAAAACTTATCACGGGTCTCTCTTTTCCCAAATCGATGCGCTGGGGAACAAAAAAGCAGAGCTTTGCCCGCCCGATTCAATGGCTGGCGGCTCTGTTTGGCGATGAGGTGATCCGTTTTACTCACGAAGGGATTACCAGCGGAGACCGCAGCAGCGGGCATCGATTTACCGCCGGAGACCCTTTTGTGATCAGCAGTATTGACCAGTATGAACGTCTGCTCGAGGAGCGCGATGTCATTGTTGACCCGCGGCGGAGACGGGAGATGGTTGTTGCCGAAATCAGGGCTGCGGTGGCTGCAGGCGGCTCTTTCCCCGGTGGTGAGGTGCAGATTGATGACGATCTTGTTGATACCGTTACCAATCTGGTCGAAAATCCGGTCGGGGTCTGCGGAACCTATGATAAAAAGTTCCTGCAGCTTGTTCCCGAGGTGCTGATAACCTCGATGCGTGAACATCAGAAATATTTTCCGGTTGTCGCTGCCGACGGCTCGCTGCTGCCCGGGTTTGTCGCCGTCAACAACACCCGGGTCAACACCGAAGAGGTGACCCGACAGGGGCACCAGCGGGTGCTCCGCGCCCGTCTTGAGGATGCCCTGTTCTTTTATAAAAGCGATCAGAAAATCCGCCTTGATCAGCGTGTTGAAAAACTCTCCGGGATTATCTTTCAGGCAGAACTCGGCTCGATGCTCGAAAAGAAGACGCGGCTGGTCAAACTCGCAGAACTGCTTGCAGGGGTGATCAATCCGGAGCTGATTGCTGATGTCTGTCGAGCGGCAGAGCTCTGTAAAGCCGATCTGCTCACCGATATGGTCGGTGAGTTCCCGTCGCTGCAGGGGATCATGGGTGCCGACTATGCGGCCCACGATGGTGAAAACGAGGTGGTCTGTGGTGCCATCCGCGAACACTATATGCCAAAGCGGTCGGGGGCGGAGCTCCCCTCTTCGGATGCAGGGGCGATCCTTGCCCTTGCCGATCGTATTGATACCATAGCCGGACTCTTCGGCATTGGTCAGATCCCGACCGGAAGTGCTGACCCCTTTGCCCTCCGTCGTCAGTCTCTTGCGGTGCTGCGGATAATCATTGACAGAGGCTGGAGGTTCTCGCTCAGAGAGATTCTCGCCAGAGCGCTCTTTCTCTATGGAGACAAGGTTGACGCCTCGGCAGAAACCGTTGACCGCGCCACCGCCTTTCTCCGCGACCGTTTTATAAATGACTCTGTCCGTTCAGGGCAGCGTGCTGCCGCGATCGAAGCCGCTGCCGCTGCCGGCTTTGACGATGTTGTCAACTGCTGCCGGCGGACAGCGGCCCTTGCCGAATTCAACGATGATGACTCCTTTGCGGTACTGGCTGCAGCCTTCAAACGTATCCGCAACATCACCAGTGAGAACAGCGGACGCACGGTCGATCCGAATCTCTTTGCCGAAGAGGTCGAGCGTGAACTGTACCAGCTCTATCGGCAGGTGGCTGCGGAGGTAAAGACGCAGATCGCCGCTGACCGCTACGTTTTGGCACTGAAAGCGATGCTGACGATGAAGGGGGCGGTCGACCGTTACTTCGAGGAGGTGATGGTCATGGCGAAAGAGCCGGCGGTACGCGCAAACCGGCTCAACCTGTTGAGTTCGATTGCCGATCTTATCCTGATGGTCGGCGATATCTCAAAGTTTGAGCGGCTGTAACCGGGGAAAGCCTCTGCTTGCACTCAGCGTGCCGTCGGGCAGAACCCACAGCGCAGAGCAGTTCGGCCACTTGCGGAGAAATTTTTTCCCCTGCTCCGGGCCCATAATAAAAAGTGTGGTTGCGAGGGCATCGGCAAGCTCTGCCGAAGGCGCGACAGTTGTCACTCCGATACTTTTCTGTGCTGAGCGCAGCAGGGCGGGGTTGAGAATATGGTGCCTTCTCTCGCCGTCTGCGGTCTCATATTGATAGTAGTCTCCGGAGCCGCAGACCCCTGCATTTTTCACCTCGATAATACCGAGCAGCTCTGAGGAGCGTGGATCCTGGATTCCCACCCGCCAGGAGCGGTCGCCGTAGCAGAAGAAATCGCCACTCGCTTCAATAAGGGCGGCAGTGATCCCGGCATCTTTGAGAATGCCTGTCGCCGCATCGACAATACTCCCCTTGGCAAGACCGCCGAGATCAAGGGCCATCCCCTGTTCCGGCAGGAAAACGGTCCTCTTCTTTTCATCAAGCAAAACTTTCGAATAATCGACCAGGCTTTTCTTCTCTTCTGCGGCTGCGTTGCGATAGTAGAAAGGGAGAACAGAGACCGCTCCGATGGTGATATCGAAGACCCCTTCAGAGCGTTCACCGACGAGAAGAGCGCGCTTGATCAGCGCAAAGGTGGAGTCTGAAACTGCAACGGCCTCTTTTCCCGCCGCACGGTTGATCCTGCCGATGGCGCCATCGATACTGCGGTGATCGTACTCCTGCTGCAGTCGGTTAATCTCGGCAAAGGCCCTCTCTGCGGCCTCTGCCGTCTTCTCTTTCTCTCCTGCCATCTTGATATGGACAATTCCACCCATCGCAAGACCTGCCGCCGTCTGCAGCTCTGTATTGCCGTGGAATCGCTCGCGGGCTGCTGTCAGGTTGGTGATAAACGAGGGCAGTGCAACTGCAAGTGTGATCAGTGGCAGAACCGCAATCACTCGTCGGGCGGGGTGACTGTGCTCTCTGGTTCCGAAGCTGACCCGGCCGCAGAACAAGGTGATCGCAAACGGGATGCACGAGACTGCTCCGAGAACACCTGCGGCCTGCAGACCAGTGGCCGCTGAACCGCTGTACTGAACAAGAACACCGCTGATCATCGGGCCGAGCAGAAGCCCGACTCCGGCTGCCGTCTGGAACATCCCCATCGCAGTGCCGCTGCTGTCGGGAGTGGTGGTTGCAAGGTGCATCGACGAGGGCAGAGAGAGCGCACTGCCGACTCCGGTTGCGACTCCGATCAGGAGAAAGGCGGTGATACTGTCTGCTGCCGGAGCAAAAAGCAGAGCAGTCGCACTGAGGAGCAGGCCGAAAAGGGTGAGGAAACTGCGGGGAAGGGTGTCGGCAAGTCGGCCTGTCAACGGCAGCAGAATGCAGCTGATGCCTCCTGGAACCGCAACAAGGAGTCCGATACGCCAGGCGGGGAGGTGCAATTGTGCTGCGGCCATCATCGGAAAAAAGGTCAGCAGAGTTGAGATGCCGAGTGTCCGCCCGCAGATCGCGGCAAGCAGTGCAGAGGTCTCTCCGATTCTGTGCGGGCGCGGGATGACTGTTTCTGCTCTCTGCTGCCGGTCATCGGCGCTTTTTTCGACGGTCGAATGCAGTGGACAGCGGAGCAAAAGAAGTGTTGACAGCAGCATGCAGACAGAGAGAAAAGCCGGGATCAGCTGCATCTGCGAATAAAAAAAGAGCAGCCCGCCACACGCCGGGCCGACAAAGAAGACCGCGTTTGTCGCCGCATTGCTCCAGCCGAAGATGCGGCCACGTCGCTTTGCCGGTGCAAGTTTTGCGAGAAGGGCAAGCGCAACCGTTTTGATCGTCCCGGTTCCAAGTCCAAGACAGAACTGAACAGAGAGCAGCATCTGTGGCGATAACGAGAGATAACAACCGCCTGCTGCAACGGCGCAGAAAAGGGTGGTTCCGGGAAGGAGAAAGCGGGGGGACCAGCTGTCACTGAGAAATCCGGCCAGAGGAGCCGCCAGCAGTCGCGCCAGAAAATAGCCGCTGAAAACAGCACCCACCCAGCCGCCGGGAAGCTGTTGCTGCAGTGCAAAAAGGGGGAATGCAAACAGAAAAACGTTGACACCGAGAGAGGTAAGCAGGAGAACCGCCAACAGGACGAAGCTGCAGCGGTTCTCCGCTGATGAGCTATTGAACACCGGGAAGCATCTTCTCAGCGAGCCTGCTCAAGGGCGCGTGCGACGGCGATTTTTATCCCGTCTGAAGCAAACGACGCCTTGGCGACAGAATCAACTGCGGTTGTCTGTGCCTCAAGGATCTTCTTCGGCATGGTCTCTTTTGCCTCAGCGTTTCTTTTGCCCTGCTTGCCTTTTTCGCTCTGCTTGAAGGTAACCAGTTTGATGTCACTGATACGGCCATCGGCAATGGTCACCGAAACAACAATTTCACCGGGGTGTTTGGGCGGTTTATTGTACCCGTTGGCCCGGCCTTCATAGGTGCCATCCTTGTATTTCACGGTGGCCTCATGCAGTGCTGCCGCCACTGCCAGTTCAATACCCAGGGAAGATTGCGACGCTTTGGCGACAGAGTCAATGGCAACAGACTGCTTTTTCAGGATCTCGGCCGGAATCGTCTCTTTTGCCGAAGCGTTGCGTTCTCCCTGTTTTCCCTTTGTCGTCTGGGTAAAGTCATCCAGCTTTATATCGGTAATCTTCTCTTCGTCAACAGTGACAGAGACGGTGATATTTCCGGGGTGTTTTTTTGAGCTGTGGCCGGGCGAAGAAGCTTTATAGGTCCCGGGTTTGTACTTTGCCGCAGAGACGGTTGCGGCGCCAAGACCGGATACAGCGAGTGCAACAAACAAAATCAATACCTTTTTCATAGACCTTTCCTCCAGAGTAAAAGGATGGAACAGCAATCATCACACATAGTGTGTCTTCACCTGTTCTTCTCTCGGCAGCTGCGTTGTGAAAACCTGACACTGGCAGGCAGCGGAGAATTATGGGCATACGTCTATTATACTGTCTTTACGCCAGGGCGTCAATAAAAACAACATATTGAAATATCGTGGGAAAAATCATGCCGATCCGTAACTGTGCAGACCCGGCAGCCAGAAGTTAACCCCGAAGTAGGTGAAAAAGACCACCGCGAGTCCGGCAATTGAGGCGATTGCGATACGCTGTCCGCTCCAGTTGCGGGTAAACCGGATATGGAGGACGATCGCATAAAAGAACCAGGTGATAAGGGACCAGATCTCTTTGTTGTCCCAGCTCCAGTAGGTGCCCCATGCCGAATTGGCCCAGATCGAACCGGTTATGATTCCGGCACTGAGCCAGATGAACCCGAAGATCATGGTCTTGTGCACCATCTCATCAAGGACATCGAGTGGTGGCAGCCGGTTGCTGAGGATATCTTTTGACCGCAGCAGAAAGAGGACGCCAAAACCTGCGGTGACCGCAAAGGCGGCATAGGCGATAAAGCAGGTGATAACATGGGAGGAGAGCCAGTTCGACTGCAGCGCGGGGATGAGTGGTGAGATCGCCTTCTGGACACTGCTTGAATTTGCCGCCCAGGCAAGGGCGGCGGTCGCAAATGAGAGAGCAAACGTGCCACTCAGTCGTGTCTTGAAGCGCCACTCAAGGAAAAGTTGAAGGACAACGGTGACAAAGGCAAAAAAGACGATCGATTCATACATGTTGGTCAACGGAATATGACCGTACCCGAGCTGGTATGACTCAACCCAGCGCAGACCGATGCCGGTGGCCATCAGCAGCAGGGCGGCAATCGAGGCGCCGGTCGCGAAACGTCCGAGCTTTTGAAAAAGAAGATACACCGCATGGAGAAAGGTGGCAAAGAGGCAGGTGAATGTTGAGATGCCAAGAAACCATGAGCTGTCCATCAGAACTCCTTCAACCGCTGAAAGCGTGCGGTGTGTCGCTAATTGGTCGAACTGTCAATTTTTTACGGAACCGGTGAAGAATCGGTCTTCTCCTGTCAGCACAGAAGAGAGAGGGGTCTCAGACTGTCTTTGAAAAACCGTGAACACTCTTGTCTTCTCTTTTTTGTTTGCGGCAAAAGACTGAATCTTTACGGCCCCTCTTTTCTTTTTCAGAGATTTGAACATTTGTCAATATCAGAGTCCTCAGCCGGCACTCTCGTCCGCTGTATTTTCCGGGAGTGGGGAGTTGAGGTTCCCTCAAGCGCCGCCAGCGCCTCTGTCAGCCGCCCAACTTCACGGGCAAAGCCGGAACGGTTTTTGTTGCTGTCTGCAGCGAGAACGAGCGTCTCGTCTTTTTTTGTAACAAGAAGCCAGAGACGTCGATGCGGCATGAAAAAAGCGAGATAGAGACCACCCAGCATCAGCAGACAACCACTATAGACCACCCATACACCGGGGTCCTTTGCGACCTCGAGACCGGTGGCAAAGCGCTGCTTGATCAGCACCTCCCAGTCGTTGCCGTCAACGGTGATTCTGTGGGTGCGGTTATCGTCAACCCAGCCGCTCCACGGCGGCCCGGTGCCAATCTTGATCCAGAACTTTTCACGCAGCACCCGATCCCGCTGTCCTTCTGCCGCAAGGATCCCGAAGTTCATCCGCTCTCTGCTGAAGTTGACCGGCCGCTGGTAGGCGGCGATAAAGGGAAAGCTCTCTTTCGTTACCCTGTCGTTGTGCATCCGTTTCCTGCTGAGGATGATCACAAACGATCCGGGAATCGGCTGAAACGAGGACTGGTAAAATGTCATGCCACCATATTTGAGCGGACCGTTTACCTCAATCATTCTGGTAGTCAGCTCCTTCTGATCGGCGACAAGGGTGAGGCTGCTCTCATACTCCTTCGGCAGCCCGTTGTTGTAATATTTGATCCCGAACCAGTTGCAGTGAACAGCAAACGGCAGCTCAATTGGCCGGTTGTCTTTGCGGTTGTAGACGGTGGTTGTGCTCTCGAGTTCAGGAACCCAGACGGCTGCGCGAAAGCCGAAAAGAGAACCGATCAGGCCGCCAATAAAAATCACAATAACAGAGAGATGGACAAGGTAGACCCCGAGCCGTCCCCACCGTCCTTTCTGGGCCGCAAACAGAGTTCGTTCTCTCTCTTTGCGGATCTCGCCTTTCCACCCCTTTGTCGCAAGCATTGCAACGGCGCGTTCGAACGTCAGCGTTCGGGGCAGCGCGTCGGGATGCTGCATTTTGCGCAGCCGCTCGGAAGAGAGCGAAAAAGGATCCCTGTGGATCAGCTTCCAGGCGGTCGGAAAGCGGTCAATTGTACAGATGATCAGGTTGAGGGCCAGCACGGTCAACAGCCCCAGATACCACCACGAACTGTACATCCTGTCAAAGTGGAGAAAAAGGGTGATGCGGGCCGCACTGTCGGCAACGCTGTCGATAACGGTCGAATCCTTTGTCCACTTTGCGGCGGCATTGGCAAAAAATCTGCTGTAGTACGAGACGTTCTCGCCCTGCGGGATCAACGTCCCGACGACCGAGGTGACGGCAAGGGTGATCAGGGTTGCAATCGCCAGCTGTACCGAAGTAAAGAGGCGCCAGAGGCTGGTAAAGAGTTTCATTGGAGTTTCATCGGTGACGACTGCCCGTATCGACAAGAGTCTCTGCTGCCGAAGCACAGGGGTGGAGGGTTCAGAGGAGTATCAAGAGAGGGCATCCGCAATTTTCGGGGCACCGTCAATGTCCTGGGCCGGGCTTTTTTGCCCGGCCGGCAAAAATTTCTCCGCAACCAGTGCTGTCTGCCCGGTATCAGTCTTCTCCTGCAGTGCGGATATGAAGGAAAACGAGGACCTTCAACGCACTTTGCGGTTGAGGCGGGTGGAAGGCTTCTCTGCATCATTCGCAGGCACCATAGCCTTTTTTACCGGTATTGGCAATTCAAAGCCGACCGGTTGCCGCATTTTTCTCTGTCCTCATGTGATCGGAACGGGCGTCACCTCAGGCAGAGCTGCGTGCGAAAAGTACTTGCAATTCTGCTTTTGGAACGGTACAAAAAGAAATTCATCTTTCTATTCTTAACTTGTCAGCCGGTTCTGTGCGGCTGCAACCACCCGGGTACGGTGAAGGAGAGTTCGAAATGGCAAGAGTATGTGAAATCTGCGGCAAGGGTCCGATGACCGGGAACAATGTCTCCCACGCCCATAACAAAACCCGTCGGCGCTGGCTGCCGAACCTCAAGTCTGTGCGGATGGCAGATGCCGGGGGCAATCGGAAGAGAATGCGTGTCTGCACCCGCTGCATCCGCTCCGGAGCTGTTGTCAAGGCTCTTTGAGAGATTTCTTTTGGCGGCACCTTGAGTTCGAGGTTGCCGGATGAGAAAGAAGACAACAGAAGTGTTCCGGTGTGGAGAGTGTCATGAGTGAAAAAATCTCGTTTATTTCAAGCGAAGAGGCGATGGAGCTGGTTGGAGCCATTCAGGAAGAAGAGGATATCGAGTGCCCGAACCATCGCATCCTGACCGTCTACAATAAGGATGACCGCGAGATCTGCTGGTTTGACTACGATGAAGTGATGCGCGATATCGGCGAGGTGGCAAAAGAGCAGCGTCTGGAGGCGGTCAACCGCTATATCCTCGAACGGATTCCGTCGTGGGCGAAAGAGGAGTGATCTCCTCGAACTCTTCAGCATCTGCAACGCCTGCCCTCTGGTTTTTCCAGAGGGTTTTTTGTTTGCCGGTCAGGCGGCTTATGGGCGGACCTGCTGTCTGATGAACCTGCCGGTACCGCGATCCTGATACTTGATCGTTGCTGTCGGTGCTGCCGACAGAGGGGTGGCAAACCGGACCGCAAAACTGTAGCGTCCCGGAGGGCTGCGTTTTACCAGCCATGTTACCCTGTTGCCGCCGACCTTGCTTGCCGGCGGCGAGGTCTGCACCACCTGACTTCCGGGGGGCAGATGCTCTTCGACAATCAGGGTGCCGTCGGCCTGATTGACCTCGACAATGAGCAGCGAACGGGTGCCGGAGGCACTTTGAAACGAGGCGCTGATTTGGGCAGAGGCACTTCCGGCCCAAAAGATCAGAGCGATGAGCAGAAGTGCGGCACGACTATTTTTCATGAATCTCCTCTCTCTTTTTTCGGTGCAGGATGATCAGTTTTCGTCTGCTGTTGTCCCAGCGGTAGCCGACACCGAGCCAGATCTCTTCGACCCGGTCGATCTCGCTGCCGAATCCGGGAAGATCACTGTAACGGTCATAAACAAGGATAATTTCCCGGTCGTCAATGACATGATCTTTGTTCACATCCGCCCAGTGCCAGGAGCTCAATTCAAGGCTCTGACTGCCGCCGGTCTCTCTTTCTGAACTGGTGCTTGTTGCCCAGCTTCCGGTAAAATTCACCCGGTCGCCGGGGTTTCCGGACGGACGCAGCAGATAACTGTAGCGGCGGTTGCTGTGGACCTTGCCGAGCCAGCGGATCTCGCCGCCGGCCCTGTGATCATCGCCGGCCGGTGGCGGGGTAATCTCTGCAACGGTTGCCGCCTGAGCAATCTCCTCTTTGATCATCACCGTGGTCTCCCCGGTTGTCGAATTGACGGTGAGAGAGACCGGTACCAGCTCTTCGGGCAGTGACCATGCCGGCGCTGACCGGGTCACTTCGGGGACGGGCGTCTCTTTCGGCGCCGGGGCAGAGCCGCCTCTGAACACGACAACGAGGATGATAACGAGCAGGCAGCCTGCGGTTGATGCGATCAGGAGCTTTGGGTACTGCCGGGCCGCGGAAGCCCGGGGCAGGGGGGAACCCGGATCTGTGCTGTTTTGACCTGGCTCTGCGGTGCTTCCGGTCTCCTCACTGTCGTCAAGCAGCAGCTCGCTGAGGTCAACCTCGAGGGCTTCGGCAAGTTTGAGCGCGTTGTCACGTTTGATTGACGGGTAGCGGCCATTTTCCCAGCGGGAGATGGTGTCGGTGGTCACCGAGACTGCAGTGGCGACGTAGAGCTGGGTTACCCCCTGCTCTTCACGCAGGCGGCGAATGGTCGTCCCATCTATTCTGACCATGGCCATAGGACCGCCGCTGTGGAAATCTTCCCTGCTCATGATCAGTTACGCCCAGTCGAATCGTGCACTGTTGCCAGGCGGATCAGCCTTCACCACCCGAACCTCGACACTGTCTCCGGGATGTACCCCGGAGATCGAGGGCAGATCGATATCCATCAGGATCTCGGTCAAAAGCAGATGGCTGCGTTTCGGGCCGGTCTGAATAACGAGGGCCTTCAGACTCTCTCCGGTACGCTCGGCAAGCCAGCGCAGCAGCCAGTAGCGCTGGCGCTGAGCACGGACATTGTTGGCGGCACTCAGGGTGCGGGAGAGGACCGAGGTAAAGTCGCGGCACATTTCAAGAGTGAAACAGGCCGGCCGGTGGCGGACGATGCTGTTGAGCTGATGCTGCATCACCAGATCGAGCAGCCGCCTGATCGGAGAGGTGACGGTCGAGTACTGGTTGACTCCGAGACCGGAATGGGGCTTCGGCTCTGTCGACAGTTCTCCACGCGGCAGCTGCCGCCGCTGCAGGGTGTTCTGATAGAGATCGTCATCTTCACCATAAACAAGACGTGTCTTCAACGGCGGCTGGGAGCGGTAGAGCCCGGGGACCATCCGGTCGGCAACATATTTTGCCGCTTCGGTGTTGGCGAGAATCATCATCTCGGCAACGATGGTACGGGCCGGAGTGTCACTTTTGGCAAGGCTGACATGCACTCGTGACTGGTAGTCGACATGAATGTTGACATCGGGAAAGGGCAGCAGGAGAGCACCGGCATCAAGACGTCGCCTGCGCAGTTTTCGGCGCAGCATTTCAAGGATCCTGATCTCCTCATCACTTTCAAGCATGCTGTCGACCTGGTCGTAGGTAAGGCGTCTGGCAACCTTGATGATCGAGGGGAAGATCCGCACCTGTCTGACCTCTGCCTCCGGTGAGAGCAGAATCATGAAACTGAAAGCGGCGCGCACCTCATTCTGAATCAGCGAGCAGATCCCCTGTGAGAGATGACGCGGCAGCATGGGCACCTGACGCTCGGGAAAGTAGATCGACGTTCCACGCTGCATCGCTTCGAGGAAGAGGGGATCGCCGGGGCGGACATAGTGGGCGACATCGGAGATGTGAATACCGATAAGGTAATCTGTCCCTTCGCGCTCGACGGTCAGCGCATCGTCGAAGTCGAGTGTGGTTGTTCCATCGATGGTGAGCGGTTTCAGATGGGTGAAGTCCCGGCGTTCTTTGTCGGCGAAGAGATGCCCGGTTCCGTTCTGCAGCAGCCGCTCCGCCTGTTGCCGGGCGGCAAGGGAGAAACTGTCGGGCAGCTTTGCCTGGAGAAAGGGGATGTTCTCATCTTCTGACCAGAAGCCGGCGTTGACCAGCAGATGAAAGGGGGCGTGTTCGCCGCTTTTGCCGGCCTTTTTCAGCAGACGACGTGCGGTGTCGGCATCGCCACTCTCGTTGCCGAACAGGTAGAAGTCACGGAGAATCTTCAGGATCTTCGTCTCAAACTCGCTGCAGGAGCGGGCTTTCAGCTGACCGCTGTCGATCGCTGCAAGCACCCGGCAGCCGTCAGCAATCAGCCGGGCCTTCTCCTGTTCGCGCTTTGCCTGAATCTGCAGCTGTTCGACCTTTTCGCTGCTGTTGGCAATGATTCGTCCCTCTTTGAACTTGAAGAAGAGACGGTCGTTGAAGACGCAGCGCAACAGTGCTGAGACGTTATCATCACTCGCCTCTTCGCCGAAGGTCAGTTCGGCGAGAAAAATCGGGCTGAAGCTGTTGTCGGCTTCTTCTGACAGCAGCTCCCAGATCTCGTGGAGATCGACCTTCTCCATCAGTGAAAAACGCTTGTCGGTCGTCTCCATCAGCAGCCGGGCGGTCTCTTCACGACTGCCTGCTGAGGCCAGGGGGGCCATCGAACAGTGAACGACCCGTGATACCGGGAGATTCACTTCCCGGCCGGTCTGGGTGAGCAGACGGAGACGTTTCGGCTGGCTTTCGGTGACGAGGGCACAGATAAATTTGCCGTTATCAAGATATTCTATGAGTTTGCCTGCGGCGATCATCTGACGTCTCAGCCCTTTTCATCAGTGAGAAATCCTTGCAAAAGCAGGGGATTGAGGTAACGATAGAGGGAATTGGGATACCGTGCTATATATATCGCAATTACACTGTTTCCGCCATGACCAATCGTGAACGACTGGTAAAAATCTGATCTGCTGCGTTGCCGTTTGCCAGCACCACATCGTCAACAGCCATGGAACTCCCCGGATCCCCATCATCCTCCGCTCCTGTGAAGTCGGGGATGACAGCGATTGTCGGCCCCCCAAATGCAGGAAAGTCGACCCTGATGAACGCCTTTCTGCAGCAGAAAATTTCGATCGTCACCCCGAAACCGCAGACGACCCGTAACCGGATTGCCGGTATCGTCAACGGCAAGACGTACCAGCTGGTCTTTGTTGACACCCCCGGGCTGCATCAGTCGCGTGAACCGCTCAATGCCGAGATGGTCCGGGTCGCTCTTGAGAGCCTTGACGGCGTTGATCTTGTCCTCTTTTTGATGGATGTCTCGCTGCCGATGCCGCAAAAATTTCAGCGCAGGCGCGAGCAGGAGATGGCGCTCTGGCTTGACAGGGTGAGGAGTCCGACGGTTCTCGTTCTCAACAAAATTGATCTCATCGCCCGCGAAAAAGTGCTGCCGCTGATCGCTGCCTACGAAAAACTCTTCCCCTTTTCTGAAATTATCCCGGTCTCGGCAAAGCAGGGCGACGGGGTTGACCGGCTGCTTGCCGAGATCATCAGGCGGATGCCTTACGGACCGCGCTGGTTCCCGGAAGATATCCCGACCGATGCCAGTGAACGCTTTCTCTGTGCAGAGATCGTTCGTGAGAAGGTCTTTCTCCAGACGAATCAGGAAATTCCGTATTCAACAGCGGTTGTTGTTGAGTCGTTCCGGGAGGAGAAAAACCGGGTATTGATCCATGCGGCGATCGTTATTGAACGGGCATCGCAGAAGGGGATTCTGATCGGCAAAGGCGGCAGTCGGCTGAAGAGTATCGGGACTGCCGCCCGCAGGGATATTGAGAAGCTTCTCGGGCAGCGGGTGCGGCTTGAACTCTGGGTCCGGGTGAAGAAAAACTGGGCCAGAGATGCCCAGTTTATGAAGGAGCAGGGCTTTTAAGTGCAGCCCCCCGGCTGCTCGCGGAACTTTGGGATGCACCTTTTCGCGGAGAACTCTTTGTTTGCAGAATTACTGCTGCGCCTCTTTCTGCCGGGTGTAGAGCCGCAGGCTTTTGAGAATATTCCATGCGGCAAGCAGCTGTTTGTCGGCCTCAAGGGTCGCCTGCAGGGCCCTGCGTTCGGCAGGACTCCGGCCGGTACTCTCGTCGCTGCTGTCACTGTGGAGATGTCCGGGAAGGTCGGCCTCTTTGGTCCTCTTTTGCTTGTTGTCGGCGGCCTTCGTCTCTCCTGACTGCGCGACCTCAACATCGGGGAGAATACCCTGTGCCTGGATCGAGCGGTTATCCGGGGTGTAATACTTTGCTGTGGTCAGACGCAGTCCGGCCCCGCCTCGCAACGGGATGACGATCTGCACCGAGCCCTTGCCAAACGACTTTCGGCCGACAAGGATTCCGCGTTTGTGCGCCTGCACCGCCCCGGCAACGATCTCTGAGGCGCTGGCTGAGCCTTCGTTTATCAGCACAACAAGGGGGTAATCGGCGTGGAGACTGTTGTTGTGGGCGCGGTAGACACTGTTCTGATCGGCACGACGGCCACGGGTCGAGACAATAATTCCGCTGTTGAGAAAGATGTCGACCACCTCAACCGCCTGTCCGAGCAGCCCGCCGGGGTTGTTGCGGAGATCGAGAATCAGGCCTTCAATCGGTGTTGTCGCCTTCAGTTTTGAGAGTATCTCCCGAAGATCGGCTCCGGTTTCGGCCTGAAAACGGGTAATTCGTGCATAGACCAGTCCCGGCGAGAGGAATCTCGCCTCAACCGATTCGAGGGGGATGTCGGCCCGGGTGATGGTAAACTCCTTCGGCTGCTCCCACCCTTTGCGCAGTATCCGCAGGTTGACCGTGCTTCCCTCGGGTCCGCGCAGTTTGTCTATTGCCGGAAACGCACCAAGGGTTTCGATCTCTTCATCGTCAATTGCGGTAATGATATCTTCCGCCTTCAGTCCGGCTTTTTCTGCCGGGGTTCCATCGATCGGACTGACGACGGTCAATCTGTCATTTTTTACCGTGACCTCAATGCCGATTCCGGTGAAATGGCCGTTGGTCTCCTCCTGCAGATCTTTGAACTCTTCGGGGCTGAGCCATGATGAGTGGGGATCAAGATTATGGAGCAGCCCTCTGATTGCACCGTCAAGAGCCTCAGCGGTATCGACCTCCTCGACATAGTTGTCACGAAGGATACTGAGGACAGTGGAGAAGGTCTCAAGCTGGCGGTAGGTCCGGCTCAGCTCCTCCTGTTGCTGTTGCTGCCGGCGGGCACTCTCTTTCCGATCCTGCTGTGAACCCGGTGCCGGACCGGCGAAGAGGAGGGTGAACAGGGTGCAGCAAACAATAAATACAGAGAGTCTGTCGTCTCTGTCCCGGGTGCGCTGATACTGATGGCTGGTCATTTGGAACATCCTTTTTTGTTGGGGAGAGTGCGGCGAAAACCGTGCAGCCCGGCTGTTTCTGATCGTTACCTGCTGATTTGCTCACGATCCAGCCACGTGAGTGGATCGACCTGGCGCTCCCCGTTGCGGATTTCAAAGTAAATCCCGTTGGTGAACAGAGTCGCTGCATCTCCGGCGATACCGATGACAGTTCCCGCCTTGATACTTCGGGCCACCGCGACACTGATCGATTCCAGCCGGGCGGTCACGCTGTAGAACTGTGAACCGTGGTTTATGATGACGGTGTTGCCGAGCCCTTCAAAGTAGTCGGCAAAGATCACTTTGCCACCACCGACGGCATGAACCGGTGTTCCGTCCGCCACCTCGATTTCGATCCCCTCACAGCGCTCTTTTTCTCCAAATTTATTCTCCTGCCACTGATGAAATCTGGTGACCACCCGTCCTTCGGCGGGCATCGGCAGTCTGCCTTTGTTGTCAAGAAAGGCCTTTTCCCGGTGGAGGAGTTCATCTTTGACTTTCGCCAGCGCCTGTGAGAGACGGGTCGAATCCTTGCGCAGTCTGCGGATGGTTTTGCGGCGCAGTTTTCTCTTCCCCTGCACACCTTTCAAAACAGCGCTCATCTCCTTTCGGGCCTGCTCGACCTCTCTCTCTTCTGCGGCGGCTCTGCGGATAAAGTCGCTGAGTTTGACGCTCATCTCTTCGAGTGAGACCCTGCTTTTCTCCTGGAGTTCAAGGGTCTGTTCGTAGGCGGCGATCAGCTTTTTATCATACTGCACGAGCTCTTCAAAAGCGTTGTTAAAGGTTATCAGATCGGGCAGAGAGCGGTTTGAAAAGGTGGCGTTGAGCAGACCGATACGCCCCATCTTATAAAATGCGGAGACCCGCTGCTGAAGCATCTTCTCCTCATTGCTGCGCAGTTTTTTCAGGCGGACAGACTCCTTTTCAAGGCGGGCGACAGCACGACGGTGGCGGGCCAGGTCGTTGCGCAGCGCCCGCAGCTTTGTCTGATGTTCCCCGAGTTCGGCATCAATCTGGCGGATCTCATAGAGGATCTGCTCCTCCTCGCGTTTAAACTGGTTATCCTCACCTCTGGCGACGGCGATGGAACTCTCCAGATCAAGGATGCCCTGGCGGTAGTTCTTTATCTGCGCTTCCGGAGAGTCGGCATCGACTTCGGTGTCGTCGGCACCGTGAGCGGAGCCGCCCGCAGCAAGCGTGGCCACAGCGAAGAGAAGACCGGCAAGGAGAAGGCGGGCGATCTGCCGCTGTTGTCGGGATGTGTACAGTTGACCGGATATCATGCCTACACCCTGACAAATTTCTGCATTGTTGCCCACGACCCGAGCGTGCAGAGGAGGATCGAGATGATGATGATGATTCCGGTGATCCAGGGGTTGAGGAAGGTGAAGTCGAACATGGTCATGAAGCCCGGGGTGGTGAAGTGCTCTTTTGCCTGGCGGTAGAGGAGAAAGAGGGCACCCAGGCCGAGGATCGAGCCGGTCAGTCCCTGGAGGATCCCTTCGAGCATGAACGGGGTGCGAATGTAGTTGTTGGTCGCTCCGACCAGCTTGAGCAGCTCAAGTTCGTTCTGCCGGCCGAGAATGGTGAGACGGATAGTGTAGGCGACCATAAAGATGGTGGTGAGGATCAGCAGGGCGCCTGAAGCGAAGACGATGATGGTCACCAGCTGGGTGGTATAGTTGAATTTTTCAACCCAGTCCTGACCAAACTGAACCTTTTTAATCCCGTTAATTTTCAGCAGATAGTCGGAAAAATCTTTCAGTTTATTCAGGTGGGCAAGGCTCTTGATCGGTACGACTTCAATCGACGGCGAGAGGAAATCGTCGGGCATTCCGGCAAGCACATCCGAATTCTCTCCGAGCTGTTTTTTAAAACGTTTGAAGGCCTCCCTGCGGCTGATGAATTCGATCTTTTCGACATCATCAAACTGGATAATTTTCCGCTCCAGCTGTTTCTGCAGTTCAAGTCCGGGCTCTTCATCAAGATAGACAATAAGACGGATATCATCACTGAGCCGGTCTCCAAAATTAACGACATTGGTGTAGACCAGTGAGAAGAAGGCGAAGATCAGCACAGAGAGCGCGACAGTAAGCAGGGTCATAATCTGCACCCCCCAGGTCTGCCGCAGGTTGCGGCCAAGCTGGCGGAGGACGGTAAACCAGAAATTCATCTCTTTCTCCTCTCGTTGGGGCGTCTGCCCTCTGGTGGTGCCGGAGTCGAATCCAGCGAAAACTCTTCACTGCCAAGGAGCTCCTGCAGGCTCATTGCGGCGTCATCGACCGCCTGCAGTGCGGGATCAATCTTACGGCGGCGTGACGGCGGCGCGCCTTGTGGTGAGGGTGGCATCGATTTTGGCGGCCGTTTTGGCGGTGGTGCAGCAGGATGTGGTGCTGCCATAGCAGGGCGTGGCGGCCGTGGTTGCGGCTGTCGCTGAACGGGCTTCCGTGCTGGCTGCTGCGGTCGGCGGCGAACCGGAGGATGGCCGGTTTTTCTTGCGGCAGCAGGTCGCGGTGCCGGCGGTTCGACAGTTTTGACGGCTCCCCCTCCATAGGCCAGGCTGTTCAGCATCACATTCCCCGGCAGGTTGTCGTTTGCCAGCCGGCCGTGAGCGATCTCAAGAACCCGATGAACGCTGCTCCGAAAGATCGATTCGTCATGGGTGGCAACAAGAATGGTGGCCCCTGATTTGTTGCAGTTTGAGAGCAGGCGCATCACCCGTTCGGTGGTCGCTGCGTCGAGGTTCCCGGTCGGTTCGTCAACAAGAATGATGGTCGGTGAATTGGCGATGGCACGTGCCAGCGCCACCCGCTGCTGTTCGCCCCGGGAGAGTTCTCCAGTGAGGGTGTCGTGTTTGTCGATAAGTCCAAGCTGATCGAGCAGGCTGCGTACCCGGTCTTTAATGAACTGAGGTTTCTTGTAGCTCACCTCCATTGCCACCGCAATATTTTCTGCGGTGGTACGTTCGGTCAGGAGTTTGAAATCCTGATAGGCAACACCGATCTTCTGGCGCAGCCTCGAGAGCTTACGCCCGCGGAGCTGGTTCAACTCCTGCCCGGCCACCTCGATCAGCCCGCGGGTTGGTTTTTCCATATTGCAGAGGAGCTTGAGCAGGGTGGTCTTGCCGGCACCGCTCTTGCCGATAAGAAAGCACATCTCACCGTTGTTGATGGTGAACGAGATGTCGCTGAGGGCTGCAATATCGGGTGGATAGTGTTTGTTGACCTTGATCAGTTCGATCATCGGTTCGCTATCGCTGCGGGTTGGTTTTTTCATGGCAGAGTTGTCTGTACAAAAAAGTGAAGGCCTGTGGCCCCCTGAAGTGAGGGGTGAAAATGCCAGCAAATATAAAGTATTCACTGCCGAAAGGCAATTCTCTCTCCGCAGAAGAGGGGGAAATATCTTCAGGGCTCCTTGAAGGCGCACTCCTTTGGCGCTCTCGTTTCCCGCAGAAGAAATCTCTCCCCGGAATCTGAGCGATATGACAGTGATATCTTTTCTTCTGCATCTTGATAAGCATGGAACAGAGTACTCAACGCCTCTTTCAATGCGCAATCCTGAAAAAATATGGTAGCATCTCCTCGCACAGGCGACACCATCTTTCCGATGCCGACAGAAAAGGAGACAGTATGAGAAGCTTTAACCGCAGCAGTGAGCAGCTCCGCCCTTTTTCGATTGAGCGGGGTATCCAGTATCAGGCCGCCGCGTCCGTTCTTATCAAAATGGGTCATACCCATGTCCTCTGCGCGGTCTCAGTCGAGGAAGGGGTGCCCCCCTTTCTCGAAGGCAGTGGCCGGGGATGGATAACGGCGGAGTATGGAATGCTGCCCTGCGCCACCGACAGCCGCTTTCGTCGTGAGACTGAACGCCGCTCGGGCAGAACACTCGAGATCCAGCGCCTTATCGGCCGAAGCCTGCGGATGATGGTCGACCTGAAACATCTTGACGATTGGACCCTGCGGGTCGACTGTGATGTTGTCAATGCCGACGGCGGCACCCGGACCGCCTCTGTTACCGGAGCTTCTCTTGCGGTGTATGACGCCCTTAAAACGATGGCAGCTGACGGCCGGCTTGCCGCCGTTCCGCCGGTACTGCCGGTGACCGCGGTTTCGGTCGGGGTGGTCAGAGGTGCTGTCCTTCTTGACCTTGACTACAGTGAAGACAGCAGTGCCGCAACCGATGCCAACTTTGTCATGGCGGGCCGAGGCGATGACGCCCGCTGGGTTGAACTGGGGGCAACCGCAGAGAAGACGCCGTTTACCGATGCGGAGTTTGGGCAGATGCTCTCGGTTGCCCGCAAAGGGTGCCTTGAGCTTGCAACCCTGTGGGATTGAAGGGCCCTCCTGCAGATATCGCCTCTGTCGGCCTGCCGGAGGCACATGTTCTGCGGTTTCTTCATTCGGACAGTCTGCAGGATTAATCGAAGGCACCCTTGAAATTTTTCGCCATGCCGGGCATGGTGGTGAGGGTTTTTAGTTTTTCTCCCAGAAGAGTCAGAGAACCTGTGCAGGGACGGCTGTATTTTAAAATTCATGTTATTTCGCGGTACTTTTTATAACTAAATATGATTCGGTCTTTTTTCCTGGGCAGAGGATGGCGGTTATGGGCGTGGGGAGTCGGTCTCCTGCTGGTTTTGATGGTCGTCTTCCAGGTGCTGCTGATGTTGCGGTTCAACGACTGGTACAGGGAGTTTTATAACCTTTTGCAGGTGCCCAAAGAGCATACGCTTGCTGAATTCCGGGCCAGTATCCGCACCTTTGCCATTCTCACCGCACTGTATGTTCCGCTGCAGACGCTCAGTGCCTGGCTCAGTCGTCACTACACCTTTCGCTGGCGGAAAGCGGTCACCTTCTCCTACCTTGCAGAGTGGCGCCGGGTGCAACATGATATCGAGGGGTCCAGCCAGCGGATTCAGGAGGATATCCGCCGTTTTACGGTAATCATGGAGAGCCTTGGTCTGCAGGTTCTGCAGGCGGTACTGCTGCTCATCTTCTTTACTCCGATTCTCTGGGGCTACAGTAAAGATGTCCATCTCCCTGTTCTCGAATGGGTGCCCGGCTCACTGGTCTGGGTTGCGGTCGGGGTCTCCGGCGGCGGGATGGTGATCTCGTGGCTGGTCGGAATCAAGCTGCCCGGACTTGAGTATAACAACCAGAAGGTCGAGGCCGCCTTTCGCAAAGAGCTCGTCTATGCCGAGGACAATAAAAAGAAATACGCCGACTTCGACACGATTGTCGAGCTGTTTACCGGCTTGAGAAGGAACTACCATCGGCTCTACCTGCACTATGGCTATTTTGATATCTGGCTTATCTTCTTTATGCAGCTGATGGTTGTGGTCCCTTTTTTGATGATGGGACCGTCACTGATGTCCGGAGCGGTGCTGCTCGGGGTGGCGATGCAGGTTGCCAATGCCTTTGATCAGGTGCAGGAGTCGCTCTCGATCTTTATCAACAACTGGACAACGATCACCGAATTGCGCTCCATCCACAAACGCCTGCGCGAGTTCGAGACCAATATCGGGTATGGAGGCTGAGGTCGGGGGCTATGTTCAAAGCATTTTTTGCCAGTCGAAAGTGGGCGTTCTGGGCGTGGGGCGGCGGGATTCTTCTCGGTGCGCTTATTGAGGTAAACGTTCTGCTTACCGTCCTGCTGGTCAAGTGGCGGGGGCGTTTCTTTGCGATGCTGCAGGAGGTCAGCAGCCATACGGTTGACGACTTCTGGTACTTTATCGGGCAATTTCTCGGTATTGCGATGCTGCTGGTTTTTATCGGCATGTTCTCCCACTATTTCGCGCGTGTCTACGCATTCCGCTGGCGGGAGGCCCTGACGTTTGCCCACCTCAACCGATGGCGTCAGGTCGAGCACGATGTTGAGGGGTCGAGCCAGCGGATACAGGAAGATTTCATGCGCTTTGCGGTGATTGTCGAGTCTCTCGGGGCCCAGTCGGTAAAAGCGGTGCTGACCCTTATCAGTTTTGTTCCAATTCTCTGGACCGCCAGTGCCAGTCTCGACCTCGGCTGGCTGCATCGACTGAACGGCTGGATTCTCTCGTGTGCAAAGACTGTTCAGCTGCCGTTTCTTGAGGTCTTTACCCGCGGCTCAATGGTCTGGCTGGCGCTGACTGTCTCTCTCGGAGGGCTGCTGATCTCGTGGCTGGTGGGAATTAAACTGCCTGTTCTCGAGTATAACAACCAGAAGGTGGAGGCCGCCTTCCGCAAAGAACTGGTCTTTGCAGAGGATGACAAGCAGCATTTTGCGCTGCCGCCGACCATTCTTGAGCTCTTTACCGGGCTTGAGAACAACTACTACCGGCTCTTTCGCCATACCGCATACTTCGATCTCTGGATCTACTTTTTTGAACGGGTCATGATGATCACCCCCTATCTGCTGATGGCTCCCGGGCTCTTTGCCGGGATCATCAATCTCGGTGTGTTCATGGAGGTGAGCAGCGCCTTCAGTCAGGTGCGCTCCTCTTTCTCGATCTTCACCTCGCGGTGGACGACGATCACTGAACTTCGCTCGATCTTTCGTCGCATCAGGGAGTTTGAACGCAATATCGGTTATTGACGCCTGCTGCTGAAAAGACTTTGTCGTACGCAGCCGGCGCAGGAGGTGCGACCGTGCACCAGTCGAAGGTGGCGCGGAGCATCTCCTGAGAGGTGAGACCGGAGAGGCCTCTTTCGTTGTTACTGTCAAAAATGTCTCCTCTGAAATATCAGTCATATGCCTGCAGAGCATTGTCCCCTGCGCCTTGACGGGAACCAACTGCAGGAGTCTTCAAGGTTTTCTTATATCTTTGTCCGCAGGCGGTGGAAAATCTGATACCGGCATCGCCGGGTGAGTCGCCTGTGCGCCACAGCACCAGATGAAAATCAGCACTGGCGGGAGATGTACGCCCTCACTTCGACGTTACCGAGAAACATCTTTTTCTTCTGCGAGTATTGAACTTTCTGCTGGCGATCTGCAAAAATAATGGTATAAGTATAAAAAATAAGTTTTTTTGGCGGACGCAGCGAGGGGACAGTTGACAATATCTGCCTGTTTACACGACGGTGCGCGCTTCTGCTACGAGGAGAGAAAATGAAATTGAAAAGTTTATCGATCAAAACAAAGATATTTATCATTGCGATTGCAGGGCCGACAATACTCGCTGTTATCCTCGCCTGGCAGCAGGTGGAAGACAGGAAAGCGAGTGCAGTCGACAATATTATCAGCAGAAGTAAGGCCATTGTCCTTATGGCCGAGGCCGCTCGCGAAGAGATGGCAAAAAAGCTTGAGCTCGGTATTATCACCCCCTTTGAAGATATTCCCGCCGATAAGATCATCCACGCGGTGCCGGTGGTGACCGCGATGCAGACCGCTGCGATCAATGCGGAGAAAGTCGGATACCGATTCCGGGCCCCGAAGGTGGCGCCGAGAAACAGCGCCAATACTCCGGATGCAGAGGAGCTGGCCGCGCTGAAGAAGATAAAGGGTGGAAATCTTGACGAACTGGTTGTGGTCAAGAAAAATGAGATCCGCTACTACCGGCCGGTCAGGTTGACAAAAGACTGTCTCTTCTGTCATGGCGACCCGGCAAAAAACACCGATCCGACCGGAGGGCCGATGGAGGGCTGGAAGGAGGGTGAAATTCATGGTGCATTTGAGATTATCTCGTCACTGGCTGCGGTCAATAAAGAGATAAAGCAGACCAAAATCGAGGTGTTACTGTGGGTTGGTGGAATTCTTGGCGGTATTGTTGCCGTTGTCTGGCTGTTACTGAAAACCTCGATAATCTCGCCGCTAAAAAAGGCCTCACTCTATATCAAAGATATTGCATCCGGAAATCTGACCGGCAGGTGTGATATCAACAGCGAGGATGAATTCGGCAGAATTGCCGCCGATCTCGAACAGATGAGCAGTACTCTTGGCGAGCTGATAGGCAATATAACCACAACCTCACGCACACTCAGCAGCGCCGCTGATGAGGTCGGAGACTCGGCTGTCGCATTTGCCGGTGGCGCCCGGGAGATGAACACCCGGTCCCTTTCGGTTGCGGCGGCTGCCGAAGAGATGAGTGCGAACATGAACAGTGTTGCCGCTGCCACCGAGGAGGCGTCAACGAACATATCGCTGGTCTCGACCGCCGCTGGTGATATGGCAGAGACGATCAGCACGATTGCCGACAGTATGGAAAAAACCAGAAATATTACCTTTCGGGCCGTAGAGCAGGCAGAGTCGTCGTCAAAACGTGTCGATGAGCTCGGCCAGGCGGCACAGCGCATTGGCCGGGTAACAGAAACGATTACCGAGATCTCCGATCAAACCAATCTGCTGGCACTCAATGCGACGATTGAAGCCGCGAGAACAGGCGAGGCCGGGAAGGGCTTTGCGATTGTCGCCAATGAGATCAAAGAGCTGGCCAGACAGACCGCTGACTCGACTCTTGAAATACGACGGCAGATAGAAGATATCCAGAGTACAACGTCGAGTTCTGTTGAAGAAATTGAAAGAATCACCAAAACGATAAAAGAGGTGAACAAAATTGTGGTTGAGGTCGGCGAAGCCGTTCGTGAACAGAATGTCACCACACAAGAGATTGTGTCCAATATCTCGCACGCTGCCCTCGGGATCCAGGAGGTGACCGGGAACATCTCGCAAAGCTCTGCTGTGGCTCAGGAGGTTGCCCGTGACATTGCTCAGGTCAACGAGGAGGCGTCGACAAGCGTTGCAATGAGCGGGGAGTTGACCGACAAGGCATCACGGCTGCGAGAGATCTCCGCCCGGCAAAAAGTTATGACTGAACGGTTTACCGTGTCGTCGTAACCGCTTCTTTGGGCAAAATTTTTGCAGGCCGGGGTGCAGGGCGCCGGCCTGTGCCGCCGGTACGGGGGAGCCGTCTCAGCGGACGTCAAATCCGGTCGCTTCAACAGCGGCGACAAGTTGTGACCGCTCAACACCGGTACTGTTGAATCGGGCTTCCCCTTTCTCAAGGTCAACCTCAACAGCGCTGATCCCGTCAATCGCTTCAAGTGCCTCTTTGACCGCCTTTACGCAGTTCGGGCAGTGCATCCCATCAATGTGAAGTGTTTCCATCATCATCTCCCTGTTTCGTGATTTATCGGGTCTCTTTCCCGTGAGATGAGACATTGCAACAGCGGAGCTTTCAGCCCTCTGCCACTCTTTTGCCCGTTTTACCTCTTCGACCGCCGGTGTCAT
>PDWI01009975.1_pt1 | contig 33548 bp, 32 predicted proteins | sample 1430891 | NCBI WGS metagenome assembly PDWI01 (sample SAMN01162508, study PRJNA174530) | Oral metagenome, whole genome shotgun sequencing project. | biome: Marine environment; feature: Marine mammal; material: Swab sample of the gingival sulcus; isolation source: swab sample of gingival sulcus... | reverse complement strand
ACCGAATGGCGTCTCGGACGGCGTCTGCAGGAACAGCTCGAGGCAATGCCCGATGCCGTGGCACTGTTCAACGCCAAGGGGCGGCTGACGGCAAGCAACGGGAAGCTGGCACGCTTCCTCTGTGGCGGTGCCAATGGCGGCACCGACGCCCGGGTTGCGCTCAATGACGCCACCCCCGACGAACTCTACGCACGCCTCTCCTGCGACGACGAGGCGGTCACCCGCGCCCGCGAGCGCGCCATCGCCAATGCCACCGACCCCGATGCCACCCTGTCCTTCGAACTGCCGGGGCATGGCGAACGGCCGGTACTGATCAAGGAACGCCCCATCGATGCCGGCGGGCGCGCCGTATCGGTCTATCACGCCCCTTTCACCACGCGCACGCAACGCCGCAAGGATCCCCTGACGGGGCTGGCAAGCCGTGCCCACCTCGTGGCCATGATCACCGAGCGCTGCCGCAGGACCCCGCTCGACCTTACCCTGCTGATCGTCGAACTCAGAAGCTTTCGGCAGATCAACGAAACCTTCGGTCGCAGTGCGGGGGACGAACTCCTGAAGGCAACCGCCGCCTCGCTCCGACACTTCATGCCCGACCATGCCCTCTGCGCGCGCACCGGCGGCGACGAGTTCGCGATCATGGTCGACGGCAACTGTGACCGCGACGACATCGAAGCGCGTACCGACCGGTTCCTGGCTTCGCTCAGCCGCGGTCTCAAGGTATCCGATGCGGCGCTGCCGGTGCGCGCGAGCGCCGGTGTGGCCTACGGCCCCGAGCACGGCAGCACCGTGACCGAACTCCTGACCTCGGCCGACAGTGCCTGCTCGCAGGCCAAGCGCCTCGGCAACAACAAGCTCATGGTGTTCAATTCCGACCATCAACAGCGTGCCAGACACCAGCACCGACTCGAGGTAGGGCTGCAGAACGCCATCGAGCGCAAGGAACTCCTGCTGCACTACCAGCCGCAGATCGAACTCGAACACGGCCTGACCTGCGGCATGGAGGCGCTGCTCCGCTGGAACAGCCGCCAGCTCGGTCGTGTCTCGCCTGCCGAGTTCATTCCGGTGGCCGAGCACTCCGGCATCATCCGCCGTCTCGGCGCCTGGGTGCTCGAAACCGCGATCGCGGACTACCAACGTCTCGAAGCCTATGGCATGGAGCCCCTGATCCTGTCGGTGAACATCTCCAGAAAGCAATTCGACAATGGTCGCATCGTCGACGACATCCTCGCGGTCTGCGACGCCCGGCAGTTCGACCCCAGACGCCTCTGTCTCGAAACTGCTCGAACTCCGCGACTTCCCGATCAGCGAAGTCAAGATCGATCGCGCCTTCATCGACGACATCGCCAGCGACCACCGCAGTCAGGACATCGTCGCCGCCGTGGTCAGCATCGCCAGCAGCATCGGCGCCACCGTCGTCGCCGAAGGCATCGAGAACGCCGAGCAACTCGAGATCGTCAGGAACCTCGGCTGCCACCGGGCGCAGGGGTACCACGTGTGCGAGCCGATGGCGGCAACGAATTTCCCGGACGTCGTGCTGAGCGCCTGAGACGCCGTTTCGATGAGCGCCTGAGACACGGTTTCGATTAGAATCATCGAACCAGTCACGCACAGCATCCAGACATCGGGAGTAGCCGGCATCTTGTCCCACACCAAAGGCGTCGAAATCAAGGGCAGCATGTACACCTTCATGTCGTTGAAGCTGCACACTGCCGACATCGCCACGATCAACGCAGCGCTCGCCGACAAGGTGCAGCAGGCACCCGCCTTCTTCAAGGACACCCCGGTAGTCATCGACCTCGCCGTACTCGAAGAGAACGAGGAAAGCATCGACGGCAAGGCGCTGATCGACTGCATCCGCTCACACGCACTGCAACCCATCGTCGCCAGCGTGAGCAACAAAACTTCACCGTTGGCCCGCTCAATCGCGATACCATTGGTCGACGGTGGCGCCAGCCGCAGCAACGCATCCCGCGAGGTCGGGGTCGATGCCGGCAAGCCCGCCGAAAATGCGAAGCCAGCGACCGATACCGGCGCCTCGAAACCCGAACTCGTGTCGATGGCCTCGCGTGAAATCGAATACGTGGTCAAGTCGCCCACACTGATCAACAAACCGGTAAGGAGGGTCATCGCCGACAACAACATACATATCTACGGTCCGCTTCGCGGGCGGGCCCTCTGTGGCGTCTCGGGCAACACCCAGACGCGCATCTTCTGCCAGTCGCTGGAGGCGGAACTCGTCTCGGTGGCAGGCAACTACCGCATGCTCGAGACCATTCCGGAAGAGCTTCGCGGCAAGCCGGCGCAGATCTGGCTGGACAACGACAGGCTTCACATGGAGCCGTTGTAGTTCTCGGCATCGCGCCGGGAATCAAATCCGCTGTGAGACAGCTCGACAACAAGAGCTGCAACAGAGTTTTTTCGGGAGTGAGAGCTTGACCAAGACAATCGTCGTTACATCGGGAAAAGGTGGCGTCGGCAAGACAACGACCAGTGCCTCCATTGCAACGGGCCTCGCCAGACGAGGCTACAAGACCGTCGTCATCGACTTCGATGTCGGCCTCAGAAACCTCGACCTGATCATGGGATGCGAGCGTCGTGTGGTTTACGACCTCGTCAACCTCGTCAACCAGGAATCGAGCCTGCACCAGACCCTCATTCGCGACAAGCGGCTCGACAACCTCTACATCCTGCCGGCCTCGCAGACACGCGACAAGGACGCTCTCACCATCGAGGGCATCGCGCGCGTCATGCACAAGCTCAGGAAGAGCGAGTTCGACTACATCGTCTGCGATTCACCGGCCGGCATCGAGAAGGGCGCGAAGATGGCACTGTACTTCGCCGACGAAGCCATCGTCACGACCAATCCCGAGGTGTCGTCGGTGCGCGACTCCGATCGCATCCTCGGCATCCTGCAGAGCGAGTCGAAGCGCGCCAAGATGAACGAGGAACCCGTGAAGGAGCACCTCCTGATCACCCGCTACAACCCCGGGCGCGTGAAGGAAGGTCAGATGCTCAGCGTCGACGACATCGTCGATCTCCTCGCCATACCGCTGCTGGGCATCATCCCGGAGTCTTCGAGCGTGCTCGACTCATCGAACGCCGGCCGACCCGTCATCCTCGACGAAGACAGCGAAGCCGGTCAGGCCTACTCCGATGCCATCGATCGCCTGCTGGGCGAATCCAGACCACACCGCTTCATGGAGGTCCAGAAGAAGGGCTTCCTGTCGCGACTGTTCGGGTAAGACGCCAATGGGAATATTCAATTTCTTTCGCCCGGGCAACGAGACTTCGGCCAAGGTCGCCAAGGACCGCCTGCAGGTACTGATCGCCCACGAACGCTCCGGCCGCAACGGCCCGGACTATCTGCCGATGCTCCGCAAGGACATCCTCGACGTCATCAAGAAGTACGTCTCGGTCAGTGACGATGCGCTCTCGGTGCAGGTGGATTCCCAGGACGACTGCGACGTCCTCGAACTCAACATCACCCTGCCCGAGGAAGACAACGAACCACGCCAGCAGGGACAACCCTCGGCCGAGGCGCGTCGCCGCGCCGCCGAGCGCCGGCGCCAGAGCATGGTCTGAACAGGGCTGCGCTGCCCGAGCGCGCGTTCAGCACCGAGTGTGGCCTCGCCGGCTACACACCGCATCACCGGCAGGCGCAGGGACCGCGCCTCTGGCACCATCTTTTCAGGATATCTGGCCCCAAGAGTACACATGGCTGCCAGATCGATGACGCACCACCACAGAGCGCCATCGTAATACACTGAAAATCAACGCTTTTTTCCTTTATCACGACCACCTCAGCTGTCATGGCCCAAGCCGCTCACAGCTCAGACAAGGGGTTTCTGCAACAAGCGCTGTTGCAAAAAAACCACGCAACACATCAAAAACGCTATTATTGCCATCGAGTTGCTTCAACGTAGCTGGTTGTTGCAATTTTCAGACACGCTGACTAGAGTTGTTGCGCCAGGTCACAACATGCAAGAACTGTTTACAACAGCAGATATCTGATTGGAGAAACACACATGAAATTCACAAAGACAGCCGTAGCAGTAGCCGTCGCAGGTCTTGCTGCCGCGCCGATGATTGCTTCCGCCGACACTGTCCTTTCGGGCGATGTTCAGATCATGCTCGAAGGATCCGACGCCGATGGCGACGAAGCCGATCCCACCATCACTGCCGACGACGTTCGCTTCGGCATCAACGCCTCGCATACGCTCAACAGTGGCCTGACCGGTTACGGCAACCTGCGTTGGGATATCAATTCTCTCTCGAACAGCGAAACGAACCCCCCGGATTCTGACGATTCCACCAAGGGTCGCAACTACGCCGATGAAGTATACGTCGGCATCAAGGGTGGCTTCGGTGACCTTCGCTTCGGTGAAGTCCCGCTCGCCGTGGAATACGGGCAGCTTGCCAACGACATCTACGACATCGGCGACGAAGTCAATGGTGGCATGAGCTACGAAGGCACTTTCGGTCCGATCGGCCTCCTCGCCAACTTCTCGCCGGACAACAATCGGGGTCAATTGGGCGTTGGTGCGAAGTTCAACATGGCCGGCTTCGGCTTCGGTATCGGTTACGAAACCCGTGAACTCGCAAACTCTGCCATTGATCGCGACTATCAGACCCTCGCGGTCGGTGCCAGCTACGGCATTGCCGGTTTCGACCTTGCCGCTCACTACTACACGCGTGAAATCGATGACATCGATGACACTGGTGAAGGTTTTGCCGTGCAGGCAGGTTATGGCATCGGCGATTTCAGCGGCACGATCACCTATGCGCACAACGAAGGTGAAGACGGTTTCGTTACTGCTGCTGGTGCGGCAGGACAGGAATGGGACGCCGACAACGACATCATTCGACTCGACCTCGCCTATGACCTTGGCGGCAACATGGAAGTCAGCACGCGAATCGAAAACAACGACGATGCAGATGAGACAGCCTGGCGCCTCAAGCTCGCCAAGGGCTTCTGATTTCGCCTGATCGATCAGAGTCGTACCTCACGGAAAAGCCCCTCTTCGGAGGGGCTTTTTTGTTGTTGGCGAAATATTGTATCGACCGCCAGCGGGCACTAACCGACCTTCGAGCCGCCCCGACAGGGCGGCGAGGCCGGTACCTGCCCGCCTCGTGCGGCCCACTCCTCGGGCGTGTGCGTGTGCAGGCCGAGGGCATGAATCGGGCCCGACAGCAACTCGGCCAGCAAACCGTTCACGCGCCGGTGCCGCTGAAGCAGTGTCTCGCCTGCAAAGGCCTCGCTGACCACCACCACCTTGAAGTGGCTCTCGGAACCCGGCGGTACCTTGTGCCGGTTGCTTTCGTTGTCGATCCGCAATTCGACGGGTGCGAGCGCATCGACGAGGATGTCGTTGATCTGGTCGGCAATACTCATGAGGCCTCTTTCTCCTCGGTTTCGGCAGCGGGAATGGGCTGCAGCTTGTTCCGTATCGGGGTCGATTTCCCCGTCAGCTGCTGCTCGTAGATCGCGGCATAGGCCAGCACCGCACGCACGTAGTTGCGGGTTTCGTCAAAGGGAATCGTGTCGATCCAGACATCGGCTTCGACGGGTTCGGGCTGCAGCCAGGCGTCGGCACGATGTGGCCCCGCGTTGTAGCTCGCCGTGGCAAGCACCTGATGGTTGTCGAAGCGGTCCATGACGTGACGCAGGTAGCCGCTGCCGAGGCCGATGTTGGTGGCAGGGTCGGTGAGATCGCCCTGCCAGTTGTCGTCACCGTGCAGTTCGGCGACGTAGTGAGCGGTGCGCGGCATGAGTTGCATGAGCCCGACGGCACCGGCATGCGAGTGGACGTCAGGGGTGAAGGCACTCTCGCGGCGCATCACGGCGAACACCCAGGCCGGATCGATACCCGCCTCGAAGGCGGCATTGGCGACTTCCGAGCGATGCAGCAGCGGAAAGCGAATGGCGATCGCACGGCGTGCCCCGTCGCCGGCCTTGCCCGCGGCATAGATCGCGCGATCGTGCAGACCCCATTCGTCGGCAACGAGGGCCGCAGCGGCCAGGCGTTCCGAGTGGACATCCATGGGCTCGGTCGACATGCGTTTCACCCAGATACCCGAAAGCTCTTCGGGGGGTGCTGCCGCCTCGAGACGTGAACGTTCGTCGACCTCGTCCAGCACCCAGTTGTTCCATTCGCGTCGGCTTTCTTCGGGCAGACCCACGTAGTGAAACTCGCGCGCCCGCAGCAGTGCCTTGTCGCTGCCGACCGCCGCCTGTACCCCGGGCGATACCGCAGGCAACTCGTTGCGGATCGCATGCGGGCGACCGATGTGCTCGGCAGCGAGAAAACCATGATAGCTCTGCAGTTCGGCAAGCTCGGCATAGATCTCGTTCGCCGCGGAATGCTGACCTGCGACCTCGAGCGCCCGCGCCTCCCAGTAAGCCCAGTGATCCTCGCGGCGTTCCTCGAGCGGCAGCTGATGGATACCGCGCACGGCCGCGCTCCAGTTGCCGGCAAGGAGCGCAGCACGAATGCGCCATTCCATGAGTTCGAGATCGTCCTCACGCGGTTCGATTTCGGCCAGCCAGGCGCTCGCTTCGGGCATGCGCCGCCACGCCGCCCGCAGCGCGAGCGCCCGCTGCGTGTCGTAGTAGCGATCATCGAAGAAGCGGTAGTTGGAGCGGTAGTTCTGCCAGTAGTCCATCGCGGCGAGAGTGTCCTGGCGTGACCATTCAAGCACCACGTCGGCAAGAATCCGCCGATTCAGAGGGGTGTCTTCATCGAGTGCGCCACCGAGGAGAAAGGCCGGCGGATCGTCTGTCGCGGCCATCCAGGCCTTGATCAGCCTGCGGTCATGGCTGCCGAGGTAGTGCAGCACCGATTCCGCGCGCTCGGGCCGGTTGGCTTCCATGGCCTGATAGATGCGTTCCCAGATCGCGGTCAGCGGTGGCGCATGGGCTGCCTCGATGCCGTCGATCACTCCGGAACAGCGCTCGTGCGGCTTTTCGGGTGCTGTCCAGAGGTCGATGAGTACTGCGTCGTCGAAGCCCTTGACCCTGCCGAGTTCGAAACGCGCGCGCAGCTGCGAACAGGGCATCTCCGAGGCCAGCGCCGATTTGCTCACGCCAAGAAACAGCGGCCAGTTTTCCTCTTCGGCGAGGCGCCGCTGCATGAGCTGCGTAAGGCGCCTTGTCATCGACTCATGGCCCGTTTCGCGCTCGAAACGATTGAGTTCTCCGATATCGGCTTTCTCGGGCGGACGACGACGCCATTCGTGATCGAGTTCACGAAACCAGAGGTAGTCCGCGAGTGGGTAGCCTGCAAGCGAGGCACGCAACGTCTCGAAGCGCTCCAGATCATCCGCAGCCAGCGCCTCGAGCGCTTCGTCGAAACGCGCCCGCTCCTGCGCGTAAACTCCGGCCGCCGCCGTGTCTTCCTCGTCGGCACGCGCCTGACCGCCGGGCATTGCACACGCCAGCAACAAGCCCACAGCCACGCTTCCGACAAGGCCGAACCCGGCCTGCCTGCTCATCAACATCGTCATTTCTCTCACCCCGAATTCGTCCGGACTCACCGTCCGGCCACCCGGTGACGCCATCACTTGCGGACAGCTGTCACCCGACGAAATTCAGCTAAAATCCCACTTATGACACTCGAGCACCTGCCGGTGCTGCAGGCCGACCTTGATGCGGCGCTTCGCGCCACCGGCATCCTCGGTACCATACTGCTCGCCGACGAAGGCATCAACGTGGCGCTGGCCGGCACCGCCGAACAGGCGGCAGCGGCGCGCGCCGTGTTCGATGCCGAACCCGCCCTGCGCCAGCTCTGGCTCAAGGAAAGCTACTCGCGCGAAGTGCCCTTCTCGAAACTCAAGGTGCGCATCCGCCACGAAATCATCGCCTTTGATGGCGCCGGTGCGAAACTCAGGCAGTTCGACCGTCCCGAAGCGCCGTCGCTGCCGCCCGAAACGGTGCGCGACTGGCTCGATGCGGGGCGCAACGTGGTACTGCTCGACACCCGCAACGACTACGAAATCGAAGCCGGCACCTTCCGCAACGCCATCGATCTCGGCATCGCCCACTTCCGCGACTTCCAGGCCGCCGTCAGACACGCCGTGGCAACGGGCGAACTCGACCACGACACGCCCATCATCACCTTCTGCACCGGCGGCGTGCGCTGCGAGAAGGCCGCCCCGTGGATGCTCGAGGAGGGTTTCCGCGAGGTCTACCAGATCGAAGGCGGCATCATCAACTACTTCGAACACTGCCACGGCGCTCACTGGCAGGGCGATTGTTTCGTGTTCGACGATCGTGTGGAAATCGACACCAGCCTGGCCCCGACCGGCATGCGCTGGTGCAACCCGTGCCAGCGCCGCGTGGCCGAGACGGGATCCTGCGACTGCGACACTGCGGACGCACTCGTCGGCAGCCACTAACAGCGGCCAGCAGACGGCAGCCACCCACCGGTGCTCGCCGCACGACTCCCGCACGCACTACTCCCGCACCGCCAGCGACACGGTGTAGCTCTTCCCCTGCTTGAGCTTGTCGTAGTTGCCGAAGATCTCCCGGAAGGCACGCCTGACGTATTGCCGAAGACCGTTGATGGTCACGACGACGATACGCGCGCCGGGTTGCATGCGCGCCTTCGCGTCGGTGAAGGTGATGTGGAACATCTCGTTGCCGACCTTGGCCGGCAGGTTCGACACCACCAGCGACAGGGGAAGATCCGCCGGAACGTGACTGAACGCGTTGCTGAGGTACACCTCGGTGTTGCCGAGTCCGTTCCGCGCGGCGTTGGCACGCGCGTAGTCCACGGCCACGAAATCCTTGTCGATCAGATGCACACGGCCTTCGGGTGCCGACGCCGCAATGGCAAGGCCGAGCGGCCCGTAGCCGCAGCCGATGTCGAGCGCGATCTCGTCCCGGGCCACCTCGAGATGATCAAGCAGCAACAGGGTACCCTCGTCGACCCGGCGAGGCGAGAACAGCCCCCAGGTACTGTGCAGGTGCAGGCGATGTCCGAGAAGTTCGGCGTCGAGAATCTGATCTTCGCGCAGGGCGTCGACGGTGCTGGTGTTGCTCATGTGACCATTGTCGCCGTCTGACGCGGCAAAGTGGGTATCCGGGTACACTCGTCATCGATCGATCCCGCGCGAGAGGCAAGCAGCACGCGCGGGAATTGGTTACCCTTGATGTGCGTTGCGGCCGGCGCATAGCACTACCGGCCGGAAAACCGATCGATTCCACGGAGTGACCCTGTACATGCGACTGATTCTTCTCGGCGGCCCAGGCGCCGGCAAAGGTACCCAGGCAGGCTACCTCACCGAACGCTACGACATCCCGCAGATCTCCACCGGCGACATGCTGCGTGCAGCAGTGGCGGCGCAGACCCCGCTCGGGATCGAGGCGAAGAAGGTCATGGATTCGGGGAACCTCGTCTCCGACGACATCATCATCGGCCTCGTCAAGGAGCGCATCCAGCAGGACGACTGCAAGCACGGCTTTCTCTTCGATGGCTTCCCGCGCACCATCACCCAGGCCGATGCCCTGAAGGAAGCCGGTGTGGTCATCGATGCGGTCGTCGAGATCGACGTCGACCACGAGGAAATCGTCAGACGCATGAGCGGACGACGCATCCACGAACCTTCGGGACGCACCTACCACATCGAGTACAACCCGCCGAAGGAAGCGGGCAAGGATGACGCCACCGGCGAGGCGCTGATCCAGCGCGAGGACGACCAGGAAGCCACGGTGCGGCATCGCCTGTCGGTCTACGAGGAACAGACTGCGCCTCTGAAGAACTACTATCACAAGTTCTCGGAAAGCCTCGACGGCCCCGCCTACGTCAGGGTCGACGGTATCGGCAGCGTCGAGGACATCCGCGACCGCATCTTCGCGGAACTCGACGCGAAGACCTGAATCGCCTGAATCGCCTGAATCACCCGCCGGCCGTGAATACCTGAATCACGAACCGGCCGTGGATACCCGAGCGTCCGCCACGGCCGATCAGCCGCGGCGGCGATTGAACGCATGCAGCCACGCGGGGGAATATCGCGAGCTATCCTGCCGCAGCCAGTGCCCGCTTCACGGCTCCGAGCGTATCCTCGGGCTGCTCGCCCATCATCATGTGACCACTCGCAGCCATGACCTCGAACGCCTCGGCATCGAGCAGTTCGGCCAGCGCACGGCACCCGCGCAGCGGCGTCATGCGGTCGCTGTCGCCGGCAATCACGGTGCTGTGCCCGGGCTGCCAGTTCCGGGCTGCTTCCTCTCCGCCGCCATAGGCATTGCAGGCAGCAAGGTCGTTGTGAATCACGCCGGGTGCGGCGCGTCCGAGCAGCACCCTTGCGACGTTCTGCAGGCTGACGCCGGCTACCGGATTGTGACCGAGCAGCGAGCGGTAGGCATGTCCGAAGAGCGTGATCATGTCCACTGCTGCCTGTGGATCGGCCCTTGCCGCCTCGAGCAACGGTTCGCCCACCGGCATCGGGTAGCAGGCGCCGAAGAGCAGCAGCTGATGCAGGGCGGCAGGTTGCTGCCCGGCTGCTTCGAGAGCCACCAGCGCCCCCATCGAGTGCCCGCCGAGAATCACTTTCTCGCGCGCAAGACCGTGTTCGGTCTCGAGATGCTCGAGCAACTCCCGGAGCCAGTTCGCCATGCCTTCGATGTTGTCGATGGGCGTACCGCCGGAACGGCCATGCCCCGGAAGATCCGGCACCACGAGGTTGTAGCCACGACGTGCAAAATAGCGTGCGAGCAGCAGCCACACGGTGTGATCCATGCCGGCGCCGTGCACGAGCACCAGCACCGGCGTCGCCGCCTTCTCCGCATCAGGCTTCGTTTCCCGCCCGGTTTCAGGCTGCGTTTCCTGCCCGGCATCAGGCTTCGTTTCCTGCCCGGCATCAGGCTTCGTTTCTTCGTTTGCCACACGACACCACCGGTGCCGATGAAGGTCTGACTGCCCTTGAACTCGATGATCATCGTGCCGACCCTCCCGACGCCTTCGCGGCACGCGCAAGCGCCTGGGCGAGATCCGCGATGAGGTCCTGTGAATCTTCGAGGCCGATCGAGAGCCGCACGAGCCCGGGCGAGATACCCACCTCCGCGAGTGCCACGTCGTCCATGCGCGAGTGCGTGGTACTGGCCGGATGAATGACGAGCGACCTCGCGGCAAGCTCGAAACTGAACACGGCGCCCGCCCCTCTGGGCAGCAGCCTGCCGGCGAGCGCATGGTCGGGGTGGCTCTCGATGCGCGGGTGATTGACCACGCTCACGGCGTCGTGGCCGGCCAGAAAGTCAACCACCGCGTGCGTGTTCTCGACATGCCGTGCCATCCGCAGCGACAGGGTCTCGAGCCCCTGCAGGATCTGGAAAGCGTTCATTGGCGAGAGCGCCGCACCGAAGTCGCGCAGCCCCTCCTTCCTCGCGCGCAGAATGAAGGCCGCGATACCGAACTCGTCGACGAAGTCCAGACCGTGAAAACCCGCGTAGGGTTCGGTCAGTCCCGGAAACTTCCCGGCGGCTTCCCAGTCGAAGCGGCCGCTGTCGATCAGCACCCCGCCGACGGCCACACCGTGCCCGCCCATGAATTTCGTCAGTGAGTGCATGACGATGTCGGCACCGTGTTCGATCGCCGAGACGAGCACCGGACTCGTCAGCGTGGCATCGATCATGAGCGGCACACCGGCAGCATGAGCAACCCCTGCAACTGCCTCCATATCCAGCACTTCGCACAGGGGATTCGAGACGGTCTCGGCGAACACGAGCCGGGTGTTGTCACGCATCGCCGCGCCGAAGGCCGCCGGATCGCGCGGATCGACGAAGGTGGTCTCGATGCCGAAACGCGGCAGGGTGTAGCTGAGCAGATTGTGCGTGCCGCCGTAGAGCGAGCGTGACGCGACGATGTGATCACCCGCGCCGAGCAGGGTCGTGATGCCGAGGTGGATGGCCGCCATGCCGCTCGCCGTGCACACCGCGGCAACGCCGCCTTCGAGCGCCGCCACGCGCTCCTCGAGCACGGCCACGGTCGGGTTGGTGATGCGCGAGTACACGTGCCCCGAGCGCGCCGTGTCGAAGCGCGACGCCGCCTGGTCGGCGTCGTCGAACACGAAGGACGTGGTCTGATAGATGGGCACGGCGCGCGCGCCGGTTTCGCTGTCGGGGGCATGACCCGCGTGCAGCGACAGGGTATCGAAGCCGGGAAAGGTCGGTCCGCTCATGAGCCTGGGTCGCAACGGGATGGCGACATGTCGTTGATCAAGGAATTGTCGAGGATAGCACTCCGACGTACCCGCCGCGCTCAGGTGATGCCGAACTCCTCCTCGCGCGCGCGTTTCACCGCATCGTAGTGCTCGGCCAGGAGATCACTCTTCCACACCACGCCGGCCAGCAGCGGTTCGGTCGCCCGTGGACGGGTGACCACGGGCAGGAACTCCACGGTCACCTCGGCCATGCTCTGCACCGCCATCACGATGTTGGTGTTCGGCGTGATGGCATAGTCGGCGGGCATTGCCGCATCGAGCGCGCGTGCATCCATGCCCTGCTCGATCGAATGCGACAGGAGCTGCGCAAGCGACACGCTGCCCTGGAAGACACCGGCCTCGTCGACGAACATGGCCACGAGTTTGCGTTCCGATCCGAGACGCGAGGAACATTCGCCGGCGGTGATGTCAGGCGGCACCACGGCGTAGTTCGTCTTGACGAGATCCTCGACGCGGTGGGTCATGAGCACGCTGGAGTCGCGGCCACTGGCGAGATTGACGTTGCGCCGCATGAGCTGCCAGCGGAAGAAGGAGCCGTAGTCGCCGAGCTGCATCACGGTGCTGGCGATGGCCGTGGCAGTCATGACGCCAAGGGTGATGCCGTAATCGTGGGTGAGTTCGAACACGATCAGGATGGTGGAGATGGGTGCGCCGAGCATCGCCGAGGCCATCGCACCCATGCCGATCGTGGCGTACACACCCACTTCCGAGAGCGGCAGCCCGGTCAGCGACAGAAACGACCAGAAGGCGCCACCGAGCATGGCACCGAGGAAAACCGAGGGGCCGAAGACGCCACCGGCGAAGCCGCTGGCAAGCGCGAGACACACCACCAGCCACTTGACGATGAAGAGCCCGGTGTATTCGGTGGCGGTGAAGCCCCCTTCGAGTGCGGTCTGCGTGCCTTCGATACCGAGACCGAGCACGTGCGGAAACTCGAGCGCGGCGACACCGATCAGCACACCGGCGGCGGCCGGACGCATCAGCCGCGGCAGCGCCAGGCGCTCCCAGAAACCCGTCATCAGCGGTATCACGCCGAGCTGTGCCCGCGCGAACATCGCCGCTACCACGCCGAGAAGCGCAAAACTCAGCAGTTCCCACATCGAAACCAGTTCACGCGCGGGCAGATCGAACAGCGCTCCCTGCCCGAGGAAGGCCTCGCGCACCATCATGCCTGCCATGGCGGCGATGACCACCGGCGCGAATACCCACAGGGTGTAGTAGCCGACGATGACCTCGAGCGCGAAGATCACCGCGGTGATCGGCGTGCTGAACGACACCGCCACGGCCGAGGCGGCACCGCAGCCGAGGAGCGCGAGCGAATGCCGATGGTCGAGCCCGAGCTTCTCGGCGACGAGTGCGCTCAGCGATGAACCGATGTGCACCGCCGGCCCCTCGCGACCGAGCGGCACACCCGAGCCGAGCGAGACGCCGGCCGCGAGCGCCGCCACGAGATCCGAGCGCACTGGCATGCGTGCGCTGTTCAGCGCGCAGGCTTCCATGACGTCGGCAATGCCGTGATAACGTTGCCCGGGCATGAACCGCAGCAGCCCCCCGACCACGGCGCCGCCGAGCGTCGGCACGAGGATGACCTGCCAGGCCGGCAGGCTCGCAATCATCGCCGCGAGACCGTCCTCGCCGGCAGTGCCGTAGCCGATGCGATGCACCAGTTCGATGAGCCAGATCAGTGCCACCGTGGCGAGTCCGACCAGCGCACCGATGACGATGGCGAGCAGAAAGAACACCAGACGGTTGCCGAGCCGGTGCGCAAGCAGCTGCTTCAGACGCTCCGAGCGGAGGGACACCCTCAGCGCCTCGCCCACTCACGCCCGCCGACGCCCGTCGTGCGTCTGAGGAAGGCGCGCTTCCAGGGCCCGATCAGATCGAGACCCAGCAGACCCAGCGAGCGAAGGTGTTTCGGCCCCGCTGCCGAACCGGTGAAACCACGCGCGAGAAGATCGGTCAGACGCACCGTGCCCGCACGATCATCGGCACGCCCGGCCACATAACGTCCGAGCCACTCGGCCGAGCCGATGTCGGCCGACTGCGACTGACGCAGACCGAGCGCACGCACCAGTGCCGCCACGTCGCGCAGCGCCAGGTTGTAGCCCTGTCCGGCCACGGGGTGCAGCAGCCTTGCCGCGTTGCCGAGAAACAGCGTGCGTGGCGCCTGCGGTGCCATCGACTCGATGCGCATCAGCGGCACCGACAGACGCGAACCGACACGGCGAAAACGCCCGAGACGATAGCCGAAATGCTGCTGCAACTCGGCTAGATAGGCCGCATCATCGAGTGCCATGATGCGCTCGGCGTCCTGCGTCGCCACCGAGTGCACCACGTTGGCCACGCGCTCGCCACGTGGCAGCAGTGCCAGCGGGCCCGCAGCGGTGAAGCGCTCGTGGGCAACGTTGCGGTGCGGCTCGGCGAGTTCGACGTTCGTCAGGACACCCACCTGATCGTAATCGTGATGGCGCGCGGCAACACCGGCCAGTTCGCGGATGCGCGACGAGAAGCCATCGACCGCGACAAGCAGCCGCGCCGCAATGTCCGGCTGTGCGCCATCGTCGGCACTGATGACCACGCATCGTTCCTGCTGCCCGGGCACTGTCCGATGCGCAACCCCCTCGACCCGAAACCCGTAGCGCTGCAGCACCGTGCTGCCGTCGAGCAGCGCTTGCCAGGCGCGCAGCATGGCATTGTTGGCGAGCACCTGCCCGAAGGCATCGAAGCCTTCCGCATGCGCGTCGAGACGAGTGACGCCAAAGCTGCCTGCCTGCGTCACCTGCACCGACAGAATCGGCGTGGCCTCGGGCGAAACCACGTCCCAGAAACCCTGCTCCCGCAGCCAGGCAACACTGCCCGCCGAGAGCGCGCTGCACCGCGCCTCGAGAGCCACCTCCTGCCGGACTGGGTTCGCGGCAGCAGTATCGCGATCGCGCATCGCACCGAGGGGTTTCCCGCCCTGCTTTTCGCCCTGCCTGTTGCCCTGCTCCAGCAGTGCCACACGCCAGCCGGCGGCGTCGAGTGCCAGTGCCAGCGGCACCCCGACCAGGCCTGCTCCGACGATGGCGATGTCGACCTCGTGCATGGCGGATCTCAGCGCCCCCTGGCCATCAGCGACTCGATGTCGGCACGTTCCTTCGGCACGCTGTCGGTCAGCACTTCGGCGCCTTTGCGCGTCACCAGCACGTTGTCCTCGATGCGGATGCCGATGCCACGATAGCGTTTGGGCACGCGCCGGTCGTGGCCGAGATACAGCCCGGGTTCGACGGTCAGCACCATGCCGGGCTCGAGTTCACGCCATTCACCGTCGATGCGATAGTCGCCGACATCGTGCACGTCCATGCCCAGCCAGTGTCCGGTGCGGTGCATGTAGAAGGATTTCGAGGCTTCGTCCCGGAGAAGCTCACGCAGGTTGCCCTTGAGCACGCCGAGATCACGCAGCCCACGCGTCAGCACCTTGACGGCAGCCTCGTGAAAGGCGTTCCAGTGCGCCCCGGGTTCAACCGCTGCGATGGCCGCCTTCTGCGCCTCGAGCACCACGTCGTAGACCTCGGCCTGAGCCTCGCTGAACCGCCCGTTGACGGGCCAGGTGCGGGAGATGTCACCGGCGTACCAGTCGAGTTCGGCGCCCGAGTCGACGAGCACGAGATCGCCGTCCTCGAGTCTGTCGCGGTTCTCGATGTAATGCAGGATGCAGCCGTTGCTGCCACCGCCGACGATGGGCAGAAAGGCGTGCATGCCGCCGCGGCGCGTGTATTCGTGCACGAGTTCGGCTTCGAGTTCGTACTCGGCCATGCCGGGGCGCGTGGCGCGCATGGCGCGGGAGTGTGCGTCTGCGCTCAGGCGACAGGCGCGCTTCAACTGCGCGATCTCGTGGCGGCTCTTGAACAGACGCATCTCGTTGATGTGGTAATCGAGCGAGATGAAGGCATCGGGATCGCTGCCGCCGTGGCGTCGTGCACGACGCGAGATGTTGAGCCAGTTGAGCAGCTGCACGTCGAAGTGCTGATCCTTGCCGAGGGTGTGATGGATCGACTGCTTCCCTTCGAGGAGGCCCGGCAGGATGTCGTCGATGTCGTCGATCGGAAAGGCGTCGTCGGCACCGAGCATGCCGGGTGCGGCATCGACACCGATGCGAACGCCGTCCCAGGCTTCCTTGTCCTTGTCCTTGTCGCGCAGGAACAGAATGTATTCGCCCTTCTCGCGCCCGGGGATCAGCACCAGCAGCGCCTCGGGTTCATCGAGGCCGGTGAGATAGAGGAGGTTGCTGTTCGGACGATAACGATACAGCGTGTCGCGGCTGCGCACGGCAGCGGGCGCCGCGGGAATGACGGCGATCGAATCGCGGCCCATGATGCGCATCAGGGCACGGCGGCGGCGACGGTACTCGGCAGCCTGGGTGCGCGTGAACAGGGAGGCGTCGGTGACAGGACTCATGAAGCTTGAATGGTCAGTGGGCGGTGCCCGGTGAAGAAGGGTCTTCGGTGGCGCCGATTGGCGCAGCCTCGGCCGGCCTCAGCTCCTCGAGAATGAACAGCACACCAACACGCACGTATTCGAGGAGTTCGGCGAAGGCCGCTTCGTCCTGTTCGTCGTCACCGTCCGCATCGACCCCGTCGATGGCCTGAAAGTCGTCGAGGATCTCGCGCGTCTCCACCGGCAGCGGGCGGTTTCCCTGATTGCCGAGGCCCAGCGACACACCGTAGGTAAAGCCACCGCAGAAGTCGCCGAGCGCACGCACCCGTTCGGCCAGCGCGGCACCTTCACCGGGCACCAGGGGCTGCCAGGCAAGATCGGCCGCGTTGAGTTCGGCCACGATGCCACCGAACCAGGCATCGACGCGCCGCAGTGCATCGGCATGTGCGGCAACGGCCTCGATGCCGGCCGATTCGAGCAGTTCACGAAACCACAGCGACTTCGCGCGCGTGCTTTCCTCGCTGCAGAGCAGCCCCACCGCCAGCCCATGCACCTCCGACGGCGGCAATGGCACCTCGAGTTCGTCCAGCGCCAGTTGTTGTGCGTTCATCAAGGTTCAGGCGGCCGGGCCACGGGTAGTCGCTGACAGACAATCCGGAAGTATACAATGGTGGCGCACTTCACCACCTGCATGCCACCGGAGACGATCGCGATGAACCAGCACTCGCTCGAGGATGACATCGGCGCACTCGAAGCGCGGGTCGAGGCCCTGGCGTCGCTCTGCGAACGGCTCCGGGGGGAGAATCGGTCTCTCAGGGAACAGCAGAACACGCTGGTCGAGGAGCGTGCACGCCTTGTCGAGAGAAACGACGTGGCGCGCCACAAGGTCGAACAGATGATCGAGCGTCTCAAGGCGCTTGAATCGAGCCAGTGATCACCGCGAGCAGGGAAGCAAGGAGGTCACTTCGCCACGAGCCAGCAAGAGACAGTTCAGCATGACAGCAGCAAACAGCAGATCCGGCACCGCGGAAGGCGAATCCAGACAGACGCCGGCACGCGTGCGCATCCTCGACAAGGAAGTGCAGATTGCCTGCCGCCCCGGCGAAGAGGAAGACCTCCTGCAGGCCGCGGCCTACATCGAACGCTCGATGCGCGACCTCAAGCGCCGCAACAACACCTCCAGCATCGAGAAACTGGCCATCGTCACGGCCATCAACACCGCCAGCGAGCTGCTGCGCGCCCGTGCCGACGCCAGCATGGCGGCCGACGACGCGGCCGGCGCCGACGCCGCAGCCATCGGCGAGCGGCTCGCCGGCCTGAGCGCCCGCATCGACACCCTGCTCGACACGAACACGGACACGGACACGGACACGGACACGGACACGGACACGGACACGGACAACAGTGTCGAAGCAAAAGCCAGCGCCGGCGAAAACGAGCACGGGGGCGCCTGAACAGCCCGGGCTTCGCCTGTGAATGAGTGGGCGAATCGGACTCGAGTCACCGCTTCACGATCGGCGGCGTGGCATACTGACGGTGTATCTTCTGCGGTGTTCGTCATCCGGCTGGGTATTTCCCTTGAGCCTGATTTGCACCCCGGGGGCATCACTGGTCGCTGTTGTTGTGCATGTCTGCCACGGCAGAAAGCCTGATACGGTTCCAGTGCTCCCACCTGAACCGATAGGTTCAAGGTCGCACACCGGAAACGGCACAGGCGGTTGATACTTCTGCATTCCCGGAGCTCGCCTTTCCCGGGACACACCTACCCGGAACACACATGGCTCGGCAGGATAACGCCACGGAGGCACAACGGCAGGCACTCAGACAAGCACTGCTTGCCAGGCGCAGAGCCATTCCGGCAGCCGAACTCGACCCCATTGCAGCGGCGGTTGCCGAGCGCGTTCTGCCCCACATCGAATGCCCCGCCACCGTCGCGGGCTACCTCGCCTTCGGCAAGGAGCTGTCGGTCACGGCTCTCATGACGCAGCTTCGCGAGCAGGGCTGCACGACCGCCGTGCCCATCGTCGAACCCGCATCACGTCTGCGCTTCACCCCCTTCGACGACGACACGCCAACGAAGAAGAACAGCTTCGGAATCGACGAACCCGACGTACCGCCCGACCTGTCGATACCCCGCGAGGCGCTCGATGTGGTGCTCGTGCCGCTCGTCGGTTTCGACCGCGCGCTCTACCGCATGGGCATGGGCGGCGGATACTATGATCGCTTCTTCGCACCGGCGGCAGATCGTGCCCCGAGTACATCGTCAGCAGCGCACTCGTCCGATGCACAAGCCGGACACATGCCCACTCTCATCGGGATCGCCTGCGAATGCCAGCTCGTCGACAGCGTGTTGCCGGCCGAATGGGACATCCGCCTCGACATGATCGCCACCGAAGCGCGGCTGTTCACGCCACCGGGCGACTGATTGCCGGGAACACGGCGAACGCGGCGAACGCGGTGCGAGAAACACTGCCGGGGACGCAGTGACGCCGCGCAACCGTCATGCGGGCCCGGACTACCTCAGCAGCAGTTCATAGGCCGCGTTGTCGGTCTCGGGCTCACCGTGATAACCGCCGTTGTCGAGAAAGTCCTGCAGCGCCGCCTCGTCGGTCTCCGGCACCTGCATGCCGACGAGCACGCGTCCGTAGGCCGCGCCGTGACTGCGATAGTGAAAGAGCGTGATGTTCCAGTCGGGGCGAATCGCCTCGAGAAAACCGAGAAGCGCCCCCGGTCGCTCGGGAAAGCGGAAGCGAAACAGGCGCTCGTCGGCCAGCCCTGCGTGCCCTCCGACCATGTGCCGGACATGCAGCTTGGCGGTTTCGTTGTCGGTCATGTCGAGCACCTGGTAGCCGTTGTCGGCGAGCATATCGAGCAATTCCCGACGCGCATCGTCGCTCTTGCCATCCGGCAGCACCACACCGGCAAACACGTGTGCCGTGTGCGCATCGGCATAGCGATAATTGAACTCGGTGATTGCCCGCTTGCCGATGGTTCTGCAGAAGCGCCGGAAACTCCCCGGTTCCTCGGGCACGGTCACGGCAATCAGCGCCTCGTGATTCTCGCCCACTTCGACCCGTTCGGCCACGTGCCGGAGGCGATCGAAGTTGATGTTGGCACCGCTGACGATGGCGGCGAGGCGCTTGTCCTGCCAGTGGTGCGCGGCCGCGTATTTCTTGAGCCCGGCCAGCGCAAGCGCACCGGCAGGTTCGGTGAGCGTGCGCGTATCGGTGAAGATGTCCTTGATGGCTGCAGCCATTTCATCCACCGACACGAGCACGATCTCGTCGAGGCATTCGCGGCAGATGTCGAAGGTGTATTCACCCACCTGACGCACCGCCACGCCGTCGGCAAAGAGCCCGACCGAATCGAGTGTGACGCGCTCGTCGGCGCGAAGCGCATCGTGCATCGAAGCGGCATCGACAGGTTCGACACCGATCACCCGCACCTCCGGGCGCAGGTACTTCATGTACAGCGACACCCCGGCAGCGAGCCCGCCGCCACCGACGGGTACGAACACCGCATCGAGCCGGTCGGGGTGCTGGCGGCAGAGTTCGACCGCAACGCTCGCCTGCCCGGCGATGGTGTCGGGATCGTCGAAGGGATGGATGAGCGGGTAACCGGTCCGTGCCGACAGTGCTTTCGCGTGTGCGGCGGCGGCATCGAAATCATCGCCGTACAGCACTGCCTCGCCGCCGAGCGCGCGTACCGATTCCACCTTGATCGCGGGCGTCGTCACGGGCATCACGATAACTGCTTTTATATTCAGTTTCTTCGCTGCCAGCGCCACCCCCTGAGCGTGGTTGCCGGCGGAAGCCGTCATGACCCCTTGCACCGGTTCGCGCTCGAGCAACTTGAAGATGCGGTTGAAGGCACCGCGGCACTTGAAGGAGAACACCGGCTGCTCGTCCTCGCGCTTCAGAAGCACGGAGTTGCCGATGCGCGCCGAGATGTGCGGCGCCGGGTGCAGTCGTGTCTCGCGGCTCACGTCATAGACGCGGGCGCCGAGAATGCGTTTGATATACTCGTATTGCAGTTGGCTCATGGGGGGCCAATGTAACCGCTTTCCTTCACGGGCACCACTGCCATCCGCGCCCCGGCGTCACGGCAATGCCATCACCGGGCGCTGCCCCGTTTCCGACCCATACGCATGCACCCAGGAAAACAGGCCGCTGCCGCACGCGCGCTCGAGCGCGTCAAGGACGATTCGATTCTGGGCATCGGCACCGGCTCCACCGTCAACGCCTTCATCGACCTGCTCGGCGAGTCACGCATCCGCCTCAGGGGCGCCGTGGCGAGTTCCGAGGAAACGGCCCGCCGCCTTGCCGCCATCGGCGTCGACGTGCTCGATCTCAACGCCGCTGGCCCGCTCGATCTCTACATCGATGGCGCCGACGAGGTCAACCCGGATCGCCAGCTCATCAAGGGTGGCGGCGCGGCACTCACACGCGAAAAGATCATCGCCGCCGCCAGCCGCGAGTTTCTCTGCGTGGTCGACAGCTCCAAGGAGGTGGCAACGCTCGGGCGTTTTCCGCTGCCCGTGGAAGTGATTCCGATGGCACGCAGCCATGTCGGGCGCGCCATCGTCAGGCTCGGCGCCGATCCCGAATACCGCACCGGTGTCGTCACCGACAACGGCAACGTGATCATCGACTGCCACGGCTTCCACATTACCGAGCCACTGGTACTCGAAGCCGAACTGAATGCCATCGTCGGCGTGGTCTGCAACGGGCTCTTCGCGGCTCGCGGCGCCGATACCCTGCTCGTCGGTCACGACGACGGCAGCGTCAGCGAACGCTGAACGATCCCGGCGGCGTTGCCGCACGGATAGAACTCGCGGAAAGACTTCGCGGATCGAACTCGCGGTGACGACGCCGCGGTAACGACGATTCCCGCTACTCGTCCTTGTCGACATAGTGCACCGGCAGGCGGATGCCCACCGAAGCACCCTGCTCGCGGTTGCGCGCGTACACCGAACCTTCATGGATGCGCGCCACGCGCGCGACCTGCGCGAGGCCGGACGAGCGCGAGCTTCACCCAGACACGACCGCCTTCGTGGGAATACTTGATGGCGTTGCCGATGACGTTGATCAGGGCACGCTGCAGGGACGACACCTCACCCATCACCCAGAGACCTTCATCGGGTGTATCGACCTCGAGTTCGATGCCCTTCTTGAGCGCCTGGGGCATGAGCTGATCGATGGCATTGTCCACGAGGTTGTTCAACAGCAATTCGCTGAACTGCTGCTGACTGAGCGCGTCGGCGCGCGCCACGTGCAGCAGATCCTCCATCATCGTGAGGCTCGCCTGAATGTTGTTCTCGATGCTGCCGGCAACACGCTCGAATTCATCCGACTGCAACGAAGCCACTACACGGGCAATCTCGACCCCGTTGCCGTTGGATGACGGTGCCTGGGCTTCGGTCGAGAGATCGAAATCGATACCGGCACTGTCGAAGCCAACCGCCATGGGCAACTCGGCCGGCAGTGCGGTCTCGTTCTCCTCGAGCCTTTCACGAATGCGCTCGAGCTGATACAGCGCGGAGATGAGCGGCGAGCGCAGATCGTGCGAGAGGTATTCGATCATCTCGCCGCGCGCGCGCTCCACCGTGCGAATCTCGGTCACGTCATCGATACTCGCGCAGATCAGCCGCTGATGCAGCGTGTTGCCGACGGCACTCAGGCTCACGACCAGTTCGCGATCGCCAATACTCGCGGGAATCTGCCAGAGACGTGCCTCGAGCACGAGCCTGTCGAGCCGTGCCCGATTGGCGGGGTCGTCGAGGGGACGACCGACGGCGTCAAGGAGGTCTGCCAGCAGGGAATCGCGCGCCAGAGACGGTATCAGGGTCTCGGCCAGGGGATTGTGCCTGACGCACTCGCCGGCGGGGTTCCAGATGATGATGCCGACCGGCGTGCCGGCGAGCACGGTCTCGCTGAACTCCTTGATGCTCTCGAGCCAGGCGACCTGCTCGCCGAACTTGCGCGCACTGATCTCGAGCCGTTCGATCGAGCCACTGAGTGGCGTCAGGGTCTTGTTCCAGCGCACACGCGCGAGTGAATCAACGTAGCGGTTGATCTCCCGTGCATTCTGGACATCCTTGTAGGCCAGCTCGATGTTGAGCTGACCGGCACGGCCCCAGCTCCTGGCACCGATACCATCACGCACTATCCAGCGGTCGACATCACCACGCCGCGGTCGCTCCGGCAGGCCCTCGCCACCACTGAACACATCGCCCTGCCAGGTGAAACGCCAGCCCTTCAGCGGCAGGTGGCGAATGGCGTGCTCGAAGAAGTTCGTGAGTTCCTCCACTTCTCCGCGTTGCTCGCGCGGCAGTATCGGCTGCAGGCGCCGCTGCTGTCCTTCGAGGAAGTGCGTGATGAAGCCGAGCTGGTGACGGCTCCAGAACAGGTAGCTCACGAGCATCGGCACGCTGAGCCCGAGCGGGGGATACCACAGGCGCGCATAGCGATAGAGCAGCATGCTCGCCAGCGCCGGCGCGATCGTCGCCACGGCGGTGGTCACGAGATTCCAGTGTGGCGGCATGCGCGAATAACCGATCAGCATCAGCGGCAGGATGCCCAGCGCCAGCCAGAGATTGATCCAGGGATTGACTGCGGTGACGAGGCTGCCGTCCCTGAGCGCGGCGAAGATGTTGGCGTGGATCTCCACTCCGGGCATGGGATGATCGAGCGCCGATACGGGTGTCGGCACGACATCGCCGAGCCCCGTGCTGGTCAGGCCGAAGAACACGATGCGCCCCTGAAGTGCACGCATGGCGCTCTCGTTGCCATCGAGAATGTCGATGACCGAGATGCGCCTGAAGGTACCGCTCGGGCCATAGAACGGCACGTAGACCTCGTGATCGTTGACCCAGGTATGGCCGAGTTCCCGGGTGGCGTCATCGCTGGCCGATCGGATGGCCGCTTCACCGCTCAGACGGCGGCCCGGCAGTTCGGCGGCGGACCCACCCTGCAGTGCGTCGCGGGCAGCGAGCGCGAGCGTCGACCAGTGAGCGTGCCGGAAGCCGCCCTTGAGGTACACGCGACGCACGATGCCGTCATCGTCGATCGGCAGCACGATCTGTCCGATGTCGTCGACCACGCGTGCCAGCGCCGGAATCGGCAGTTGCTCGTCGACGCGCAGCCCACCGCGATTCTCGACCAGCAGCGGCAGTATCGTGACCGGGATGCGCTCGAATGCCTCTGCCAGCGCCTCGTCGGTGCTGCGCCGTGCCGACGGCTCCATGTAGAGCACGTCGTTGACGAGCGCGCGGGCACCGCTGGCGGCCAGCTTGTCGACGAGTTTCGCCTGCACCTCACGCGGCCAGGGCCAGCGGCCGATGCTCTGCAGGCTCTTTGCGTCGATGGCGGCGATGACGACATCATCGGGCGCCTGACGCTGTTCGGAGCGCACCCAGATATCGTGCAGGAGACGATCGACCTTGCGCGTGGACTCGCTCCAGATCAGCAGCCAGGTCAGCGCATAGAGGCCGAGGCAGAAGATGATCAGCCAGCGCCAGGTAATGCCCCCGCGCCGCGTGGCGGTGCTGCCCTCGGCCACGATGCGATCAACTTCGCGGCGTGTGCTCTTCGAGCCGATACCCGTGCTGATAGATGGACGTCAGCTTCCAGCGTTCGGAGGCAAGCAGCTTGAGCTTCTTGCGGAGGCGACTGGCGTGGGTATCGACGGTGCGTGTGTTGAGATCGGCCGAGGTGCCCCAGACAGTGGACAGCAGGTGCGAACGCGACAGGACTCGACCGCGATTGCGAAACAGGAACAGCGCGAGTTCATATTCCTTCTCGGTGAGCTTGATCGGCTCGTCGTGCATGCGTACCTGGCGATTGGCAGTGTCGAAGATGTACGGCGGGCACTCGAGTACTTCGGCCTCCGGCTGGGCGCGCCGCGCAAGCGCGTGGAGCCGTGCGAGCAGTTCGTGCTGGCGCACGGGCTTGGCGAGGTAGTCGTCGGCGCCTTCGCGGAGGGCCTTGACGATGTCTTCCTCGGCCTGACGGGCGGTGGCGAAGATCACCGGCACGTCGCTCGTCATGGTGTCGCGAATCCAGTGCATGACTTCGAGACCGGAACTGCCGGTGTTGAGCGTCCAGTCGAGCACGATGACGTCGAAGCTGGACTTTCGGAAGGCGCGCTGAAACTCCTCGGCCGAACCGAAGACATCGCAGTGGCATCCCTTCTTCTCAATCCAGCCGGCAACGCGAGCAGCCTGCTCGCTGTTGTCTTCCAGCAAGGCAATTCGCAGATTCTGTCGATCGCTCATCTAACCCCTCTCTCGACCCGGTCGGGAGTTGGTATTGTTGTGGAATGTCACGTTTGCGTGCAGAACTCCATCATGTTAGCAGCATCTGCCACCACGAAGAAAGTGACTGTGACTGTGGCGACTGCGCCGTCAATCCGGAGAGATATTACCTAAAAAGCCCAGCTGATAGTCGATGCCGACCTCAGGCAGGCCAGCAAGCGGGCCCTTGCCGGGAATCTCGAGTTCGGGTTCGAGGTCCGCCAGTGGCACCCGTACGAAGGAGCGCTCGACAAGGCCAGCGTGCGGCACCGTAAGGCGCTCGTGCTGAATTTCCTGATCGCCATAAAGCAGAAGATCAAGATCGAGGCTTCTCTCGCGCCAGCGGCCCACCGAACGATCACGCCCCGCGGCATTCTCGATCGCCTGCAGGGCATCGAGCAGCGCCAGAGGCTGCAGCGAGGTCTCGAAACGACACACGGCGTTGGCGTAGTCGGGCTGATCGGCAGGGCCCATGGGGCGTGTTTCGTACACCGGTGACACTGCGAGATGCTGCGTCCCGGGGATCGCCGCGATTGCCGTCAGCGCACGGCGAAGGGTTGCAAGGCGATCACCGAGATTGGCGCCGAGGCCGACGAACACCGTGACCGCATCTGCCGTGTCCGTCGTGTCCACGGTCATCCCTTGTTCGTCGAGCGTGAACGATCACCGCCCGGGCGCCGCCGGCGCCGGCGGCGTTTCTTCTTCGGTGCGACGGTGACCTCGGCGGCTCCGGCTCCGGCTCCGGCTCCGGCTCCGGCTCCGGCTCCAGCTCCAGCTCCAGCTCCAGCCTTGAGCGACCGCCGCGACGCCGTGGCGGGGCTGATTCGGCATCGACATCGATTTCCTCGCCAAGCTCGCTGCCACCGCCCCAGATACTCTCGAGGACCGGCTTCTCTTCGGCTGCCTTACGCCGTGCTTCCTCGTCGAGGGTCTGCACCTCGGTCCACCACTCGGCCACGGGCACGAGGCGCTCGTCGATGCCGGCACGCAGGCAGAGAAAATCGTAGGCGGCACGGAAGCGGCGGTTGTCGAGCAACTTCATGGCGCGCCTGCCCCGCAGGCGCTCGAGCCGCGGCTGCAGTTGCCAGATTTCCTTCATCGGCGTGGAGAAACGCCTCGGGATCGCGGTCACGCGGAGCTGGTTCGGCAGGCGCTCCTCGCCGGCACGATACAGCGCTTCGCTCACCGGCAGGCCTTCCTCGACAAGTTCGTGCGCCCGCTCCTCGACGGACGGCCAGAGCATGAAGGCAAGCAGGTACGCGGGCGTGACCGGCTGGTCGTTGGCGATACGCCGATCGGTATTCGCCAGCGCAGCCAGAATCATGTCGACGAGCGGCTTCTCATTCTGCTGCAAGCGCTCGTCGAGCATCGGGAAAAGATACTGCAGCAGATCGTGCTCGCGGAGCGCAAGGAAACTCCATTCGGCATAGCCACCCTGAAAGAGTTTCAGCACCTCATCGAAGAGGCGCGCGGGTGGCGTGACCGAGAGCTCCGGCGCCACTTCACGCATCGCCGCCAGCGTTTCGGGCGCAATCTCGAACTGCAGCTTCGCCGCGAGGCGTGCGGCGCGGAGGATGCGCACGGGGTCTTCACGGCAACGCAGCAGCGGATCGCCGATGAGGCGGAACACACCCGACTCGATATCCTCGAGCCCGCCGACGTAATCGACCACGGCGCGATCGGCCTGATCGTAGTACAGCGCGTTCACGGAAAAGTCCCGACGCAGCGCATCTTCCTCGATGTCGCCGAAGACATTGTCGCGCACGATGCGCCCAGCCGCGCCGATCTGTCCACCCTCACCCTTGTGGTGGGCTGCGCGGAAGGTTGCCACCTCGATGATCTCGCGGCCGAACACCACGTGCACGAGGCGAAAGCGGCGACCGATGATGCGCGAGTTCCGGAACAGGGATCGTACTTCCTCGGGACTTGCATCGGTGGCAACGTCGAAGTCCTTGGGGTCGAGCCCGACCATGGCATCACGCACGGCACCGCCGACGAGGCAGGCCATGTAGCCCGCTTCATCAAGACGTGTGAGCACCTTCATGGCCGGACGCGAGATCTTCTTCTTCGTCAGCGGATGTTCGCCTTCGGGGATTGTCACGGGGTTGCCGACGCGACCGTCCGGCATGTCGTCGGACGCGTTCTCTGCTTCAGTTCTCATCATTCTGGTTCTGGAAGCGGATGATCTGGCGCCGCTGTCGCTTGTTGGGTCGGCCGGCACCGGCAAGACCACGGCTGGCCATGCGGTCGGCACGAAGATTCGTCGCCAGCGCCTCTCGCCGCGCTCGGCTTTCCGCGGATTCCTCGTAGAGAAGCACCGCTTCGCGGGCGGGTCGCCGCCGGTCGTCGAGACCGAGCACCGTGACCTCGAAGCTGTAAGGCGGTTTGTCGATGGTCACGACATCACCGACGGCAATGCTCCTCGAGGGCTTGATGCGCTGCCCGTCAATGCGCACACGGTTGTGGCGAATCGCGTCGGTGGCGATGGCGCGCGTCTTGAAGAAGCGTGCCGCCCACAACCACTTGTCGATCCGCAATCGCTCCTGCGACCCGGAATCGGTCATACTCTCTCTCTCCCGCCTTCTCTCCCCCTGCCACGGGGCACCACATCAACCATGCAATGCCACATCTACCGCAGTTCGGTTCGTGAAGGCCTGTACGTCTATCTCGCCGATCCCGATGGGCTCGACGCACTTCCCGCACCCGTGACGAAACAACTCGGGCAGGCCGAATTCGCCATGAGCATCGAACTCACGCCCGACCGGAAACTCGGCCAGGAAAACGCCACCACCGTGATCGAGAACCTCGAGCGCGTGGGTTATCACCTGCAGATGCCGCGTGACATCGAATCGGTGCTTGCCGACATCGCTCGCGAGGTTCAGACACTCAGGCCTTGAGCGCCACGAACATCTCGTTCATGCGGCGTACGAAGCCCGCGCTGTCCTCGAGCTGAGCGCCATCGGCCAGCAACGCCTGATCGAGCAGAAGGTGCGCCCAGTCGGCAAAACGCTCTTCGTCACTTTCCTTGTCCATGAGGTCGAGAATCGGGTGCGAGGGGTTCACCTCCAGTGCCGGCTTGCTCTCGGGCAACTCGTGCCCGGCCTGCTTCAGCAGCTGCTGCATGTGCAGCGCCATGTCGTGCTCGCCCATGACCACGCAGGCCGGCGATGACGTCAGACGCGTCGAGGCGCGCACCTCGCTGACCTTGTCTTCGAGCACCTTGCCGATGCGCTCGATGGTCGGACCGACTTCCTCGGCCTTCTTCGCCTTCTCCTCGCTATCGGCCTCGCTCGCGGCGTCACCCTCGATGCCGGAGAGGTCAAGGTCGCCCTTCGCGATCGAGACGAAGGACTTGCCTTCGTACTCGCCGAGGTAGGACATCATCCATTCATCCACACGGTCGTGCATCAGCAGCACTTCGATGCCCTTCTCGGTGAAGACTTCCATATGCGGGCTGTGCTTCGCCGCGGCGAAACTGTCGGCGGTGATGTAGTAGATCTTGTGCTGGCCGGGCTTCATGCGTGCGATGTAGTCATCGAGCCCGGTCCATTCACCCTGTTTTCCCGTGTGGGTGGTATCGAAGCGGTAGAGCTTCGCCACCTGTTCGCGATGGGCGAAGTCCTCGCCGGGCGCTTCCTTGAGACAGGCCCCGAACTGCTCCCAGAACTGCCGGTACTGCTCGGGTTCCTTCTCGGCCATCTTCTCGAGTTCGCCGAGCACACGCTTGACCGAGGCACTGCGGATCGATTCGATCACGCGGTTGTTCTGCAGGATCTCGCGCGAGACGTTCAGCGGCAGATCGTTGCTGTCGACCAGCCCGCGCACGAAACGCAGGTAGCGCGGCATGAGCTTCTCGGCGTCATCCATGATGAACACGCGCTGCACGAACAGCTTGATACCGTGACGCTGCTGGTTGGCATCGTAGAGATCGAAAGGCGCACGCGCTGGGATGTAGAAGAGCGAGGTGTACTCGTACTTGCCTTCGACCTTGTTGTGCGTCCAGCGCAGCGGGTTCTCGAAGTCGTGGAACACCTGCTTGTAGAAGTCCTGGTACTCCTCTTCGGAAACCTCGGATTTCGGGCGCGTCCACAGCGCCTTGGCGTCATTGACCTGCTCGAGTTCGGGTGCGTCATTCTCGCCGGCCGCCGCTTCATCGGTTGCGTCGTCTTCAGCGGTCGGCGCCGGGGGTGCCGCCATCATGATCGGAAAGGTGATGTGATCGGAGTACTTCTTGATGATGGACTTCAGACGCCAGTCATCGAGGAACTCCTTGCAGTCGTCCTTGATGTGCAGGATGACGTCGGTGCCGCGCGTGGCCTTCTCGGCGTTGCCGATGGTGTAGCTGCCGTCGGCCGCCGAAGACCAGCGCGTGGCAAGGTCATCCTCGGCACCCGCCTTGCGCGTGACGAGTTCGACACGGTCGGCAACGACAAAGGACGAGTAGAACCCGACGCCGAACTGGCCGATGAGTTTCGAATCGGTTTTCTGGTCACCCGTCAGGGATTCGAGGAACTGGCGCGTGCCGGATTTCGCGATGGTGCCGATGTTCGCCACCACTTCATCGTGCGTCATGCCGATGCCGTTGTCGCTGACCGTGACGGTACCGGCGTCCTTGTCGACCGCAACCACGATGCGAAGGTCATCGGCCGTGAGCGCGTCATTGCCGAGTGCCTCGAAGCGCAGCTTGTCGAGCGCATCGGAGGCGTTCGAGACGAGTTCCCGCAGGAAGATCTCCTGATTGCTGTACAGCGAGTGGATCATCAGCTTCAGGAGCTGACTGACCTCGGCCTGGAACTGCATGGTTTCGCCGTTGGCGGTGGATGCGTCGGTTTCGCTCATCGGAAGGTCCTGAAGAAAAAGGCGTTTGTGTGCTGAAGGTGCGAATGCATGCTCATATGGGGACGCTCGGGCTCGATCTCAAGCACTCGTCAAACACTTACCGTTACCTGCTGGCGCACAACCGCGAAAGGCCGACACAAGGGCCGGCCCACGTGGCTCAACCGAAACCTGTTCGGCCTGGCTGACACTGCGGAAAGCCGGCGACCACGGCCGCCGACAGGAAGGAGTCTCAGAGCTTTTCCTTGATGCGCGCGGCGCGACCGGTCAGGCCACGGAGGTAGTAGAGCTTGGCGCGGCGGACGTCACCACGACGCTTCACCTCGATGCCTGCAACGAGCGGGCTGTAGGTCTGGAATACGCGCTCGACACCTTCGCCGTGGGAAATCTTGCGAACCGTGAAGGCGGAGTTCAGGCCGCGATTACGCTTGGCGATGACCACGCCCTCGAAGGCCTGCAGTCGCTCGCGGCCACCTTCACGGACGCGGACCTGGACAACGACGGTATCGCCGGCAGAGAACTCGGGGATGTTCTTGTCCTGCATCTGTTCGGCGTTGATGGCGTCGATGATCTTGCTCATTGTTCTGTCACTCGTTGCTGCTGTTCCCCGTCCGTGGCGCCGCCACGGACAGGCTGTCCAAAAATGCTCTGTCGTCGGCGTCGAGCTCGGCTTCCTCGAGAAGCTCCGGCCGCCGCCGTTTCGTTCTTGCCAGTGCCTGCTGGCGCCGCCAGCGTGCAATGGCCTGGTGATCGCCCGACAACAACACCGCCGGCACCCGCTCCTCGTCGAGCACTTCCGGCCGCGTGTAGTGCGGGCAATCGAGCAAGCCGTGCTCGCCGAAGGAATCCTCCCCCGCCGAATCGGCATCGCCCAGTACACCCGGCACCAGCCGACCGATGGCATCGATCATGGCCAGCGCCGCAAATTCTCCACCGCTCAGCACGAAGTCGCCGAGCGACACTTCCCTGTCGACCGCGCGCTCGATGACGCGCTCGTCGATCCCCTCGTAGCGACCGCAGAGCAGCACGATCTGCCCCTGGTCGAGAAAACCCTCGGCCATGCGCTGATCGAAGCGCTGCCCCTGCGGGCTCAGGCACACCACTTCCGCCGCCGGCAACCGTTCACGCATCGCCGCAATCGCCCCGAAGAGTGGCTCCGGGCGCATGACCATGCCCGGCCCACCGCCGAAGGGGCGGTCGTCGACACTGCGATGCCTGTCCGTGGTGAAATCACGCGGATTCACCACATCGAGCACCAGGCGCTGGTCGCGAAAGCCGCGCCCGATCACGCCATGAGCCAGCGCATCCTCGACCAGCGCCGGAAACAGGCTGATCACACCGAAACGCATGACTCAGAAATCCGGATCCCAGTCGATGCGGATGCGCCTGTCGGCAAGATCCACCTCGACAATGACATCCGGTACCACCCAGGGGACCAGCACCTCCTGGCCACCCCGCCCTTCACGTTCGTCGCTCACCACCAGCACATCGTTGGCACCGGTCTCGAAGAGACGCTTGACCGTTCCGACCTCGACACCTTCGGTGGTGACAACCGCGAGACCGATCAGATCGGTCCAGTAGTACTCGCCTTCATCGATCGGTGGCAAGTCGTCCCGCCAGACCGCGATGGCGTTGCCGACGAGGAGTTGCGCCGCCTCGGGCGTATCCACCCCTTCGATACGGGCGACCAGCGTCTTGCCCTGCGGGCGCCCTGCCGTTACCGCCACCTCGCGCCATTCACCCCGACGTCCGAGCATCCATCTCGCGAACTCGAGAATGTTTTCGCGCGGGGCGGTGTCGGAATGAACCTTGACCCAGCCCTTGATGCCGTACACACCCGAAATGCGGCCGAGAATGATCCGCCGCCGACTCTCTCCTTCCTTTTCGGAGCCATCGCCGGCGTCCTGATCGGCGGAAGGTGACTCAGGCTGCTGCATTCTCCTGTGCTTGCTCCTGGCGGTAGCTCTTGACGATCTTGCGCACGCGATCGCTCATCTGCGCCCCGACGCCCACCCAGTAGTCGACGCGTTCGAGGTTGAGCTGAACCGTCTGCGCATCACCACCCGCGACGGGGCTGTAGAAGCCGAGACGTTCGATGTAGCGGCCGTCGCGACGAGCGCGGCTGTCAGTGGCAACTACATGATAGAACGGCTTTTTCTTGGCACCGCCACGCGTGAGACGAATTGTGACCATGGTCTGAACTCTTGCTTGCTGAAAGGCCGGCCGAACGGCGGCCCCGTTTGAAACAGGTGATTGAAACTGAACGGAGAATAACGGCTTGCCGTACAGGGAACGGCAGCCAGATGCAGCCGAGCACAAACGACCCGCGGCTGTTCCGAAGGTAACAGCGAATGCTATGACATTTCCGGATCGAAGGCATTGCAAAGGTATACCATTCCTGTTGCGATGAGCCAGAAAACCATACAGACCAATTCCAGCGTCAACCTCTGGACGGAGCAGTCCGGCAAAGGTGAGCCCGTATTGCTGATTTCCGGGGCGAACGCTTCTGCCTTCATGTGGCCGGGTGCGTTCGTCCGGATGATCGTGGATCAGGGCTATCGGGTAGTTCGTTATGATCACCGCGATACCGGGCGATCTGACCGGATGGATTTTCAGAAGAATCCATACTCTGTCGCTGACCTCTGCGATGACGCCGTTGCCGTTCTCGATGGCCTGAACATCGAAAAGGCACATGTCGTGGGCCTCTCTCTTGGCGGAACCATCGGCCAGGTCCTGGCACTGGATCATCCTCACAGGCTGATCAGTCTGACCGTCATGATGACGGCTGCACTGGACGTTGATTTCGCTGCGAACTGGATGGCTGCGATGAAAGGAAAGGCCACGCAAGGCGATTTGCCGGGACCTGTACCTGAGGTAGTCACTGCGTTCAAAGCCCCGCTTGCTGACCGAAGTGCCGAGATCGCCAGACGCGTCGAGCAGTGGCGCATCCTGTCCTCGCCCCGGATGCCATTTGACTCGGACGACTACGCCGCGCGTGAAGCGGCGGATATCGACCATTCGGGATCAATCCCTGCGCCGTTCGCCCATGCGATGGCACAACCCATCCCTCTGGAACGCGGACTCGAACTGAAAACAAGCGGTGTCCCCACCCTTGTGATCCAGGCCGCAGATGACCCGCTCAATCCACCGCCCCACGGTCGCCATATTGCCGACCTCTTCGGAAACGCGATCCTGGTCGAAATGGATGGACTGGGGCATGCTCTCCCCAGATCACACTTCGCGGAAATCCTCTCGACATTCGTGAGGCACTGGAAAGACGCTGCGACAGGTAACCTCACACCGGCAGCGGCCACCCATCCGGCCCCGTCACCCTGAACCGTCGACGCTCGTCATCCGCGTTGGCTGGCGCGTGACCGCTTCGACGGGCGCGGCTGGCTCGACCGGCTCGATGCCGTAGCGCCCTTCGTGCACGAGCGTGTGGTGGTAGTGGCAGAGCAGCATCAGGTTGTCGATGTCCGTTGGGCCACCATCGACCCAGTGAACGATGTGGTGGGCTTCGAGACCCTGCTCGCAGCCACAGCCCGGGAACTCGCAGCGATGCCGCGCCCGCGCGGTCACGGCACGGTGCAGCGACGGTGGCACGGTGGGTGACTTGCGGCCGATCTTCAGCGGCTCGCCGCTCCGGTGGAGCAGTGGAATGACGTGTGCATCGCAGCAGAGGCGTCGTGCCGTCTCGCGACCGACGGAGACGCCGGGCGAGAGCCAGGCTTCGTGACAGGCGTCGTCGTGACAGGCTTCATGAGAGGCTTCCGCAGTGTGACCG
>PDWI01001776.1_pt1 | contig 33564 bp, 24 predicted proteins | sample 1430891 | NCBI WGS metagenome assembly PDWI01 (sample SAMN01162508, study PRJNA174530) | Oral metagenome, whole genome shotgun sequencing project. | biome: Marine environment; feature: Marine mammal; material: Swab sample of the gingival sulcus; isolation source: swab sample of gingival sulcus... | reverse complement strand
TCTTTTCTATCCACGGGCGTCCTCCTTAACAATCGCATCTACAAAAATATGCGCTGTGTGTACATTTTCAGGTTGAAGTTCGCCAACCTTGACAACTTTGCCAGCTTCAACGACGACGTAATCAGCCGCCATTGCCATGAGCGGATTAAAGTTTTGTGTCGCTTGCTGATACCAAGCATTGCCTTTTTCATCGACAATTTCTGCCCGTATAAATGCTATATCGGCACGCAACGGTTTTTCTATTAAAAATTGTTTGCCATCTATTTCGACTTTTTGTTTGCCTTCTTCAACAATAGTACCTAACCCAGTCGGTGTGATGACGCCACCAAGTCCTGCGCCGCCAGCGCGAACTTGCTCAGCCAATGTACCTTGTGGTTGCAAAATAACTTCCATTGAACCATCGTTCATTTTGTTACCTGTTTCAGGGTTTGTTCCGACGTGCGATGCAATAACACATTTAACTTGATTGTTTACTACCAATCTGCCTATGCCCTGTTCTGGGAACGACGTGTCATTGGCAATAATCGTCAAGTCTTTCACGCCGCTAACGATCAATTCGTCGATGATCGTTTCAGGCGTACCACACCCTAAAAAACCACCTATCATCAGCGTCATGCCGTCTTTGACGTGCGCGACAGCTTGTTTGGCATCACATAATTTTTGCACCATTTTTACCTCCGATTTTGTTTGTGAAATGCGTTGCTAAAAACTATAGCAACTAACTTTGTTATTTAGAACATCACATAAATGCGACTATCTAGCACTTTAACCATTATATAATATTTGTATTAACTTGTTAATAGATTTATAAGATAATTATAAGATAATTAACTTTGACTGTTTAAATAAGCAATCATAAATGCCTCTAAGTCACCATCCATTACAGCCGTGACATTGCCGTTTTCAATGCCGGTGCGATGGTCTTTGACCATTTGATAGGGCTGAAATACATAAGAGCGAATTTGACTGCCCCATGATATTTCTGAATAATCACCCTGTATGTCTTCAATGCGCTCTTTGTGTTCGCGCTCTTTTAAATCAATCAGCTTGGCCATTAGCATTTTCATGGCGACTTCTCTATTTTGAATTTGCGAGCGCTCATTTTGACACTGCACCACAATGCCAGTCGGCAAATGGGTAATTCGTACCGCCGAGTCGGTTGTATTGACATGCTGACCACCTGCCCCCGATGAGCGATAGGTGTCAATTTTTAAATCTTCTTGGTTGATGTCTATCGCAATGTCATCATTTAATTCGGGAATAACGTCAACCGCAGCAAAAGAAGTGTGCCTTCTGCCCGAAGAATCAAATGGCGAAATACGCACCAAGCGATGTACGCCCTTTTCCGACTTCAAATAACCATAGGCGTTGTCGCCAGAAATGCGCACCGTGGCACCTTTTAGGCCGCCGATTGAGTCGTAATTATAATCTAACACCTGTAGCTGATAGCCATTTTGTTCAGCCCAGCGCAAATACATGCGATAGAGCATGTCTGCCCAGTCCATCGCATCGACGCCACCACTGCCGGCATGTACCGATAAAATGGCGTTCTCTTCGTCGAATTCGCCCTTAAAGAGGGCTTCAATGCTTATTTTATCAACGTCTTTGGATAACGCTGCTAAACTATCCGAAAATTCGTTGGCCATAGAATCATCGCCTTCTTCAAGTGCTAAGTCGCACATGATGTCGAGTTCTTCGGCCTGTAAGCTAAGGGCCTCATACAGTTGAATGACGCGCTTTAACGCCTTTTGGCGACGCATCAAATCGGTTGACTTCGCTTGATCTTGCCAGACGGCCGGGTCGAGCAGTGCCTTTTCAATGCCCGCTAGTCTTTCTCGTTTGACGGCTAAGTCAAAGTGAATCACTCAAATCGTTTAGTTTTGCACTTAATGTTTTAAGGTCTTGCTTACCTCTTTCAAAGATCAGCACTTTATCACCCCTTATCTTTAATTTTTACCACAGCACTTTTTATATTTTTTACCGCTACCACATGGGCAAGGGTCATTTCTGCCGATTTTTTGCTCTTTGCGCACAAACGTACCAGCCGGTTTGCGGCCAACTTCGCGCAGGTTTTGTTTATGCGATGAGCTGATAATGGCCGCCTCTTCGCGCTTGGTTTCCATTGATGCCTTGGCCGAAAAAATTAATCTGACGGTATCTTCTTTAATGGCATTAATCATTTCGCCAAACATTTCAAAACCTTCAAGCTGATAGGCTTTTACTGGATCTTGCTGACCAATTGCACGAAGGCCAATACCCTGTTTTAATTGGTCCATTGCATCGATGTGGTCAATCCACTTGTCGTCGACGATTCTAAGCAGAGCATAGCGTTCAATTTCGCGCATTTTTTCAGGCGAAATTTTGTCTTCGATATCTTGGTAGACGCGCTCGGCGTTCTCAGTAATAAATTGTTTAAGCGACTCTTTAGTCATCGCCTCGTCGTATTCAATGTTTAATTTTTCATAAAATAACACACTGTGTAAGTGGTCTGATAAGGCCGCCAAATTCCAATCGTCGGCGTACTCTGACACCATGGTGTGCTGGTCGACAATGCTGTCTATCGTATCAGTTACCATACCCCAAATATGCTCTTTTAAGTTTTCGCCGTCGAGTACCTTGCGCCTTTCGTTGTAGATAATTTCGCGCTGGCGATTCATGACATCGTCATATTGCAGTACGTGTTTACGAATGCCGAAGTTGTGCCCCTCTACTTTTTTCTGCGCATTTTCAATTGACTTGGTAAGTAGGCCAGCTTCAATTTGCATATCTTCTTCCATGCCCAATTTTTCGACCATGCCCTTCATGCGGTCTGATAAAAACAGGCGCATTAAATCGTCTTCAAATGAAATGTAAAACTGAGTTGACCCGGCATCGCCCTGACGACCGGCACGGCCGCGCAACTGGTTGTCAATACGGCGCGATTCGTGACGTTCGGTGCCAATAATATGTAAGCCACCCGCCGCCTTAACCTGTTCGGCTTCGCGGTCGGTTTCAGCTTTAAAATCAGCTAAAATTTGCTTGTACTCGCGCTTTGCAGCGTTGAGTTCTGCATCGTGCTCTTCGTGTGGTGAATCAACTTTAGAGAGCAGCACCTCGTCGTAACCGCGCTTGCGCATTTCTTTCATTGCCATAAATTCAGGATTACCGCCCAATACAATGTCGGTACCACGACCAGCCATATTAGTTGCTATGGTAACTGCACCTAATCGGCCGGCCTGTGCGACAATATCAGCTTCGCGTTCGTGCTGTTTGGCGTTGAGCACTTCGTGTTTAATGCCGCGTTTTTTCAACATGCTACTGAGCAGTTCAGACACTTCAATGGTAATTGTGCCAACCAAAATCGGTTGACCAGTTTCATGGCGCGCAACAATTTCCTCGACAACGGCTTCAAACTTGCCCTTAATAGAACGAAAGATGACATCGTCCATATCGTCGCGTGCAATCGGCTTATTGGTTGGCACTTCGACGACATCCATATTGTAAATGTGTTTGAGTTCGTCTTCTTCGGTTTTAGCTGTACCGGTCATGCCGGCCAACTTATTGTACTGTCTAAAGTAATTTTGCAGTGTAATAGTCGCTAAAGTCTGTGATTCTTTTCTAACTTCGAGCCCCTCTTTGCTTTCAATTGCCTGATGTAAGCCGTTTGAATAGCGTCGACCGTTCATTAAACGCCCGGTAAATTCGTCAACAATCAGTATTTCACCATTTTTCACGACGTAATCGACGTCGCGCTTCATCAAAAAACGGGCGCGCAAGGCCTGATTAATATGGTGTTGTATTTCCATGTTGTCGGGGTCTGATAAGTTTTCAATATTAAAATAGCGCTCAGCTTTGACGACACCGCTTTCATCGGTCAAGACAATTGATTTGGCCTTTTCGTCAATACTGGTGTCGACTTCGCCATTTAAGGTCACTACAAACTGGTCAGCTTTTTTATAGAGGTCGGTCGACTTCTTGCCACTGCCGGAAATGATTAACGGCGTTCTGGCTTCGTCGACCAAAATAGAGTCAACTTCGTCGATAATGGCGTAATTGAGCTGACCCTGTACGCGATCTTCAAAATTAACCACCATGTTGTCGCGCAAGTAGTCAAAGCCAAATTCGTTATTGGTGCCATAGGTTATATCGCAGCGATATTGTGCCTTGCGCTCTTCGCCGCGCACGTCATTGGTGATACAGCCAACGGTCAAGCCCAAATATTCGTGCACTTTGCCCATCCACATTTTATCGCGCTGCGCCAAGTAGTCATTGACTGTAACGACATGCACGCCATTGCCGGTCAGTGCATTTAAATAAGTTGGTAGTGTTGCCACCAAGGTTTTACCTTCACCGGTTTTCATTTCGGCAATGCGCCCTTGGTGCAAGACAATACCACCTAATAACTGTACTGGGTAATGACGCATACCCAGTGTTCTAACAGCAGCTTCGCGCACTACGGCGAAGGCTTCATACATCATATCATCAAGCGTTTCGCCTGCTGCCAAACGCGTTTTAAATTCGTTGGTTTTCTGCCTTAGCGCTGCATCGTCAAGCGCCTGCATGGCCGGCTCATAATCTTCAATAAGCTTGACGTTCTTCATTAATTTTTCGACTTCGCGCTTTGATAATTTATCGGAAATCCAAGATTGAATGCCCATTTTTCACCTCATTGTCGTTATCTTATGGTAACTGTTTAGTCATGACTTGTCATTTCGAGCGCAGCCGAGAAATCTCGGGTTTAAAAGCGAGTTCTCTCCATTTCGCTACGCCACAGTCGAGATGACACTACGTTGTGCTCTTTGACTGAACAATTGCGTTTTATGTATTTATTCATTATTTATCGATTGTTGTAACTGTGATAATAAGTGCGCCTACCGTAATTGGCGACTTTAGTTTCGAGTGCTGATTGCAGTAGCCAAATAATACCGATGGCAATTAGTATATCAGGAACGCCGAAAAATTTGCTAAACGGGTAGTATTCAGGCATTGTCCACAATTTGCCGAGATATCTTGTTATATGCGTTGAATCAGACATTAACATGTAATTTGAAATGGCGCCAGTTGTAATATTGAGTTTCATTTGCGCAAAGCCGGCGCTGGTTGCATTGTTTAACTGAATTGGCATCTTAAAGTTGTGAAACAGTAAAACTACAGCGTTTAGTAAAGTGCCAATTAACACCAGTAGCATGCCGCGTATTTTTATATTAAATAGCACGAAAACGAGTGCAAACAACAACCCAGCAAACGAAAAGATAGCCGCATTCTGCTTAATAAACGGAACAGCATGCAGAAAAAAGGGCAGTAATTGCAATATTAACCCGATTACTAGAATGAGCACGCCGCGCATTTCTGATTTACTTAAATTAGTAAATCTGCCACCGCGTAATAGACTTATGATAATGCCAATTGCGATTGCTTCAATCCACATTTTTTTGTACCTTTCTGGCTTTGACGATTAGTTCGACAGTTAATAGAATTAATCCAATATCAATTACTATATCACCTATACTGAGCGTTTGCGGCCGCGGATAAGGCGGCGCAAGGCTTATAATATCAGCTAATAATGGCAGTTTAGTTGCAATTGTCAGCGGTTGATGTCCAAATATTAAGCCGTCTTTTAATAGTTTAATCGATGCTGTAAAGCCCCGATTAAGCGCCATTGCCGTTTCAACCGGCATGCGCGCATTGTTGGCAAAAATAACAATAGCATTTAATAAAAAGCCCAACCCTACAATGACAAAAGTTTTATATTGCCTGGCGTTTTTTATCACAAATCCGAAAAGGCAGCCATAGATGATAACTTGAATATAAGGTGTTGCACTACTTATTAAATGATAGTGTTGCCCCTTTATCAACTGCGCCGCTACCACTTCAATTGCAAAGCTTGCAATTAATAACGACAACCAATTAAATGGCGCAAAGTTAAAACGATGCTGACGATAGCTCAATAACAATAGTATTAAACAAGTGAACACTGCTTCCAATAACACGTTAAGTCTCGCTTATTTCTTTACTTTTCATTTCTAAAAAGGCATCGACAACAGTTGGGTTAAACTGTTCACCAGACATTTCGCGCAATATTGACAGTGCCTTTTGTTCGCTGTATGGCGCGCGATAAGGTCGCGTTGTCGTCATGGCATCAAAGGTGTCAACCACTGCCACTATAGCGGCTTCTAGTGGTATTTCATCGCCTTTCAGCCCTTCGGGATAGCCCTCGCCATTGTAGTGTTCGTGGTGATATTTAATCACTGGTGCATACTCTGCCAGCATTTTATTACCCTTTATTATATCATAACCTAGCTGTGGGTGCTTTTTTATTTCTTCATATTCTGTGGCTGTTAGCTTGCCTTCTTTATTTAGTACCTTTTCAGGTATGCCGGTTTTGCCGACATCGTGCAAGAGACCGGCGACGCGAATGATCTCAACTCGTGTTTCTGATAAATTCATGTAGCGCGCTAAATCAGCTGCATATTGGCTGACGCGGTCAGAGTGGCCAATGGTGTACTCATCACGCGCTTCAATAGCGCGCGCCAACGCTTTTATCATATCGACGGTTGCCTGTTTGGCTTCCAAATACTTTGAAAAGACAAAGCGGGCCACCAAGAGCGGCGCAATAAACATTAATACGTAAAAGAAACCGAGTTGTAGTTGCGTGATGATCATCAAATAACCAACCGGTGCAAGTGTAAATAAATTAATAAACACCCACATGTTTTCCTGTAGAGAAATAGTCATGCGCTTGTTGTCAATAATGGCAAACAGTATTGAAAAGATCAATAGTTGTAACAGTGTAAAAAAGGCAACTGCCAAAAAGTAGCTAACTGCTGAAACGCCAGCGATACTAAATTCTGAAAAATTAATTGAACTTTGCAGCAAGCGATAGAAATGACCGGTTAAATAGACGACAATAACGACAACCGACGTATTAAAGACATGTTTTTTAACTGATTGATTGAGAAAGTGGCGGTATTCGCCTTCTACTTCTATAACACTGAAATAAACGCCAATGCCCGAGATCATCGCGGCAACTTCGGGGCGATAAATTACTAAAACACAAAAAGAAAGCCCGTAACCCAACGAAAAACTGTGTTCATTTCGAATGCGCAACGTAAGGCTTTCCAAAACAATCGCCAAGATGGTGTACCAAATAAAATTAGTTGGCACCTCATCGCTAAGCGCAATCGCGCCATTTAGTAAAATGAAGACACCAATGGCGACGATTACGGTATAGAATGCTAAGAATTTTTTTTGATTCATTTGACACCAATACAATTAGCCCAGAATATTCACACCACTACCCAAAAACCGTTTCAACTTTTGGAATATCCACTTTATAACGCCTTTCACGCACTGGCGTGAATAGTCTGGGATTAGTTCTTTTTAGCATTGGTATAATAAGTATAGTATTATACCCATCTCATGTTAGCGCCACCTGCTAAAGCAAGCGCAAGAAGAGACATAACGACTAGCATTAATTTATTCTTCATAACAATCCTCCATAAAATATTATTGCGGTTTAACCTACTAAAATTTAATTCAATGTTACATGCCTAGCTGACAAACAAAACTCTGTTTAATGCATCAAATACAGCTTTTACGTAGGCGTCGTGTGCATGATTTCCGACAATTGCCGTACCGACGAGCGGATATTCTTTTTCACCGCGTACAAACGTTACGACGACATTGGCCAATGTTAGCCACCCGACATCTTGCACCCTATAGCCTTCCAGGACAATGTGTTCATCGTCTTTCAGCTGGCAACGCACTGCTTCGAGTACAGCTTCGGCGACAACCCGGAAATCACCATTTTTTGTGGCAACGCCGGAAAATTCGCCTTTGTAATCCATATCATGTAATGTGCAGTTAACTGTTGCAGTCATCATTTGACCTTGCTTGACGACATCGACCGACTTGTACTCAATACGCGGTACGATGCGTGACATGCTATCACTTTCCAGCTGTGCAACACTTATGATACGGTGATCAATGCGGTATTCAAAGGTGGCTGCCAAAACCGATTGGACGTCCTTAGAAATTTGCTTTGGGTGACGACTGTCTGATGCCAAAATGTGACATTCGCCAATATTGCCTTCATCATTTAAGATTAGTTTTGAAGAATGAACACCGTGAATCTGTTCAATCGCCCTTTGCATTTCAATTACTTGTTTCGGTTTTAGTGTCATCTTTTTCCCCTGTTAAGTCATCGTTCGGCAACGTAATAACATAAATTTCGCTGCCGTCTTCAACTCGCGAACTCACCGCACCGCCTAAGCAACACTTGACATAGTCGAAGAATAAGTTCGTCTCTTCTGTCACGTCATAGCCACTCTTTTGCAAGCAGTTTAAGAAAAACATTTCAAATGCGCTGTTAGTTGACGCTTTCCCATTATCTTTGTACTCAATAACTAGATCGGCATTAAATTGAAAAACTTTAGCTTTTATGCTGCCTTTTTTTATGTTTTTTAAGGATTGCGTTAATGATTTTAAAATAAGATACCGAATTAAATTCGAAAACAGACGCTCGTCTGTGCTCAAAGATAATTCAGCACTACACTCAATGTTGACAATGTGTTCAGACTCGCTAAAGGTCTGTTTTAATTCTATCACAGTCTGCTCAAAAAGTGTAGAAATTTTATATGATTTTGTGTTAATTTTTCTATTATTATTTGTTATTTCTTTGTAAAGTTGATAACAATTTGACGCAAAAGCCAGTTCGTCAGTTTGACTATTTAAATTAATTAGCGCGTTTTCAAGGTAATTTTTTAGGTCGTATTTACCCATTGACTTATCTTTGAATTTCTTGGTGATTTGTTGCACTTTGACGCGCTGTTCTTCTATATCGGGCACTAATTCTGTTCGATAGCTTTCAAGCAATTCAAAAATTAGCTCGCCAAAGGCCTTGCGACCTATTTTATCAGATGCCGTTAACTCGCGATTAACTAATGTTAATTTTTCGGTCAACGTGTTAATTTCAGAATTCAAATTGTGAACATCGCTCTTCAAACTGGCGTTTTCTTCGGTTAAATCTTTTAAGCGCTTTTCGCTGGTCGCCTTTTGTTTTATTTTTTCTTCAGATATTGGCCGCGTCGAACCGACATAACCATCACCTCGTTCGTTGTCGGTGTAGGCGCGCACGTGCATTTCGCCGCTCTTTAATAAGCCGGCTTTTGTTCGAAATGTAAAGACTTCTTGTATTAAGTTTTTATCTTTATAAAGGCGCGTTACTTTGCTTTCAAAGTCGCGGTAGACTTCAGGCGGCATTATAGTAATGGCGCGTTTGTCGATTAATTCTTCTGGTTCATAGCCCATAAACTCTTTTACCGAGGGTGATACATAGGCAATGTCGCCTTCGGTCGTAATAAACCAAATGACATCAGAAACGGCATAAAACATTTTATTAATGGGCGATTCAACTTTTTTAATAACTGGATCACTCTTGGTCATTGGCGCCACTTTGTCGACAAAGCGCGTTTGCCCCTTTGTTAAATAGTAAAATCGCTTATCGGCGTAGATGCGATAGTACAGCGCAAAACCGCTTAACAACAGCGTCAAAAACAGGGCAGTCAACAGAATAACTCGCCATTCAAATATAATGTAATCAAGTGATGTTATCCGCACCATGACCAGTAGGTAAAGCACGGCTTGTCCAATAATTGCTGGCAAAAATTCGTTTGCCAGCACCGCTGAACTGTAGGCGAACAATATGCCAAGCAGCACAGCACTGGTTAAAATATTGGCAATTGGTTCAGCCGGTGCCTGCCACATTATAACAAATTGCAACAGCGGCAATAACACACTTAGTCCTGCCAAAGCATAGCGCAAGTTGCGCCTGCCCCAGTCAAAATAGGTAGCTGCCAGCGTCAGACCAATTAATGGCGCACCGATCGCCAAGTGCATTATCAGGGGTAACTTCCAAGTGCTATATATTAAGAAGTCGACAACTGCAAACAGGGCAATTAAGACGAGCCCCGCGATTAAATTAATGCGAATTTTGGTCATTACCGAGGTCGCAGACCATTCGGCGTACTCTGCCTCAAGCGCCTCATTAAAGGCTAAAGACCAACGCTTAATTGGTATTTTTTCTGTGATTTGTTGTTCTGTCGAATTATTCATAATTACCTCTTATTATCTATCTTATTAACCGCATGAGCCTTGTTTAACACTAAAATAACATCAAATCCATCTTATCACAAAACAGCCAAATTGTTAATTGATTATGTTTTTTTATTGGCTTTATAAAGTGACTTAACGCGGCTCATATTAATTTGATTGTTGATGCGTCGTCCGCTATTGGCAATCACTTCGTCTACTTCAAGCGCTTCAAATAGGGCAGCACTTTCCTGTTCTGTTATCGGTCGATCGGCAATGATATCAGCTGGCAAATCTGGCGCCGCTTTCACCTGTTGTTCATCAGCCTGTAGCTTACCGGTTTGCAGATATTCTGCCAATATTTCGATGACATTCTGATCGTGCCGCGCCTTTACTTGAAAATAGGCATTTTTAAGCACGGTTGCATCTTGACCAGCCAAACCAAACAGTATTTTTAATTGCGCGCGCGATACGACCTCGTCAAATAAATCGGCAATATCGTCAAGTATGTCATTTTGTTCACCACGGGTTGACGCTACATGTGACGTCGCTTTATTATGGGGTGACGAACTGTCTTGAATTTGTTGTACCAGTAGTCCCTTTTGAGCCAGTTTATCGAGCGTCTGCTGGGCAACCGCTTCAGAAACACCCATTTTTTGGGCGATCACTGCTGTGCTTAGCAAACCCTCGAAAGCCTTGCGGTTGGCATAGCGCGCCATCACAACGCAGGCCATTTTTTCATTGATCGTCAAGTCTGTACGATCGACTATATCGGTTGAAAGGTTAAAATAGGTCATAGTAGCTCCAATCCCCTATCTGGCAAAAGCACTTTAACGGTTGTGCCCTTGTCGAGTTGACTTTCTATTTGTAGCGTACCGCCATGTAGTTCAACAATCCGTTTGGCTATGGCCAAGCCAAGGCCGCTACCCTGTTTATTGGGGTCAATTTTATAAAACTGCTCTTGAATGTGTTTTAGATGCTCTTTTGCAATGCCGGCACCATTATCGACTAAAAGTATTTCAACGCCTGTGTCATTTCGCCTAATATGACAGCTGATTTTGCCATAATCAGGTGTATATTTTATGGCGTTGTCCAGCAGATTGATAAGCACCTGACGCATGCGATTTTTATCGCCGTGAAAAATCAGCTCTTTGTTGGCACATTTAATTTCATAACTGATAAAATGTGCTTTTAAATCGATCGACAACTGCCGAAAGACACGCCGCGCCAAATCGACAATATCAAAATCGGCCGGTACCAACTGAATGCGATTGGCCTCTAACTTGGAAAAGTCGAGCAAGTGCTCAACCAAGCCGGACAAGCGATCTGATTCGCGCGAAATCATTTCAAGACCAAATTTTGTCTCAGCAACATTGTTAATGTCGCCGGTCAATATGGTTTCGCTCCAGCCTTTAATTGATGTAAGCGGGGTGCGCAGTTCGTGTGATACCGAAGATATAAAGTCGTTTTTGAGGTTCTCGGTTTTGTTGATTTCTTCGGCCATGTAGTTAATTGTTTCGGCTAGCTCGCCAATTTCATCTTGATCGTATTCATGAGCACGCGCCTCTAAATTGCCCGACGCAATACTGTCAGCGACGTTTTTAAGCTCGTATATTGGGCGAATAATTCGATTCGACATCAATGTGCTAAGATAAAGCGCACCTATTAATATGATAAAGCCAATAAAATAAGCATAGAGCAAATATTCCTGTATGCGCTGACTAACCGCTTCAATTGACGTGCTGTATCTGAGTACGCCATTAATAGCACCAGCTTGATATAGCGGCGCCGAAACCGCCATGATCAGTTCACCCGTCGCACTGTTGCGACCACGCCAACTGGCGACCGAACCTTCAGTTGCATAGCTGAAGTCTTCACTGCTAACCACTTCTCTATCAATATAGTAGGCGGTTGATTCTAAGATGTTGCCCTCTAAATCGAGCACTTGTGCTTCAACATAATCGGGCACGGTTTCGTTTTCTAAAATAAACTTAGCTTTATAGCTAAGCGATTCGTAACCCAAATAGGTTTCATATATTTCTAACGTCGTCTGCAGTTTGTCTTTTAATACCTGTTCAATATTGGAATAATAGTAGGTGTTAAGGCCAAATGTAAAGACCATTTCAAAGGCAAACACGGTAATAAACAGTATGATGACAAAAGTATATATTAACCTATTGCGAATACTTCTATTCATATTTTATTATCCCACCCATTTATAGCCTTTACCCCAAGCTGTTGCAATATAATCCGGCGAAGACGGGTTAGACTCTATTTTGCGGCGAAGACGCCTAATGTTGACATCGACGATTTTATAATCGCCGTAAAAGTTTTCGCCCCAAATGGTTTTTAATAGCGCTTCACGCGTCAGTATTTCATTATTGCTGGTAATAAATACTTTTAACAATAAAAACTCGGTCGGCGTCAGAATAATTTCTTCACCACTTTTAAAACACTGTCTGGTATTGACGTTTAGCTTAAATACGCCATCTTCGATAACTTCTTCAATGTATTTTTCTTCGTTAACTTTAATGCGTCGATAAAGCGCCTTCACACGCGCCACCAATTCGGCTGGTGAAAATGGTTTGGTAATATAGTCGTCGGCGCCGCTGTCGAGCCCCAAGACCTTGTCTTGTTCTTGCCCCTTTGCCGTTAGCATCAGTATGCCGACAATGGCGTTTTTATCACGAATGCGACGGCAGACGTCAAAGCCACTAATTGTCGGCAACATGACGTCTAGTACGGCAATGTCGATATCGGCGTGATCTTTAAATAACACAAGTGCTTCTTCTCCGCGTGCTGCCTCTATTACCTCGAAGTCAGCGCGCTCCAAATTGACTTTTACCAATTTTCTGATTGAAGCATCATCTTCTAATACCAAAATTTTAGCCATGCTGTCCTCCTATTCAATAATTTGAAAACACTTGCGTAGTTCAGACTCTGTTAAAAACAACGATTGATAGCTGGCGCGATATTCATCGGCTATCGTATTTGTATTCTTTTGATAGTAAGCGACGAATTTGAACTGTTCGTCGCCGCCCAATTCGTAATGGGTAACGTCGTTATCAGCTAGTTGTTTGATTTTCTTTTGATAATCGTCTTCTCTTAACTTTTCTATTGTCAACAACTTATAAAATTCGTCATCGCCAACAGCGTAATAAATGTGTAAAAAACGATTTTGGGCCTCTGCTCTGGCCGGTATTAAAACCAACTGACCATTGCCAGCAGCCCTTGCCCAACGCGGTGGTAACTTTAGACGAAAGCGATCTTTTTCATTATTGTATTCCATTAAGACTAAATCCATTGCGTCGCTACCGTTCCACTGATACCAGGTATCAAAAAATAGTTGGTTTTCGGTGCTCTTTAATATTTGTAATGGTGATTCAACGCGATTGCCAATTTCAATAATGCCATCACCGTTGACATCGCGACTGGCAATTTGGTGCTCTTTGATCAGGTAGGGCTGCGACTGATCGGTCATTTGTTCGTCAAAGGCCAACTCAAGCCGTCCGTTGCGATAAGCGATAATATTTGTCGTATAATTCGAACCGAGCCGTTTATCGATAAACAAGCCGGTGACATCGGCGGTTGCCTTGCCAAAGATGACATTGTAATAGCCGATAATGTACTCGTCTAAGTCAATTGTATCGACTGCTCGAAAACCGCCTTCACGATAGGCTATTAAACTGGCCAGCGCTTCTTTATTTCTGTCAAGACGCAACAACAATATATCGACAACTTGATCGCCATCGATATCTTCTACCGTTAAATGGGTGTAAACATCGCGATATATTTCTACGTAGGTACCATTTTGCCACTGGTAAACAGCAAGTGCATCAAATAGTTCACCTGGCATCGACAGCCCCATAATTAAATCTTTGACGCCGTCACCATTGAAGTCGACGAAGGTTGCGAAATTAATATCTGAACCGGCCGCTTCGATTGATGTCAGCGTTTGCCAGCCGTCATCACTACTACTCAATAGCACTACACCTATTTTGTTGTTTGGCGCCATTTTATAGAAAGCGTATATTTCTCTGTCGTCGTCATTATCCCAATTAATATAGTTGATCGCACTTAAATTATCTGACTTAAGTGGCCTAATTAACTTGCTGCCCACTGGAATACTTTGATATATTTGTTCACGCGGGAACAACTGATCGCCTGGCAGACGTGGTTTTTTGATCAAATCGATTGGCGATTCAACAGTTTGACGACAGCCGCCTAACAACAGAACGCTTAACAATAATATAATTAAAAACGTCTTTTTCATGTTTATTTCTTACCTCTGATTGTCAGTACCTATATTATACACGAAAACCAACATAAAAAAAATAGGCTACAGTAGCCTATTTATATTCGCTTAACAACTTGTGGTTTTCTATTAACGCTTTATTACAGTTTACTGATCTTTTTTGTTCGTATGCTTTAGTCTTTCTTTAAGTGCTGTCAGTTCTAATTGGCAAGCATTACGACTATTTGTCGCCTTCATTAGTTTTTTATTGACAATGGAACTGTGAATCGCAATTGATAAAAATGTCGCCAATTCGCTGATGATTTTTATATCGCTTTCATCATATTGATCGATGTTATAAGATTGTACAGAGAATACGCCAATTGGCTTGTCATTGAAAATTAAAGGTGTGAAAACGGCCGACTCGATCCAGCCAACGTCTTTAAAACGATGCCCCTTAACAAAACCTGCCGTGCCGAGCATTTTACTGGTATGTGCAATGTACAACGTCTTGCATTCAACAAAACACTGCCTTGCGACACTTTCCGGTTCTTCAAACGGCACTTCTTCCATCTCGATAACGCGCCCTTCTACCACGTACAGGCAGACATCTGACAGACGATATGCTTCATCTTGAATGACGATAAAAAATAAATCAATCTGCATTAGGTATTTTAAGTAGGCAAAAACAGTTGTTGCTATTTTTTTAATGTCTGTCATTTCGGTCATTTGCAAGCCGAGTTTTTTAATGAGGCCAACGCAATTGGCTATTTTTGTCAGTACTTTTTCATCTTGTGAAATCATTAAATCTTTTTCATGAATCATCATTAGTTCATAGTCTTTTAACGAAAGATCTAAACGGTAATGCGACGACGTCAGCATAATGTTTTTCTTAAAGGGCACATTTTGATCACATAGTTCAGCATACTGATCATAATAATCGAGCGCTTTATTGATGTTGCCCATCTTTAAATACGCCTCGGCAATTGCTTTTAACAACGGAATTAATTTGTTATAAAGCCCCTGTTCAGCGGCAAACGCCTGCGCTTTTTCCAACCAAGGCAGCGCTTCGTCGAAAGGCAAATTGCGGCGCGTTAAAATTGAACCATAATCGACCATTAAATCAATAAACAACAGTTTGTCAGCTGGCAATTGATATCTAGTAACGCCCTTTCTGAAGACGTCGAACATGGCTGTTTGAGCACCTATCTTATCGAAATAAAGTATTTCGTAATTGCACAAAAAGGGAAAATCAATTTTTTCTGTTGCGTATTTAATGCGCGCCAAGACGCGTTCTGCTTCTTCTAAGTTGTCAACCGCAACTAAGCCCCTGATATAGTTGCCCATATAAATTAATCGCTTTTTAGTAAATGTCGTTAAATCTTCTTCGTTTAAATAGTGCTGACAAGACTTAGCATAATAATGACATGCTAACTCGGCATTGTCGACTTTTAAAAACAGTTCGCCCAGATTGTTGTTTACCATTTCTAACATGATGTAAAGTTTGCTGTGGCGCCCCACTTCAACGGCAATTAAGTAAGCTTCTAAACTATAACAAAAAGCACCAGTATAATCATAGATAGCGCCTATCAAATTATAGGCGTACACCAAAAAAATGGCGTGATTTAAACGCATTGCTAAATTAGCCGTCATAATGAGATGATCAAGCGCATCTGATAGCCGCGACGCCATAAAATATGAAACGCTCAACACAAATAAATCGATTAATTTTTCGTCATCTTGCTGCGTTTCATAGCGCTTTTCAAGGATATTAATGCGCTCTGTACAATCGGGATATTGTTCGTACAAAGCAGAAAACTTGCGTTCATAGTAGGCGATATTATTCATCTGTTGCCCCTTTTTCTTTTATGGCATAATCGGTTAATTTCGCTTGGCTATTTAATTGTTCAACTTGCTCTCTTGCCAGTTGCAACTCACTTGCCAAGCGCTTTTGTTCGGCAAGTTCATTTTTTAAACGGTTACTGCGTTCGATATTGGCAACAGCGATGGCTAAAAAGATGCCCAATTCTTTAATAAGTGAAAAGTTAATTAAGTTATAAGCGCCGGCCATTTCTGATTTTAAGGCGTAAACACCAACGACCTTTTCATCGTACATAATTGGGCAGTACAATAAGGCGCGTAATTTCGAGCTTGATGTTTCATTGTTGGCATGTTGTCTTTCAGCCGGTTTGTTGTGAGTGTCATCAATGTAAATAATTTGTTTAGTTTTAACACACTGCGCCAAATAACTTGACTTATCATCAAGTGGTATCGGCGGTAACGCTAATGTTGTGTCAAACTCTTTACAGGCCAAAAAGGTCAGTTGTTCTTTGTTATTATTTAACATAGCAATATAAACGGCATCAATCTCAACGAAATCTTTTAAAAAATCAGTAATTAGGTAGGCGATTTCATTGAAGTCACAATTGGCGACAATTTGCGCGCCAATTGCATTTAATAGCGCAAGGCGTGTTGCAGCATCCTTTAGGGATTTGGCATTACTATTGACTTCTTCATTTTTTCGCATTAACAGAAGGCGTTCGTCTCGCTTTAAAAAGTTCGCCTTTAAGACGTCTAACATTTCATTAGACGAACTATTGAGAATCGTTAAGCGCTTTTTCTGAACACCGGCATAATGGCGGTAAGTTGTAATTGCATCTTTCTTTTGACTATTTTGCAGTTGACACTGCGCCATTATTTTTAAAAGGCGGCAATAGGATTGAAAATAACAAATTTCAGCAGCATCAAAGCTGGCAAAGCAAGTTTTAATGCCTTTGACAATTGAAGCCGCTTCGTATTTTTGTTCATATAAGTGATTATAGTAGATAAAAGCATAGTTAAGACAGCGTTCATCATCGCCCATCTGCTTAAACCAATCGCAGCCCTCAGCGTAAATATCATGAACCTTTGAATCATTAAAGCTGGTATAATAAGATAATTTATCAAAGTAAAATAAAGACTTTAGTTCGTTGTTGTCTTTGGCAATTATTTCCATTTTTTCAAGATAGTTAGTTAAGTCTGTTTGATTGTGCGTTGCCGTCAAGGCAAGGATTAAATGACCAATAATAAAGCCTTCAATATTTGTCATGAAGATACAGTCACAGACATTATCAAGCGATTGCAATGCCCTTATGTAATAGGCTTCTGCCATTAAAAAATCATCAAAATCGGCATAGTTTCGACCTATTTTATAGTAGAATAATGCACTATAATTACATGCGGCCTCCATTTCACCTTGACTGATTGCATTAAGGTACATATCATTTGATAAGTTTAGTAGTTTATAGGCGGCATAAACATCACCTAACATGTTGCAACACAATACTTTTAACCACACTTCATCTTCTGATATTTCAATTGATAACGCTGTAAGTGCTTCGTCAAGCGCTTGGCGATAGTCTTTTTTTGCAAGTAGTATATTGCTCTTAAGGCAATGTACGAGCACGCGAAAGCCAATATCAGATTGATACTTTTCTGATATGTGCATTTCATTTACGCGCACGAGTGCTGAATCGGGAAGTGTATCGCGCAATTCGAATATTTCTATTAATAATTGTTCAACTGCCTGATATTCATAGTTCATTGAAAACCTTGCCTTACCAATTAATCCACCCTTTAAACCAGATTATTCATGCAAGCATGTGAAAGTTTTAGATTGTAGATATTTCAAAGGTTGAAGCTATTTTGGTCCGAGTTTAACTTATAAAACACACTTCTGAGCGATTTCTGCCATCGTCTTTAGCCTTGTAAAGCATTTCATCGGCTTTGCGCATTAATCTAGACTTGGCATCTGACGATACTTTTGCCATTTGTGCCGCACCTATACTGACCGTTAAATAACCACTGTCAGTGTTTTCATTTTCGATCAACATATTGGCGATCGATAGGCGTATTTGTTCACATAAATTGGTAATCGCTTCATCTGCATAGCCAACTGTTACGGCTATAAATTCTTCACCACCAAATCTGGCAAATGTCGATTTATCATTTAAAAAGGCCTGATTTATCTTTTGCGCCACCTTGACCAATGCTTCATCGCCTTTTAAATGACCATAGCGATCATTAAACCGCTTAAAGAAATCAATATCGATCATAATAACAGTTACTGGCTGATTTTTACTTGTCGCTTTAGCTACTAGTTTGCTATACGCTTCATCAAAGGCACGCCAGTTATTAACTTTGGTAAGCCCATCGAGCGAAGATAGATTTTTAAGATATAAATTAACTTTTTCTAATTCTTGTTGGGTTTGTTTATGTAAGTTTATTTCTTCTACTAGCACGCGTGATTTTTTAACATTGTTAAGCGCAATTGAAAGATACGATGATATTAATTTGAGAAATTCTACTTTATCGTCGTCGTAAGCATTTTTGTGAATTGATTGCACAGAAAGCACACCGATAACTTTGCTTTCATAAGACAGCGGCATAAAGACAATCGATTCTATTGCATGATCGCCAACAAACATGGCATCTGTTTGTCTTACGCTATCTGTTACATCAGAACAGACAATAATTCTGTTTTGTAAATAACTTTCGACAAATAAGCTGCTGACATCGCGTAAATCAATGTGAATAACGGGCTGGCCATTGACATTTTTGGCCATCGATTCTAAGGCCTTTTTATCATCTGATACAGCTAATATAGTGAAACTGGACACATGCATTTTATCGCAAATAATATTGTACGCAACGTTTTTTAAATCGCTAAATGTCGTTGCCGTCGTCAACTTACTGCCGAGCATTGATATCATATTTATTTGATTATAAGCTTCTTGCAACTTATTGCGCATCGACAGAGCTTCTTGCGCAATCATGCTCAGTTCTTTATTTTTTTGGTTATGAGAAGCACTTTCTTCTCTGGTACGTTCTAAATCTTGACGCACTTTAATGGCCTTAAGGCGCATGCGGTTGGTAAAAAACAATGACCTCTCTGTATGTTTTTTAAGCTTACGATAACACATTAGTGCCGATTTCGTATCTTCTATCGACTCGTAATAGTCGATCAAAAACAGCTGCAACTTAATGATTTCGTAGAGGTTTCCTTTTTTTAAATCAATATTGCCCAGTGGTAATACCACGTCAATATAGTCGGTATAAGGCAAGTTGTCTTTGCGACAAATATTGCAATAAGCATTGGTTAAGCGCACTACAAAATAAGGGTCTCTGGCATAAACTTCAGGGCTTGTCAACTTGTCGTAATAGCGTCTGCCCGCTTGATAGTCAGCCCGATTCATATAATAGGCCATATAAGCACAGTCGATCATGCGCAATGTAATTGATTCAGTTGCACGAGTCTCAAGTTCTTGCATTGCGTTCAGCGCTTTTTCAGCTTGATCAAAATCTTTTAATTGACTATAGCAAATAACTAAACTTGCTAAAATATGAAGTTCAACTGATAGGGCGTTTTTATTGCCTTCTGCACCCGACAACATGTTGTTGTATGCCTTATTAAACATTTCAATTGCTTTTTCATGCTCTTCAACGTAGTAGTACATGACGCCAATATTGTTGTAGGCAACACTGGTTAAATGCGTTCTGCCATTTTCTTCTTCAATCGCAATAACATTATTATAACTGTGCACCACTTCATCGACCATATCCATTTCTAAAAAGGCAACGCCAAGCACACTGCAGGCCTCTGCTAATAAATGCGGTTTCTCAGAAATCGCCAGTTGATTTAAAACTGCGCTACCGCGTTCTAATACGGCATCGTAATTCTGCAAAAAATTGTCGCAAGTCATGTGCTGAATTTCTGTTTTAATTCTAAATTCAAAGTCATCTCTGTAAAAATCGCTGTTTTTATTTTGCTCAATTAATTGCAGTGCCATTTCTGGACTGCTCATCATCAACTCGCGTGAAATATCCTGACATTTTTGCAAATTGTCATTATGCTTTAACATTTTTTTGGTTTGCCCCCTATATGATGAACGCTTTGTTTGTAATATCGACAATTTAACGCCAAACCTTCAATTGGATTAATTGCACAACGCACTTTTACTTATTTTACAATAAAATTGAAAATTTTTAAACATTATGGTTAATTCTTATTAAAAAAATACGCCGGGTAGCACTTGGCTTACCCGGCGCGTCTCTTTTTAGTATTCCATTGCTGCCATTCTGAGATAGCTTTGATAACGCTCGTTGGCCTGTGCTTCTGCCTCGTCAAATAGAGCTTGTGCAACATCTGGGAAAGATTTTTGCAATGCTGTATATCTTACCTCCGACTGTAAAAACTCTTGGAAGCTCTTACTTGGCGCTTTAGAGTCTAAGCTAAATGGATTTTTACCTTGTTCTGCCAACCTTGGGTCAAAGCGCCACAAGTGCCAGTAACCTGATAAAACGGCTTCTTTTTCTTGGTTTTGCGTTCTGCCCATTCCGGCACTGATGCCATGCGCAATACACGGTGCGTAAGCGATGACAAGTGATGGCCCATCATAACTTTCGGCTTCTTTAATTGCTTTGAGTGTATGGTTTTTATCGGCGCCCATTGCAACCTGCGCAACGTAGATATAACCATAGGTCGTCATCATTAAGCCGAGGTCTTTTTTCTTGACGCGCTTACCAGCTGCCGCAAACTTAGCAGTTGCTGCCACTGGCGTCGCCTTAGAAGACTGACCACCTGTATTAGAATACACTTCTGTGTCAAATACGAAGACATTAATGTTTTTACCCGATGCCAAGGCGTGGTCTAAGCCACCGTAACCGATGTCATAGGCCCAACCGTCACCACCGACAATCCACACTGACTTCTGAATTAGATAATCTTTCAGGTCTTCAATTTCTGACAGTATTTGATTGGCTCTAGCATCGCCTAAGTCTGTACCGAATAACGGTAAAATTTGTAGTGTTGCAGCCTTTGAGGCCGTAGCGTCATCAATGCCTGCAATCCATGCTTCAAATGGCGCTTTATCAACATTTAACGTGATCATTTCTTGCATTAGCATAAGTAATTTTTCACGTACTTTGTCAATTGCTAATTTCATGCCAAGGCCATATTCGGCATTGTCTTCAAATAGTGAATTTGCCCAAGCCGGACCTTTGCCTTCACAGTTCTTGGTATATGGCGTAGACGGTGCTGAACCACCCCAAATTGAAGAACAACCAGTTGCATTGGCAATCATCATATGGTCGCCATAAAGTTGTGTGATTAGCTTCATGTAAGGCGTTTCACCACAGCCAGCACAGGCACCTGAGAATTCAAACAACGGCTGCGCAAACTGGCTGCCCTTTACTGTGGTCTTACTCATTTTGTCATCTTTAATTTCAAGCTCCATGGCGTAATTCCAGTTTGGCACTTGCTGTTCTAACTGCGTTTCAATTGGCTTCATGACTAGTGCTTTGGTCTTAGCCGGACAAACGTCGGCACAGTTGCCACAACCAGTACAGTCCATTGTAGAAACTTGAATTTTGTATGTTAAATCTTCAAAGCCCTTACCCATTGCCTTTAATGTATTAAAGGTTTCCGGCTTAGCGCTTTCTTCTTTCTGGTCTAACAAGAATGGACGAATTGCAGCGTGCGGACAAACAAACGAACACTGGTTACACTGAATACAGTTTTCTGACAACCATTCCGGAACATTTACGGCAATAGCACGCTTTTCATAAGCTGCCGCACCATTTTCAAATGTGCCGTCGGCGCGATCAGCAAAGGCTGAAACTGGCAATTCGTCGCCGCGTTGTGCCGCCATTGGACGTAAAATTTTGCTGATAAATTCAGGTTCTTCTTTCTTTTCGGCAGGTGCATCTTTGGCAGTTTTCCAGCTTTCTGGCACTTTTACTGCAACTAAGTTCTCTATGCCATGATCAACCGCTTGATGGTTCATCTTAACGATATTTTCACCTTTTTTGCCGTAAGCTTTAACAATTGCTTCTTTTAGGAATTTAACCGCTTTTTCAATGTCAATTACCTCGGCTAGGTCAAAGAAAGCTGCCTGCATAACCATGTTAATTCTGTTGCCCAAGCCTACTTCTTCAGCTATCTTTGTAGCGTTAATTGTATAGAATTTAATGTCGTTGTTGGCAATGTAATTCTTCATTGCAGCTGGTAAATTGGCATCTAGCTCTGTTTCATTCCAGATTGTATTTAATACAAATGTGCCGCCTTTTTTAAGGCCCTTTAACAAGTCGTATTGATAGACATACGATTGATTGTGGCAGGCAATATAGTCAGCTTCATCAATTAAATAAGTTGAATGAATTGGGTTGTCACCAAAGCGTAAGTGCGAAATGGTAACACCACCCGATTTTTTAGAGTCATAGGCAAAATAGCCCTGCGCGTATTTATCGGTATTGTCACCAATTATTTTGATTGCCGATTTGTTGGCGCCAACCGTTCCGTCAGAGCCAAGCCCCCAGAACTTACAACGCACTGTACCAGCTGGTTCGGTGACAATATTTTCTTTTATTTCGAGCGATAAATGCGTAACATCATCATTAATGCCAATTGTAAAGCTGTTTTTAAGTTCGCCTTTTAGCATTTCATAAACGGCGTTAATTTGTGATGGCGTCGTATCTTTTGAGCCCAAGCCATAGCGGCCGCCGACAATTTCAGGTGCCATTTCAGAATCATAAAAAGCCGAACGCACATCTAAGTAGAGCGGTTCGCCAATGCCACCAGGCTCTTTTGTTCTATCTAATACGGCAATGCGTTTAACCGTCTTTGGTAGAACGTCGAACATTAATTGAGGAACAAATGGTCTGTATAGATGTACTTTAACCAAACCTACTTTTTCGCCTTTTGCCTGTAAAAAGTCAACCGTTTCTTCAATTGTTTCGCAAACAGAACCCATTGCGAAGATAACGCGTTCGGCATCTGCCGCACCATAGTAGACAAATGGCTTGTATTCCCTGCCAGTTACTTCACTAATCTTATTCATGTAGTCAATGACAATTTCTGGCACGCGCTGATAGTACTGATTGGCAGATTCTCTTGCCTGGAAGAAAATATCTGGGTTTTGCGCTGTACCACGTGTCACTGGGTGCTCTGGATTAAGCGACTTTTGCTTAAATGCCTTAACGGCATCATAATCAACTAAGTTTTCAAACACGCTGTAGTCAATTTGCTCAATTTTTTGAACTTCGTGTGATGTTCTGAAACCGTCAAAGAAGTGTAAAAATGGAATGCTCGACTTAATTGCCGACAAGTGGGCAACGCCACCTAAATCCATTACCTCTTGTACAGAAGCAGAAGAAATAATTGCAAAACCAGTTTGTCTGGCTGCCATAACGTCAGAATGATCGCCAAAAATAGACAGTGCGTGCGACGCCACTGCTCTGGCCGATACGTGGAATACGCCTGGTAAGAGCTCACCTGCCATTTTATACATATTGGGAATCATTAAAAGTAAACCTTGCGAAGCGGTATAAGTCGTCGTCAACGCGCCGCCTTGTAGTGAACCGTGTACTGCACCTGAGGCTCCGCCCTCTGACTGAAGTTCAGATACTTCGACAGTCTGACCAAAGATGTTCTTCTTACCATTAGCCGCCCATTCATCGACAAATTCGGCCATGTTAGAAGAAGGTGTAATTGGGTAAATGGCAGCTACGTCTGTAAACGCATATGATACATATGCTGCAGCTGTATTACCATCCATTGTCTTCATTACCTTACCATTCATACTCTCCCTCCTAGTATTGATAGTTGGTCGTATTTTTTGCACGCAAAATACAGGACCTCTATCTTTAGTATAGTATACAATATACAACAATTCAAGTATAAACTGTCAAAAGGGCAATAAAAACTGATTATTTAAGTTAAACCCAGATTATTTGCGCCAATTCGTGAATAATCTGGGTTTATATGGTATGATTAATGACGAGGTGAAATTTATGATGCATTCAATAAGTAGTATTATCTTACCCAATACCTTTCAAGCGGCAACGTTATCTAACATTGCCAAGAAGTCGCTCGCCACTTATAAAAAAGTGACAATCAAACCAATACAACTAAACAATTCCCCTCACTTGCAAATGACTTACCACTACGACAACGCCGTCGTACATCAAGATTACGCTTGGCAAAATGGTGTGGGCGTTATCAAAAAATTATTGTCTGGTTACTTTAAACAGGCAATCATCAAGACAACTGACGCTGACTATCACATTTTATCCAATAAAAAAGGACGTATTCGCATTGTAAAATAACAAATAAGTCCTCTTCATGCTGCTGTGTTAATGCTAAAAATGCAGAATGCCGGCCGTAATTAAGGTAACAATCGTACCGCTCATTAAAACGCCCAACCAATTGGCTAGTAGCGCCGCTTTAAAGCTCATGTTGAGCACGCGCGATGCAACAACGCCGGTATAAACCCCGGTGGTCGGTATTGGTATGCCCACCAACAATATCAACCCTAAAAAACGATATTTGCGATAGTTGGCCACTTTGCGCGCTGCCCTGTTTTCGTATCTTTCCACCCAATGGCGTATTTTGCTAAAAGTTTTTAAATAAGTAAATAGTGGCTCTGTTATCAAAAGTAAAATCGGCACAATTAGCATATTTGCCAAAACGGCTACTAAGGCAACTTCAAGTAATGGCAAGCCGTGTGAAACTCCGTAAGGTATTGCACCACGCAGTTCTGAAATTGGTATCATCGCTAAAAAAATGATGTGAATAATTTTGTCTGGCATAATACACCCTATATTGTAATTGTTTAACTATTTTTCCAGTAGTTGACAAAGAAGGCAACAAACACGCCAATCATTAAGCCGAGCACTGCACCGATTGCCAAGTTGAGCGCTTTGCGCGGCGCAACCGGCGACTGCGGAATAATTGCCGGCGAAACAATTAACAACTTATCGGCAAATACGTCGACGCGCCCATTTAATATGCTGGCTTCATCGGCCGTACCTTTTTTATTGACAATCAATTGTTTTTCTGTTTGTAGTTCGGCTAGACGCGATTCTTTATTAAAGAGTGCTTCGCGCAGGTCAATCAGTTCGCTTTCTGTTTCAATGTAGCGCTCTTCCATTTTAAAGTAAATCTCATGCGCATTTTCGGCTACTAACATGCTTTGCGAAAGCTCGTTTAAGTCTAAGTCAAATTTATCGGCATAAGCTGCCGCCGTCTCAGGGTCATCAAACAGCGATTTTTGCAAGGTGAAAATTGGTTTAATTTGATCTAATAAAGCCTTGCGCTCTTTTAAAAGCCGCTCTTTACTGGCAATTGTTATATTCAAGTTGTCAATGGCGCGCTCGTGTTCTAAAATAAACCCTTCGATGGCATGGCTCTTGTAGTTAATGCGCTGTGTCTCAATAAATGTTTCAACTAAAACCTGATTAATTTCAGCGGCCTTTTCCGCTTGGTTAGCCTCGGTTTTAATGACAAAGCGGTTTGCATCTTTATCTTGTTCGATCGCAATACCCTTTTGGAAAAGGCTAATCGTCGTATCGAGTTTTTCTTTAGTTACTACTTTTTTTGCTACTTCGCTTGACTTTATAAAGTTAATATAGTCAATCGGATTAGAAGTTGGAAAAGTAAATGTGCCATAGCGCGTATTATCAGACAGCGTTTCGCCTTTTATAGGCGTCTTTATAATTAATTCACTGCTGGCTTCATAAACAGGCTTTGCGATGGCGAACGTGTAAATGGTAGTCAGAATAATAGTAGCTAACGTAATGGCAATAACCCACTTTTTTTCTTTCCATAGCGCCATCAGTAATTCTTTTAAACTAATTTCATCATAATCTTGATTAAACTGTTGTTCCATCTTTTTCCTCCGTGTAATTAAAAGTAACAATATAGCGCTTTAACACCGCTTTTATATTGCCATCACCGTTACAAGCATTTTCTAAGTCTGACAGCATTGTATCAATGTACTGATGGCTAAAGTGCTCAGGGCGCTCAATAAATATTTTTTCATTTGACGTTTTAATGGCATTTTCCTGATTTAAAATAAGTTCTTCAAACATTTTTTCGCCCGGTCTCAAACCGACAAATTCTATCGCTATATCAACATAGGGTTTATAGCCCGATAATTTAATTAAATTTTCGGCCAATTTAACTATTTTAACCGGTTCACCCATGTCGAGCACAAATATTTCACTATTTTCGGCAAAGCTACTGGCCTGTATAACAAGCTTGCTGGCCTCTGGTATGGTCATAAAGTAGCGCTCTATTTCGCGATGTGTGACGGTAACGGGGCCGCCCGCCTCAATTTGCTTTTTAAATATTGGTATAACCGACCCGTTTGAGCCCAATACATTGCCAAAGCGTACCGCAACGTACTTAGTTGTGGTGCTGTCTGACTTAGACTGAATCATCATTTCAGCAATGCGCTTACTTGCGCCCATGACATTCGTTGGGTTAACCGCTTTGTCGGTGCTGATCATCACAAAGCGCTCAACCGCAAATTGTTCGGCGGCGTCCATGATATTTTTGGTGCCAAAGACATTGTTTTTAACTGCTTCACAGGGGCTTGTTTCCATTAGTGGTACGTGTTTATGTGCCGCGGCATGAAAGACAAGCGCCGGGCGATGTTGCGCAAACACTTCAAAAATGCGCTTACGATCGCGAATGCTGGCAATAATTGCTACAATATTTAAGTTTGGCTGTGCGCGTCTGAGTTCTAGTTCTAAAAAATAAGTATTGTTTTCATAATTGTCTAAAATAATCAATTTTTGTGGGTCATATTTGGCAAGTTGACGACATAGTTCCGAGCCGATTGATCCAGCGCCGCCGGTAACCATTACCACCTTGCCGGCGACATAGTCGCGCATGGCATCGGTGTCAAGTTCAACTTCTTCACGCCCTAATAAGTCTTTTATTTCAACATTGCGCAGTGTCGACACATCAACTTGACCATTGATCAGTTCATATATTCCGGGCACAATTTTGAGCTCACAATGCGTTTTACTGGCCTCGTCGACAATTTCTTTAACTGTCATTTTATCAGCGCTGGGAATCGCAATAATGATTTGATCGACATTATAGCGCTTGGCAAATTCGCGAATACTATAGCGCGAACCGACAATTGGCACACCGTTCATGGTATGACCAATTTTTGTTTCGTCGTCATCAATAATCGCAACTGGGCGACTTCTCAATTCGCTATGTAATTTTAGCTCTTTAATAATTGCCGCCCCCGACTGCCCAGCGCCGACAATCATAACGTTTTTTACTTCAGCAACACCGTACTGGCGGCGCTCTTTAAAAACGCGCAAGGTGCGATAACTCAGTCGCACAGCTGAAAATAATACCGTATCGAAAATAAACGTCAAAATAAAAATACTGCGCGGAAACGACTGCTGCATAATTAACATATAGCCCATAAAGCCGGCCGTAGCAAAAGCCGATGCAAAGACAATTTGCAACACTTCCTCCATTGAGGCGTACTTCCAAAGTGATGAATACATGCGCATTGCATATAGGATAATCAACTTTATTAAAATAACCGTAATGATCACTTTCGACAACGTATTGACATAGATTGACAGTTCGCTATCAACAAATAAAATCTTGAATTCAAAGCGCACAAAAAAGGCCAAAAATAGCGAAACTAAAATGGCTATACTATCGTATACAATTAAAAAAAGCTGTCTAATTTGTTTTTTCATGATGCACCTATTTTCTGATAGTGTACTGATACCGGTTAAAATATCAAAATAAACCATCTCTATTTTACGTGAAGACGATTATATAGTCAAATAGAGTTCGCAATAAGTCATTAAATTGTATTATTTTGTGCGAATACGACAATTAACCGCCAAGTTAGCATCAAAATTATTATCAAATGGATACAGTGGCTGTTTTAAATGCTGATACGTTACATTGACGATATCTTGATTGACAGCACCAGGCGTTAAAGCCATAACCCAGCCCTTTGCAGCCGCACTTAAATCGGGTTCAAGATAGCCCATTTTAACGACAATAATATCAAAATCAGCAAAGCTATTGACACCTGCTTGTTGAAAGGCACGCTTGCTGCCATACTGAAATCTGTTTTCGGTTACGATAATGTAAATGTTAGCACAACTGACCAGTGCACATTTGCCAGCTACCTCATCAGCAAAAAAGCGTTCAATTGTAATGTCAACTGTCAGCGGCCCGCCAAATGACCGATCGACCTTGCCCCCCAATTGAATGGTCAGTGCATCGCCAACTTGATGGCGATATAATAATTGTATGGTTTCGCCATCAAACAATGAAGCAAATAACACTTTTTTAGCAATTTTTTGGGTGACAAAGGCCTTTAATAGCAAGTTCATATCACCGGCGCCGCCAGCACCGGGGTTATCACCTGTGTCAGAAATAAAAAATGGTTTAACTGTCGATTGTAAGGCCTCTGAAATAGCCGTTTCGCTGTCTGCCGTCGGCCCCACAAAGGCGAATTGGTCGCGCAGTGTCCAAAATTTTTCAGCCAGCTGTTTTGCCTGTTGTTCAACGACTGGCTGATCAGTGCCGCAGACGACGACCGCCGCGTGACAGCGCGCTTGGTCAGCCCACGGAAAGCCCATCCAAATTGATGCATCGAACACGCCGGCATGCTGGCAAATATCGTCAATTAACCGATAAAGGCCTCTACCGGGCTGCACCTCGGTAGACGTCATTTCGCCCGATAACAGTATTGGTATGTCGACTTTTGCCCTTACAATTGGGCGTTTATCTTCTAAGCATGACACTAAGTTGGTCAAGGCGCGCAATTTGGTCTCTTGCACATCAATATGTGGCGCCGTGCGATAACAGGTCAGTAAATCACTATTGGCAAACAGCTTGTCTGACACATTGCCGTGTAGATCCATTGTGGTCGCTATAAACGGCCGTTCGCCGATAAACGCCCTTAACGCTTCAGCCAATTCGCCCTCGGCATCAACACTGCCTTCTACGCTCATTGCACCGTGTATATCAAATAAAATGCCATCAATTGGCGCCTGTTCAATGGCGCCTTGCAGTAGTTCAAAAAATTCTTTATGCCAAGTATCGTAAAATTGCCTACCGACAACGCCACCAAGCAAGGCTCTGGCATTGACGAGCGGAACAAATTCGACCTTGTCGTCAAACTGTTCTAAAAAGGGATAAAACGCCAGCAGCTCAGCGCCGCGGCGTATTGTAAAATCGGCATCACCCGATAAATAGGGCGTAAATGTCGACGATTCTATGTGAATGCCACCAATTGCAATTCTAAAGCGCATATTATCTCCTTTAGCGATAGGTTAACAGTTTTTCAATCACTGTGTCGAGCGCATTGATATAGGGCACACTGACATGTTCTTGTTTTAAGGCTAAAGGCACTTCAGTACACCCGGCAATAATCAGTTGCGCGCCCCTTGCAACAAGACTATCGGCAGCCGCCACCAACAACTGACAGGGGTGCCCTGCCGTATTGCCGGCCTTAATGCCATTGGCGCCATAAATGGCCTGCATAACATTTTTTTGCATATCATCTGACGGATAGAGTATTTCAAGCGAACGCAAATGCTTGTCGAACAATTTCATTTTTTTAGTGCCATCTGTACATATGATGCCTATGCGCTCGACTTTGGGATATTTCATTTCTATGTGGTCGGCAACTGTTGCCATTGCGTTGATAATTGGGTAATTGACATGGCTGACTAAGTCGTCGTAAAAATAGTGCGCAGTCATGCAGGGAATACAGCCAACTTTAACGCCGGCGTCGCCCAGCCGTTTAGCCGTCTTTATCATCTCGGGTAAGGGCGATTCAGCATTGTCGTACACAAAGCCGGTTCGGTCTGGTATTTTAACATTGCTATCGATAATGACATGGTAGTGATCTTGGTCTCTTTGGGCAGGTGTTCGCGCAACTAAGTCCATGTAAAACTTGACCGTTGCCGCCGGGCCCATGCCGCCGATAACGCCAATTACTGTTTCTCGCATAATGTCTCTCCTTCGCAGCAAACGCGATCAATAATCGGTTGATAGTGTTTCTGCCAATCTATTGTGTTGTTTTGTTGATATATTGCATTTAGCGCAATGTGCGCGCCGCAGTCCATACCTTGGCAACCAGCCAACAATACGACGTCGCCCGGTTTGGCTTCGGCTAATGCCTTATTAATAGTCGTACTTAAATCGTCATCTATTGAGTATTTCAGCCCCGCTTGATTAAGTGTTTCGCTAAAGACTTTAATTTCGTCGTCTGACACACTGTCTTTCCAAGTGACATGTTGTTTACTGAGCGTGGCGTACACCCAATCGATATTTAACTTTTTTACCCAATAGACAATGTGCTCGGCATTTTGCCGATTGGTCGTCACACCTCTGTTGCCCCGAATTGCATAGACAAAGACAATTTTTTGGTAACGCATTAAACTGAGCGTCTTAAATGTGACATCGATATTGCCGGCATTGGCAAAGTGGTCATCGACAATTTTATAATTGCCGTCGTGCACAATTTGAAAGCGGCGCTCGACACCCGTGTAATTTGCCAAGCCACGTTCAATATTTTGTTTTGAAACGCCACTGACAATGCCAACTGCCAGTGCCACCAAGCCATTCATTACTGAATTAAAGCCAGCAACATTTAACTTTAAACGATAAGTCGTTGGTTGCACTTTGCCAAACTGCGTTTCAATTGCGCGGTTGAGCGATACGGTCATGTCGGCCATACCGGTTGACAAATCTAACTTATCGACGCTTAAATCACCACTGTTGTCTTCATAACCATAGGTTAAAACATTGGCTTTGGTCTCTGTTATTAAAGATCTAGACACCGCATCGTCAAGGTTGAGTATTGCCCAAGCCGATGGTTTGGCATTTAAGATTAACGACTTTTTAAAATTGACGTAAGCTTCAAACGAACCGTGCTGGTCAATGTGTTCGTGGCTGATGTTGTTTAATGTCACAACGTCAAAATCGGCCATCGCAACGCGCTTTAATTCCAGCCCTGACGATGACACTTCCATGGTGCAGTGGCTAACGCCCACTTGGTTCATCTCACTAAAATAGTGTTGCAAGGTCAATGATTCAGGCGTCGTCAGTATCGATGGGTCGACAAAACCCTTAAATTCTGTTTTAACAGTACCAATAATTGCGCGTTCCAATGCAGCTTGCTTGAAGATTTGATCGACCATAAACGACGTACTGGTCTTGCCGTTTGTTGCCGTAATGCCAACTAAAAACAGCTGCTCCGACGGCTCGTTATAAAAGCGGTGTGCCATTGCCGCCATGGCAAAGCGGCTATCGGCAACTTTTATTTGTGGTATGTCGACATCGACAAAGTGGTTGACCAGTGCAACAGTTGCGCCCTTTTTATGTGCTTCTGCCAAATAATCATGCCCATCGACGCGATAGCCGCTAATGCAAATAAAGCAACTATTTTCAGCAACTTGGCGCGAATCGTTTGCCAACGCCGCCACACTGGTTGGCAGTTGGCCACGCACTGCTAGTATGTCAATGTCAACTAATAAGTCTTTTAGTATCATGATTTTCGCCCTGCTCGTTTCTTCATTTTGCCAAGCACTTGCTTAACAAAGGCAAAGTACGGTTTGGGGTCTTTGCTGTCCCAAATGGCATGCGCCTTTTTATTGAGATATGATTTAAACACTTGGCCAGTAGTCAGTTGCCCCGCTTTAATGTATTCGCGAACTGCCAATATGTCTTCGTAGGCATACCAGAAATAGCGCTCGCTGTTTTCAGTTAAATGCGCTGGCGGCAGTGGGTCGCCGACCAGTTCGCGATAAGTGACATAGGGCATATTAATGCCACATTTATTAATTAAAACATCTAGTGTCGTGTATCTAGTATTAATCTCTATCAAATAGAACTTACCCGATTCAGCGTCTTTTTTAAATTCGATTTCGGCAAAGCCCTTGTAGCCGACCGCCTCTAAAAACGGCGCGCCAATGTCATGTAGTTCGGGCACAACGCACTGCTTGGTATAAACCGACGCCCCAAAATTAATTGGGAACTGGCGAAATTTTTGACAAGTCGCCCAATGCGTTACCACGCTTTGCTCGTTGAGATAGGCATCATAGGTGTACATGCAGTCGTCAAAGCCGCGCACAATGCGCTGCACAAAGACGGCAAGGCCTGCCTCGTCAGCGCGCGCTATCGCTGCTAAAAGCTCGTCGCGATCATTGATATAAAACATTTTATGGCGAAACTTGGCGACAAAGTCGTACGAATTAACTGGCTTAATAATGCAAGGGTAGCCAATTTCAGCTTCGACCCGCTCAATTAAATTGTCTTCTGTCGTCAAAATTGTTTCAGGTATCAACACATTGTGTTTGCGGCAGTAATCGGCCAATGGCCCTTTTTCAAGCAGCGAGGTCTGTAGGCCCTGTGGCATTGACGGCAACAAAAAATACTGGCTTAAATAATCGCGATTGGCATCGACCACTTCAACATAGGGGTCGGCACAGGGCAGTAGCACCGGCTTTTCCGCTTGCTGTTTTGCATAGTCGACCAAAAAGTCGACAAATGCGGCACTTTCATCGCGATAATGTGGTGTAATTAGTTTTTCTTTAATATATTTTGATTTAAACCCATAGGCATTTTGGTCATAATCACAGGCCACAACATGCACGCCCTTGACGCCTAAGCGCCGCGATACGCCCAACCCTATAAAGTAATTTACACCTAGAACTACAGCTCTGTTCAAAGCAACCTCCTCGTTTATAGTTTTATCAACTGGTAGTCAGCATCGCCAAACCCGATGCGCTTGGCGTGATTAATTTGTGTTAACCCGGCTGAAAATAGTGCCTCGCCGTGCGACTTTGCCAACAAGTCGTAACAGGCCATATCTATTGCCACTGGGTCGCTGCTGATCAGTACGCCAACATCGTTGGTTAACGGCGTTTGCGGTTGGCCAACGCAGTCACAATCTTTTGTTATGTTCATTAAAAAATTAAGATAGATAAAGGCTTTGCCGCGCTGCGCACCATAGGCGTATTCAGCTACCTTTTCTTTAAAATTAGCAGCCGCCCAATCATTTTGAATGGCGCCCACTGGGCAAATGGCAATACAGCCGGCGCAGCCGATACATAGCTGGTCATTAATTTGCGCCGTCTGATTCATGACAATGGCATGTACATCGCAAGCCTTAATACAAGCGCCACACGACACGCATTTGCCGTTTTTAACTGCCGGCACCAGCTTGGCGTGCTGTGCCATTTTACCACCGCGTGAGGCAAAGCCCATTGAAAGCTGTTTAATTGCACCGCCAAAACCGGCCATGGCATGCCCTTTAAAATGACTACAGACGATTATTTGCTCGTGATCGCGGTAGCCCAAACCGTATTTGCCATTTGTAAAGTAGACCTTTTCAATGGGCGCCTGATAGTAGGCTTCGCCGTGATCGCCATCTGCAATT
>PDWI01001775.1_pt1 | contig 33573 bp, 35 predicted proteins | sample 1430891 | NCBI WGS metagenome assembly PDWI01 (sample SAMN01162508, study PRJNA174530) | Oral metagenome, whole genome shotgun sequencing project. | biome: Marine environment; feature: Marine mammal; material: Swab sample of the gingival sulcus; isolation source: swab sample of gingival sulcus... | reverse complement strand
TGAGCTTACTGCTTCATTCCAAGGAATCTCTAATAAGATACTTAAGGGTGCAGTACCTGCAGTTGACTGTGCGGTATCATTTGGTTTCTCACCAAACGCACCATCTTATGGTTTTATTTTCGGTTTCTTTGGACAATTAATTGCAATAGGAACACTTGTAGCTATTAAGTCGCCAGTACTTATTATAGCTGGTTTTATCTGTCTATTCTTTGACAATGGTACTTTAGCTGTATTTGCTAATGCTGCTGGTGGTAGAAGAGCAGCTGCAATCATTCCATTTTTCGCTGGTATGATTCAAGTGTTTGGTTCAGCTCTAGTATTAACAATTATTGGTGGACATGAGAAAGTTATCGGTTGGATGGGAATGTTTGACTGGGCAACTTTATTTGCAGGAAGTACTTTTGTAACTAAGTATTTGGGAATTGTTGGACCAATTATTGTAATTGCGTTAATGTTAGTTATTCCTCAATTACAATACAAGAGACATAAAGAGACGTACTTTACTACAATGAGAGACGAATAATATATGAAATATTTAGCTGTTTTTGACTTAGATGGGACTCTATTAGATAGTAATCATAGGGTTTCAAAAGAAAATCTTAAAGCGGTTAATACTTTGAAAACATATGGGGTGGAGGTTACCATTGCAAGTGGTAGACCACTATCCCTTATGTATCATTATGCGAAAGAACTTGATATCAAATTACCTATTGTTACATGTAATGGGGCAAGAGTATTTGATGTTGTTTCTAATTCTGAACTGAAATCATTTGCGCTAAATCGATATCATGCTTTAGAACTTATAGGTTTTCTAGATTCTAATGATTATGATTGGATGGCCTATTGTGGTAATAAGGTTATTAGCAATGATAACCCTAGATACCGGGATTTAAAAAATGAAGATATGTGTATCAAAGATGACATTATTTTAATAAAAGAGTTCAATGAAGTAAAAAAAGTGGATCAGTTTAATAAGATACTGATTATGGAAAAAAACGCTGAAAAGATTGAAACATTTAAAGAATATTCAAAAAATTATAATGATATGAAATTTATACAGTCGCAATCAAGCTATTTTGATGTTATTCCATATGAAACTAGCAAGGCTGTCGCACTAGAATATATATGCAAACTACGAGGTATCAAATTAGAGAACACCTTTGCGTTTGGAGACCAATTAAATGATCTTGAGATGTTAAAAGAAGTAGGATATCCTTTTACAACTTCTAATTCAAGAGAGGAAATAAAGAGAGTTGCGAAAAAAGTATTTGCGAGTAATGATAGAGATGGAGTAAGTGAGGGTATCACTTATATAGTAGAGAATATATTAAAAGGGGAAAATTGTGATTAAAAATTTTAAATTGACAAAAGAATTTGTAAAAATTCAAAAATCTGCAAAAGATTGGCAAGAAGCGATTAGAATTAGTTCAGATGTGCTACTGGAAAAAGGTTATATAGAAAAATCCTATCAAGATGCGATGATAGAGAGTGTTAAAGAGTATGGACCATATATTGTTATTGCACCAGGCATTGCTATGCCGCACGCTAGGCCAGAAACTGGTTCAGTAAAAGTGGGTTTTAGCATATTGAAGCTTGATGAACCAGTGAGCTTTTCTGAAAGTGAAGATCATCAAGTGAAACTATTTATAGCACTTTCATGTAAAGATGCTAATACTCATATTGAAATACTCCAAAGTATCATTAGTATATTAGATACTGAAGAAAAACAAAACAAAGTAAAAAATATGAGTTCAGTAGATGAACTATATGATTTTTTTAAAGGAGGCGAGAATGAGTAAACCAAAAAATGTAAATGAAATAACAAGAGAAAAGTGGATATTAGACACTTTTCCAACCTGGGGAACATGGTTAAACGAAGAAATAGAAGAAGAAGAGGTAAAGCCTGGTACCTTTGCAATGTGGTGGTTAGGTTGTACGGGACTATGGATAAAGACTGAAAATTCAACGAATATCTGTGTTGATCTTTGGGTTAAATCAGGAAAGAGAACAAAAAAAGTAAAGGAAATGAAGAAGCAGCATCAACACCAAAGAGCGGTAGGATGTGTAGCACTTCAACCGAACTTAAGGAATTCACCCGTTGTGCTTGATCCATTTGCTATAAAAGAACTGGATGTATATTTAGTGACACATGAACATAGTGATCACCAAGATATGTATACAGCAGCAGCAATTCTTCAAAACACTGATGAGTCTGTTAAGTTTGTTGGACCTAAAGTTGTAGCTGATATATGGAGGACTTGGGGAGTTCCTGAAGAGAGAATTGTTACTATGTACCCTGGCGATGAGATTCAAGTAAAAGATACTAAGATAAAAGCATTAGAATCATTTGATAGAACCTGTCTTGTTACAGCGCCACAGGGAGTTACCCTAAAAGGTAATGAACCACTTAATATGTATGAAAAAGCAGTTAACTATCTAATAGAGACGCCAGCAGGAAATTTATATAATACAGCGGATTCGCATTATTCAAATATGTATGCAAAGCATGGAAAAGAGCATAAAATAGACGTTGCAATGGCAAACTATGGAGAAAATCCAATTGGAATGACTGATAAGCTTACAGGGGAAGGAATTCTTAGAATGGCTGAGTGTCTCAAATGTGAGACAATCATCCCTTATCATCATGATGCTTGGACAAATTTCATGATTAATCCTTATGAATTGCTTGCAATATGGAATATGAAAAAAACAAGGCTTAAGTACAAGTTTAAGCCATACATTTGGCAAGTTGGTGGTAAATTTATTTGGCCGGATAATAAGGATGATTTAGAATTTAACTTTGATAGAGGTTTTCATGATGTTTATACTATGGAAACAGATTTACCATATTATTGGGTACTGTAATTGAAAAAATATTAGGAGGAAAAATGTTAAAAGTTTTAGCGGCATGTGGTAATGGAATGGGATCAAGTATGATCATAAAAATGAAAATTGATGAAGTTCTAAATGAAATGGGTATTGAACACGAAGTACATCATAGTAGTGTTGGTCAAGGTAAGAGCGAAGTAAACAATTATGATTTAATCATCGTTGCTAGCCAACTTACTGGAGAGTTTGATCCAAATGGAAAAGCTAAGATTGTTGGAATTCAAAACCTACTTTCTGCTGATGAAATAAGAGAAAAAGTTTCAGAGGCATTAAAGGAGTAAGTATGATACCAAAGTTACAAATTGCACTTGATAATACGGAGTTAGCATCTGCTCTGGAGTCTGTTAAGAGTGTTGGAGATATTGTTGATGTAATAGAAGTGGGAACTATCCTTTATGTAGCAGAGGGAAGCGAAGCAGTCAGAAAGCTTAGAAGCTTGTACCCTGACAAAATAATACTTGCAGATATAAAGGCTGCTGATGCAGGCTCTATACTTGCTAAAATTTGTTTCGAAGCTGGCGCTACATGGATGACAACAATCTGTTGTTCTGATATTAATACGATGGTTTCAGCACTTGACGTGGCTAAGAAATATGATGGTGATATTCAGATAGAACTGTATGGGGATTGGACCTTTGAGCATGCTAAAGCTTGGCGAGAAGCCGGACTCAATCAAGTTGTTTATCACAGATCAAGAGATGCACAGTCTGCTGGTAAAGACTGGTCAGAAGAAGATATTATAAAAGTTAAAAAACTTTGCGATATGGGTTTTAAAGTTACTGTTACTGGTGGCCTTAGCGTTGAGCATATTAAGTTATTTAAAGGCTTACCTATCTATTGTTTTATTGCAGGTAGAAGTATAAGGGATGCGAAATCTCCTAAAGATGCGGCTTTAGAATTTAAAGCAGAGTTTAAGAAATACTGGAGCTAAGAATGAATTTAAAAGAAAATCCTATCGGTTTATATGAAAAAGCACTTCCTAATGATTTAAGTTGGGAAAAAAAATTTGAAATAGCAAAGTCTTTAGGATTTTCATTTATTGAACTAAGTGTTGATGAGAGTGATTTTAGGCTTAGCAGATTAAATTTTGATAAAACTAAAATAGCTGAATTAAATGCTATTAAAAACAAATACGATATGGAATTTAGGTCTATGTGCCTCAGTGGTCATAGACGTTTTCCTTTTGGTTCAAAAGATGAAAATATAAGAAACAAAGCGAAAGAAATTATGAAAAAAGCCATATACTTAGCGAAAGGACTTGGCATAAGAAACATACAGCTTGCGGGTTATGATGTTTACTATGAAGAGAGTACTGATGAGAGTAAAGAGTTTTTCCTTGAAGGGCTTTTATATGCTGTTAGTCTTGCTGAGAAAGAAAATATCATGCTCTCTATAGAAATAATGGACACATATTTTCTTGGCACAATAAAAAGAGCAATGAGGTATGTTGATATTATAAAATCACCATATTTAAAAATATATCCAGATATCGGAAACTTAACTCAGTGGTCAGAGGCACCACTTAGTGAAATCGAACAATATAATGAGCACATAGTTGCCATGCATTTAAAGGATACAAAGCCGGGTGTTTTTAAGAAGGTTGAATTTGGCGAGGGTGATGTAGATTTTTTATCGCTTTTTAAAACGCTTAAAGAAATTGGATTTAGCAAACCATTTTTAATAGAAATGTGGGCCGAAAATGATGGTAAACAGACCACCGAAGAAGCGGTTAATAAAGTTAGATTAGCCAAAGAGTGGTTAGAAGAGAGGATGGTGTAATGTTAGAGAATTTAAAAAAACAAGTTTTTGAAGCAAATCTTGAACTTGTGAAGCAAAACCTAGTAATATACACCTGGGGAAACGTAAGTGCAATTGATGATGATAGGAAATATATAGTGATAAAGCCTAGTGGTGTTTCGTACGATACAATGACATCAGATGATATGGTCGTACTAGACTTAGATGGGAATGTTGTAGAAGGTAGTTATAAGCCTTCTTCTGATACGCCTACTCATATTGAAATGTATAAGTTTTCAAAGGATATCAAAGCAGTAGTGCACACACATTCTCCTTGGGCAACTAGTAGAGCACAATCAAAAAAAGCAATCCCTTGCTATGGGACTACTCATGCAGATTACTTTTATGGGACCATTCCCTGTACTAGAGATATGAGAGAAGAAGAAGTTGTGAGTGATTATGAGAAAAATACGGGTTTAGTTATAATTGAGACTTTTAAAAATGGTAAAATCAACCCAAAAGACATTCCCGCAGTACTTGTAGCATCTCATGGACCTTTTGTATGGGGAACAAGTGCATTTAATGCAGTACACAATGCTAGAGTACTAGAGGAAGTCTCAAAAATGGCGTATTATACAGAAAAAATCGCCTCTAGTGATAAGCCAGTAAACAGGTATTTGCTTGATAAACACTATCTCAGAAAACATGGCAAGAATGCTTACTACGGTCAAAACAATGGATAATCAAGAATTAAACATGTTAATAGATGTGTCGACTAGGTACTATCTAAAGGAACAAACTCAGCAACAGATTGCAAATGAACTGTATTTATCAAGGCCAACCGTATCAAGACTTCTTAAAAAAGCGAGAGAAGAAGGTGTGGTGAGTATAAGGATTAATTATCCTACTGATAAGATAACTAATTTAAAGCAACGAGTGTTAAACGAATTTCCTGTAAAAAAAGTTTATATATCAAATAGTCTTTCAACAGAAGAAAAAACGTTAAATGAAATATGTAAACTGGCAGCAGAAGTACTTTATGATAATATTCATGATGGTTGTTCACTGGCAATATCTTGGGGAAGGTCTGTCAGAAAAACGATTAAATATCTTAGAAAGAAAAAGCTTGAAGATACATCAGTTGTTGAGATGTTTGGATCTGTAAGTTACGAATTTGAAGATTCCAATTCAAATAGAATTGGTTCTGAACTTTCTGAAAAAATAGGCGCTACTTTTTTTCCAATTCCGGCACCTCTTTTTGTAAAAAGTATGGAATTAAAGAAGGAATTATCAAATACACCTATAATAAGAACGTCTCTAAACAAATTGAAAGAAGTAGATTATCTTATAACTGGTCTTAGTTCAATTGATACAATAAATTACCACAGTATATGGGATATATACATGGAAGAAAACATTAAAGAAATAATCGAAAAATCAGGAGCTAAAGGATTTATATGTGCTAAATTTTTTGATCAAAAAGGTAATTTTTTAGATATAGATGTTAATCGACAGGTTATTGGTATAGACGGCGATGACATAAGAAATAAAAATCTTATATGCATTGCAGGTGGTGAAAGCAAAGTTAATGCAATAAAAATCGCGCTTAAGTCGGGTATAATTGACACCATTATAAGCGATGAGCTTACATTAGAAAAGGTGTTGAAAGGATTATAATATGAAAAAATATACAGCTATTGGTGTAAGTTATGGTATTGGAATAGGAGAGGTTCTTAAAATAGTGCCTTGGAATCCTGATATACCGGTTAGTTTTGATGGTAGTAGTAGCGAAGCGCTAGATTTATTTGAAAAAGCGCTTGATAAAAGCATAAATGAGATTAAGCATATTGCCGAGACTTCGCTTGAAAAACTTGGAAGAGATCATGCGATGATATTTGAAGCGCATGTTGAGATTATAAGTGACCCTGAGTTTATCAATCAGATAAAAGATAAAATCAATAACGAAGGAATTCATCCAGCTAAAGCTACTAAAGATGTTTCTGATACTTTTGCAAATATGTTTTTTGGGATGCAAGATGAATACTTTAAACAAAGGGGTTCGGATATACTAGATATATCTAAGCGATTAATTTCAAATATATTAGGAATAAAAATAAGAAGCATATCAGATGCTAATAAAGGCACCGTATTAGTAGCAGAAGACTTAACGCCATCTGATACGGCTCAAATTGATAGAGAAATGATAAATGGATTTATCACGGAAATAGGTGGGGCTACTAGTCATAGTAGTATTATAGCTAAAACCCTTCAAATACCGGCTGTTGCAGGCTTTACAAATGTTTTAACAGAAGTAAATGATGGTGATGTAGTCATACTCGATGGAACTTCTGGAGAAGTGCTATTAAATCCAGATCAAAAGACAATTGAGTTTTATAAAAATAGACTGAAAGAAATTGAAAAAGAAAAGAAAATATGGGCCGAACTAAAAGATAAAGAAGCTATTGCGTTATCAGGAGAAGTGCTAGAGGTGTCGGCAAACATAGCATCTGCTAATCAAATAGAAGATGCTATAGAAGATGGTGCCAGAGGTGTTGGTCTTTTTAGAACAGAATTCTTATACATGGATACCGAGAGGCAACCCACAGAAGATGAGCAATTTGAAGCATATAAAAAAGTGTTAGAAGCGATGAAAGAGTATAATGTTGTGATAAGAACTCTGGATATAGGTGGTGACAAGAACGTTAGCTACATGGATACACCAAATGAGTTAAATCCATTTCTTGGCGTTCGAGCGATTAGACTTTGTTTCCAAAGAGACGATATTTTTAGAACACAGCTAAGAGCACTTATTAGAGCAAGTATTTACGGCAAACTTCATATTATGTTTCCCATGATAGCTACGCTAGGTGACTTTAGAAGAGCTAAGGCAGTATATTTAGAGGAATATAATAAACTGAAAGAAAGCGGTGTTGAAGTAAGTGATACTATAAAAGTTGGAATTATGGTTGAGATACCATCAACAGCGGTGCTTGCTGATCGGTTTGCTAAAGAGGTTGATTTCTTTAGTATAGGCACTAATGATCTTATTCAATATACCTTTGCAGCAGACAGATTAAATGACAATGTATCATACCTATATCAACCATATAATCCATCAATTATCCGATTAGTTAAGAATGTTGTTGATGCAGCGCACAATCATAATATATGGGCAGGAATGTGTGGTGAAATGGCGGGAGATCAACTTGCTATTCCACTACTATTTGGACTTGGGCTTGATGAGTATAGCATGAGTTCACCAAGTGTTCCAGCTGCAAAAACGCTTATATCTAAATTGGATAAGAAAAAATGTGTTGAATTGGTGAATGAGGCTATTAACGTAGATACAAATGAGGAAGTAAAAAAACTTGTAATGAATTTTAAGGAGAAGTTATGATTGTTAAAAAAATGAAAGTAATTGATGAAGCAGGAATGCATGCGAGACCAGTTTCTCAGCTTACAAAGATTGCATCAGAATTTGAAGGAGATGTGAACTTTATTTATAACGATAAGAAGGTAAATGGCAAGTCAATTATGATGATTATGGCCCTTGGTATTAAGCAGGGAAGTGAATTTACTTTAGAGCTTAATGGTGAAAAAGAAGAAGAACTATGGGAAAAACTAAAAGAAATCCTAATAGTTGAAAAAGTAGCGGAAGAGGTTTAAAGATGCTTGAAATAAGCATCTTTTTTAACTTTCAAAATAGAATAATTCTTCAAATGTTTTCTCTAATACAATACAAAGTATTAAAGCTAACTTAGCTGTAGGGTTAAACTGTCCAGTCTCAATTGAACTGATGGTTTGTCTTGAGACACCAACCATGTTAGCAAGATCTGTTTGAGACAGTTTTTGCTCTTTTCTATACTTTTGTATATTATTTTTTAATACTAACTTGTTATCCATATACTACATCCAAAATACGTCAAGAATAGATAGCAAGCCAAAACCAACACTCGCAATAATGGAACATACAAAGCCGATCCATTGCGATTTGCTTTGAGAAAATTTATATTTATAATAATACTCCGTTGAAGTAACCGCCCAGAAAATGGACATAATGGCGTATATAGCGAATTGATCTTTCACAAAAAACAAGCTAAAAACAATGTAAAAAGATGTTAGCCAAGTACATACTTTAAAGGCGAGGGTTCTGCCCTTATTTTCTAAATATAATTCTCCTTCATCGACATGTTCTTTTCTGCTTTTTTCTAAAATTGTTTCTCTATCCATTAATTTCCTCCTCATAGAATGACAAGTTTTCTTGTCAAAAACATTATAACTATGACAAGTTTTCTTGTCAATAGCAAATCTTTATTTTTTTAAAAAAAAGTAAAACATGGTATAATTTGTTATGTAAAGGAGGTAAATATGTCTTATATTCCAACATATCAAGAGGCTGTAGCGCTACTTAAGAAATACAATAAGCAGCCATTTCATATCCAACATGGCAAAACAGTTGGTGCTGTAATGAGATACTTTGCACAGGAATACGATCCTGAAAATGTAGAATTTTGGGAGATTGTAGGTCTGCTACATGATTTAGATTTTGAAATGTATCCAGAAGAGCACTGTGTTAAGCAGGTTGAGATTATGAAAAAGGAAGGATTGGATGAATCGATAATACATTCTACGATAAGTCATGGTTATGGTTTAACGGCTTCTACTGTAAAGCCAGAAAAGCAGATGGAAAAGATTCTATTTGCCACTGATGAATTGACTGGTATTATTGGTGCGGCAGCATTGATGAGGCCGTCTAAGAGTGTGTCGGATATGAAGCTTAAGTCCGTAAAAAAGAAATTTAAAGATAAGAGTTTTGCGGCGGGGTGCAGTAGGGATGTAATAAAAACAGGAGCAGAACAGTTAGGTTGGGAAATAGACGAACTTCTTCTACGAACTTTAGAAGCAATGCAAAAAATGGAGCAACGATATATGGCGAACGATTAGGAAAAATCTATTTTAACGTTCGTTATAAAAATGGTAAAATTCCTTGATGTTCAAAAGTTTTAGGTATATAATATACTCGATTATAAAGTCTTTATATAGAGATTTTTTGGGAGGAAAAAGAATGAAGAGAAAATTAATAGTAGTATTAGCTTTAGTGCTGTCTTTCGCATTAGTGGTAACTAGCTGTGGTGGAGATGCTAAAAAAGAGGATGCAAAAGAGGAAACTAAGAAAGAAGAGACGAAAGAGGATGCTAAAAAAGAAGAGTCAGAAGAATTAACAGGTGAGATTTCAGTACAGGTTGAAAAAGAGTGGATGGATTATTATAAGCAAGCGGCAGCGCGCGTTCAAAAGAATCATCCAAAAGTTAAAATTACTTTAAAAGAAGTGGCATCATTTGATCACTTAGAAACACTGGATAAAACTAGTGTTACCAACCCTGATGTAGCGGATGTATTTGCGTTTCCTGCGGATCGTCTTTATGGCCTAAATGAAAAAGAAGCGTTAGCTTCTATGGATGCAAAAGCTATGGCAGAAGCATTAGGTGGATTTGAAGATTTTGATAAGAGCCTCGGTGGACGTTTTAACATTGATGGTCAATATGTAGGGTTTCCATTCAATATCGAAACATTAGTTACATTTGTTAACAAAAAGAACGCTGAAGCAAATGGTATTGATATCACAAAGCCAATTGAAATGAATGATATTAAAGATCCAGCAACCGTTATAATCCCTGTATTTAATACATGGTTTGGCGTAGCGATTACCAATGCTGGGGACATTGAATTTTTATCAAATGAAGATGGATTTAAATCGGATATGGTTAAAGAATGGGCTGATTTAAGCGAAGATCAAAAAGCGGTTATTACAACTGTTTTTAACTATTGGCAAGCGCATAATAAAGCGGGAACACCAATGTTTGATAAAGATGCTGCATGGGGCTATATTGATGAACAGTTTAAAACTGGTGGAAAAGGAGTCGCTCAAATTACTGGACCTTGGGATCAAGCAAAATTGTTAGAATTAGCTGGAGCTGAGAATCTTGAAATTGCACCAATTAATAAAATCACAGTTGCTGGAAAGCCATTAAAGCACTGGAAAGGTGGATGGGGATTAGCAATCAATGCTCGTCTTGAACAAGAACCTGTAAAACTAGCAATTGCTCAGGAGATGATTAAAGAAATCGTAAATCCTGAATATGCAGTTGATTTGTTTAAAGCAACAGGAAAAATTTTAGAAAACGCAACGTATGAAACATATGAAAAATCAGATTTAACAGATGTACAAAAAGTATTAATTAAATCAGTATATGATTCATATGCAACATCAATAGATCGTCCACTATTTTCTGAATGGGGAGGCGTTTGGGATACATGGCAAAATGCTTTGCTGTCATGGAACACAACGAAACCAGCTAATGCAGAAGAAGCTTACAAAGAAATTAAAGCATCATTTGAGTCAATGATGACAAACATTAAATAATAAAAGCAAAAATAGAGGATGAATTCTTTCACCCTCTATTTTTTATATTATGGGAGATTGCATGAAAAATAGTAATAAGCGTTTGAGGATAATGGTAATAATTGCAGGATTAATAATTTTTATTTCATCATTAGAATCTTTAATGATTGCAAAAAGCACAGAAGCTTTTGAAGCGTTTAAAACCGTGACGGGGGATTCAAATTTTAGTGTTTTTATAAATTATACCTTGCAAAACTATGTTATGAATATAATAGAACCGATAATCATTACTTTATATACGTATTTTACCTTTCATAAAATTAGGATTAATAGATATTATCATTTGTTTTTTGGCATGATTGTTTTGATTCGCATTATTTTGCTAGTAGTGATGGTTAACTATCAGTCAATCTTTTATTATATTATTATTGTCCTATACGCAATGTATTTTATAAGTGTAATCACTATGAACAATAAAAAAGAAGGAGGAAAACGTGGATTATCCTAAGATGGTAAAAGACGATATAGGCAACCTACATGAGCGAAAAAATCTATATTTAAAAGATGTAGCTGATGGGAAAAAAGTTGATAGAAAAACGCATCCATATAATAAAAAACTAGAGAATTATCGTAAACAAGAAAAAAAGTTTTTACGTCAACTTAAAATAGATGCTAAAAAGTATGCAACGTCTTTGAATGATGAAAAACATATTAAAAAATTAAAAGTAAAGATCTTCAAGGCAGAAAAGAAACGAGCGTTTTATCAGCCTTATGTTGAACTTACTTATGATGCTGAACTTGAGATGGAAATAGCATTGAACGAACTCCAATATCTGCCTGAAATCGTTAAAAACGATGACATTTTGAGAAAAAGCTTGGCTGAGAAACAAAAAGAACTATCAACTGTAGATGAAACGAAAAGAGTTGAGATATTAAAATCAATCGATGTGTTCAAAACAAAACGTCAGAAGGAACTTCATGACGAGATTTCTGCTTTAAAAGAAAAGAAAAAGCAAGGGATTATTTCAAGCAAAGCATTAAATAATGAAGTAAAAATACAGAAGCGTAAAGCAAAAGAAGATATTTTAGCAAATAGTTACTTAGATCCAAAGAAGAGTCTAGAAGATGAGATTAAAAATATAAAGCATCATTTGAAAATTGATCCGAAGACGCAATTAAATGTTATGTCATTGGATATCTCTGATACTAAAAGGAAGATACCTGTTGAAGTGGAAAAGAGATTTCCTATTATTTCGTTTTTAACTATGTTATTACCGGGTGTTGGCCAACTCTTTAATAGGCAGTTTGTAAAGGGCATCTTTTTCCTGTTATCATCACTATTTATATATTTTTTAGCAATACCTTACTTTCTAGGCTATGGTAATTTCCAAGGAGATGGTATTTTTGGCCTTATGACACTTGCGAAAGGTGGAATGAAAACGGATCAATCCATCATATTCTTAATTGAGGGTGTGATTGCCATCGCGCTTATGTCTATTTCAGTCATTATATTTATACTATCCTTTAAAGATGTTCATACGGTCGAAAAAAATAGAATAAATGGTATTCGGCATCGAAATTGGTTTGAAACACGTCAGGGCATCGAGAGAGATGGATTCCCATATCTAGTATCAGTGCCAGCGTACTTGGTAATCGTATTTATTGTACTAGTTCCGATTATGACTACTATTTTAATATCTTTTACGAACTTAGATCCAAAGCATCAAAATAAGTTTGTGTGGATTGGACTAAAGAATTATGCGTTAATTCTAAAAGGGGAAGGAATTGCTGGTGGTGCATTCTGGTTAATTCTTTGGTGGACCATTATTTGGACAATTTGCGCGACAACGTTAGCAATATTTATTGGCTTTGTTTTAAGTTTAATTGTGAATCAAGAGAGAATAAAAGGAAAAGGGTTCTTCCGAACCATTTATTTGCTTCCATGGGCTGTACCAGCATTTATTACCATTATGTTTTTCTCACTCATGCTTGCAAAGAACGGCCCTATGACAGAGTTTATTAATACAATGTTTGGCACGTCTCTTGATATTAAGGGTAATCCAACACTCACTAGAGTGGTGCTTATTCTTATTCAAGGGTGGCTAGGGTCTTCATATATCTTCTTATTATCAACAGGAATACTTCAGGGGATACCAAAGGATTTATACGAAGCAGCTGAAATTGATGGCGCCAGCGGTATAAAAAAGACACTTCATATAACAATACCACTGGTACTATTTCAGACAGCGCCGCTATTAATTGGACAATATACATTTAACTTTAATAATTTCTCGATTATTCACTTATTTAATGGGGGAGGACCTTTCTTCCCATCAAAATATGGTAACTTAGCAGGGGCGAGCGATTTGCTTATCTCGTATATATTTAAGCTTACGGTTGCGAATAAATATCAGGCGATTGGGGCTGCTATTACCGTATTTATTTCATTAATATTAATGTTTATTTCTTACTTAGGCTTTAGAAGAACCAATGCGTTTAAGGGGGATTAAGATGAAAAAAAGTAAAAAGAATACGCTATATTTATCCGACCGTCAGCCTTTAACACTGGTTGGAAAGATTATGCTTGCCCTATCCTATATAACTATGATTGCATGGGCGCTAATAATAGTTGTTCCCCTTGCCATCATGTTGATTTCTAGCTTTAATGGCAATCAGGCCAAGTATATTTCAATGTCTGGTGACTTTGTATTTTCTCTTAAACATTTTCAGTTTTTGTTTGAAAAAACATATTATTTAAAATGGGTAGTAAATACACTATTTATTGCGATATCTACCGCGTTCTTAACGCTCGTTATCGTTTCTTTCACAGGATATGCATACTCGCGTTTTCGATTTAAAGGCAAGAAGATGAGTTTAATGGGGATTATGTTAATCCAAACCATTCCGGTGTTTGCTGGTATTACTGCTTACTACGCTATTTTTGAGATCATACACGGAGTGTTTCCAGTGTTTACTCGTCAAATGATGTTAATCCTTATATACTCAGGTGGTGGTATTGCCGGAAATACCTTTATTTTAAAAGGCTATATTGATTCAATATCTACTGAACTTGATGATGCTGCAAAAATTGATGGATGTTCAAATATGCAGGTGTATCGATTGGTCGTTATGCCTATAGCACGCCCAATGCTTGCTATTATCGCTCTATGGTCGTTTATAGGACCTTTTATGGATTATTTGTTACCCGCGGTAATACTGTCGAATCCTCAGGATTATACGCTTGCGACAGGTCTTTTTACACTAATTAATGATATGTATAATATGAATCAACCGGTATTTGCAGCAGGTGGGTTACTCACAGCTGTACCAATTATTGTCTTATTTATTAGTTTACAAAATCAGTTAGTATCAGGACTAAGTTCTGGTTCGGTGAAAGGATAGAGTTATGAAAGTTAGTTTAAAAAATATTGGTAAAAAATATGAAGGACGTGAGAATTTTACCATTCGAAACATAGATTTAGAAATAGGAGATAAGGAATTTTGTGTTATTTTAGGACCTTCAGGATGTGGAAAATCGACTTTGCTTCGCATGATTGCAGGACTTAATTCCATTACGGAAGGGGAACTGATATTTGATGATAAACTGATGAATAAAGTGGCACCAAGTGAGCGAGACATTGCTATGGTTTTCCAGTCGTATGCACTTTATCCACATATGACAGTATATGATAATATGGCATTTTCTCTTAAAATGAAGAAGGAAAGAAAAGAAATCATTCATGAAAGAGTTCTAGAAGCGGCTGAGATACTTCAGATAAGTGATTACTTATATTCTCGTCCATCCGATATTTCTGGAGGCCAAAGACAGCGGGTTGCACTGGGCAGAGCGATGGTTCGAAAGCCAGGAGTGTTCTTAATGGATGAACCGCTATCTAATTTGGATGCGAAATTACGTGAACACATGAGAGTGGAGCTTGTTAGACTGCATAAAAAGCTAAACACTACCTCAATATATGTAACACATGACCAGACGGAAGCGATGACAATGGCAACTAAAATCGTGTTGCTAGATAATGGCAAAATTCAGCAGGTGGGTTCACCCGATGAATTCTATTCGCATCCGGAAAACTTATTTGTTGCGAAGTTCATAGGTTCTCCAACCATAAATGTGATTGATGGCGTTATTAAAAATGGTGTTTTTGAAAACGAATCGGGATTAGTAAAAGTTGACTTACATGATCCCAAATTTGAGGATGTGTTAAAATATGAGGGCAAGAAAGTTTCTATGGGCATTCGAAGTGAGCGGTTTATTTCTCAAAAAAGCGATAAGAATAGCTTTGAAGCACAGGTAGATGTTATTGAAACGCTCGGGAAAGAAAAAATACTGTATACCATATTAGATGATGGGACAGAACTTGTTATGAGCGTTCCTGGACATTTTGAATATTCAATAGACGAAGTACATAATTTTACCTTTGATTTGGATGCACTTCACTTCTTTGACGCAGAAACAACCATGAGAATAAACTAGTTATTTCACTCTGAGCGTGGAACGCTTTCGTTCCACCTAGAGTACATTTTTAACATAAAAATACAATAAAAAGGACGTTTTAATGGATAGTAAATATAATTTTAAAGTTATTCGTGAGGACAGATATTCTGGTGTGCTTATGCACATTAGCTCATTACCGAGCAATTATGGGATAGGCACATTGGGTCAAAAGGCATACGAATTTGCCGATTTTTTAGATCGAACGGGTCAAAAGTATTGGCAGATGCTTCCGGTGGGGCCAACGGGGTTTGGTGATTCGCCGTATCAGTCTTTTTCAACATTTGCAGGCAATCCCTATTTTATCGATTTAGATATACTTAAAGATAGTTCGTTACTTACTCAGGAGGAAATTGATAGATATACAGAAGTTGATGATCCTGAACTAGTAGATTTTGCTCAGATTTACAATTCAAGGTATAAGATTTTAAGAATCGCTTACGATCGATTTGATCAAAATGATTTGTCGTTTATTAACTTTAAAACAGAAAACAATTTTTGGTTAGAAGATTATTCTCTATATGTTGCGATAAAAAAGGCAAATGGAGACTTAAAATGGAATGATTGGCCGGATGAGTATCGACTTAGGGATGCGAGCGCTCTCGCTGATTTTGAAATTGAGAACTATGATGAAATAAATTTTCAATGTTTTATGCAGTATATGTTTTTTAAACAGTGGAAAGCGCTAAAGGACTATGTTAATAGGAAACATATCAAACTTATTGGCGATTTACCTATATATGTTGCAGAGGACAGCTCCGATGTTTGGGCAAATCCGCAGTTGTTTCAATTAAATGACGATATGTCGCTTAAATTTGTTGGCGGTTGTCCCCCAGATGATTTTTCTTCTGATGGACAGCTATGGGGGAATCCTCTTTACGACTGGGAAGCAAACAAAAAGGAGAACTATGCTTGGTGGCTGCAACGAATCAAATGCGTTACCAATATGTTTGATATTGTTAGAATAGATCATTTTAGAGGCTTTGAGAGTTATTGGCGTATACCAAGCGGTGATGATACTGCAAAAAATGGCAGTTGGCATCAGGGACCGGGTATGGATCTCTTTCGCAGTATAAAAAAAGAGCTAGGAGAGTTGCCAATCATTGCAGAAGACCTTGGATTTTTAACGAAAGAAGTTCACCAGTTTCGAGAAGAAACGGGATTTCCAGGGATGAAGATTTTACAGTTTGCCTTTGATCCCACTGGTAAATCAGAACATATACCACATAATTTTAGGGAAAACATAGTGGTTTATCCAGGCACTCACGATAATTACACCATCAATGGATGGAAAAAAGAAGCCTATCCACATGAAGTGAGTATGGCCAAAGACTACTTTGGTATAGGGGATGATGATTTCCACTGGGGTATCATAAGAGGGGCAATGACAAGTGTTGCAAGAACAGCTATTTTTCAAACGCAGGACCTCTTAGGTTATGATAATTCAGCTAGAATGAATGAACCAGGAGTGCTTGGAAACGGCAACTGGTGTTGGCGAATCAAAGAGAATGCTATTACGCCTGAAATCGAAGAAAGATTATACAACTTAACACAAATGACCAATAGATTAAAAGACAAATAGAAAAGATTATCACTAGCATTAGTGGTAATTTTTTTGTAATATGTTAACATATTAACACTACAGTTATTGACAATAGCTATCATTTAAGTTATCATAATGTATATCAATTTTTACGTAGAGGTTAAGATGAAAAAAGGTATTATAATATGCACGTTGTTATTACTTATTTTCACCACTGTTGTATCTGATTTCTCTTTTGCTGAAAAAGAAAAGTTTGATAACTGGAGAGAGGTTGCACTTGCAATGTCTAAAAAGTTTGATAAGGCGATTGAAGAAGTTGAAAAGGGTAATAATAAACAGGCAAGAGAATATATCAATGAAGCTTATTTCGGTTACTACGAGATACAAGGCTTTGAAAAAAATGTAATGGTCTATATTGCGACAAAGAGAGTGAACCATATAGAAGGGATGTTTCGAGATATAAAACATACTCTACTTGGAAACATGGAAGGCGATAAAGAGAGCATTATAAGGGATATTAATGCGCTAAGAGTTAAGGTTTATAAAGACGCGATGGTGCTTGATGGCATTGCCAGCGCAGAGGATAGCGATAAGATAGGTGAAGAAGTATTCGGTGATAAAGAAATCCCGGATTGGGGAAGCACTGATACCAGTGCACCTGTTGCTAAAGAAAAGACAACCGAGAAAGATAAACCAGATCAAAAAACGCAAGTTAGCGATGAAACAAAAAATTGGATTACCTTCACGACATCGTTTTCAATACTGCTTAGAGAAGGACTAGAAGCCATACTAGTAATTGTTGCGATAATCGCTTATCTTATTAAAACAGGCAATAAAGCGCTTGTAAAACATGTGTACATCGGTAGTATTGCAGCTATCATCGCAAGTGTATTACTGGCTGTATTTATTGAGTTTGCACTTGGCAATAGTGGTGTTGCTAGAGAATTAATAGAGGGATGGACAATGTTCCTCGCAGTCATCGTTTTGTTCTATGTAAGTAATTGGATGTTATCGAAATCAGAACATGTTGCTTTTGAAAAGTATATCGATGAAAAAGTAGCCTCATCAATTGATAATAAAAGCAAGTGGACACTTGTCTTTGCAGCGTTTCTTGCCGTCTTAAGAGAAGGCGCGGAACTGATATTATTTTATAAGGCCGCATTTGCATCTGGGATGAATTCTCCTAAATGGATAGGGCTTGGCATCCTCGCTGCAACCGTTTTACTTGTTGCTATATATATTGCGTTTCGATACTTCAGTGTTAAGTTACCATTGAAACCATTCTTTATCTTTACAAGTATACTATTATTCTTAATGTGTATATCATTTATGGGAAAAGGAGTTATTGAATTAACGGAAGCCAATGTGATATCTGGAAGAACGATAATACCGGCGATGAATGGTTTTAGTATTGAAGTACTTAACATATATGATAGAGCTGAAACGCTAATCCCACAGGTGATGCTCGTCATAGCAGCGGTGTATTTATTTATCAAACATTCCCTTGTTGGGAAAAAAGAAACAAAATAGGTTTTTAATGCATAATAAGCATTTTAAATAAACTAATAGTACCAAAGGAGGAGAAAAATGAAAAAATTACTTTCATTATTATTAGTTCTAGTTTTAATTCTTTCTGTTGTTTCTTGTTCTAAGCCAGAAGAGAAAAAAGAAGAGCCAAAACAAGAAGAGAAAAAAGAAGAAGCAAAGGAAGAAGCAAAACAAGAAGAGAAAAAAGAGGAACCTAAGGACGCTGAGAAGAAGGAAGAACCAAAAGAAGAAGCTGAAAAGCCTGGTGAGAGTGGCTTTGCTGAAATTCAAATTGGGGATGAGCAAATAGTTGGACCTTACAAAGTTGCAGCTGTTTACTTCCAAGCTGTTGATATGATTCCTGCAGGGAAAAACCCTACAAAAGAAGAATCAGATATGCACCTTGAAGCGGATATTCATTTAACTGCAGAAGCATCAAAAATGTATGGTTTTGGTGGTGCTGAAGACACATGGCCAGCATACCTAACTGTTAAGTATGATGTGCTTGATAAAGATGGTAAGAGTGTAGCTCAGGGAAGTTTCATGCCTATGAATGCTGATGATGGCCCTCACTATGGAACAAATATTAAAAAAGGCTTATTAAAGGTTGGAACTTACAAGCTTAAGTTAATGATTGAAGCACCAACTGATTATCTACTTCACGTTGATGCTGAAACAGGTGTTCCTGCAAAAGAAAAAGCAGAAGAATACTTCAAAACTCAAACTGTTGAATTCGATTGGAATTACACAGGTGAGCAATTACAAAATAAGTAATTTATAATAAAGAAAAGCTTCCCCTCTATCTGAGGGGGCTTTTTTCAGGAGGTTATTTTGCTAAAATATTTGGTTTTAGTTACGAAACAGACTTTTATGTTTTTTGTTATTATGTCTTTTTTTATTTTTCAATTGAGAAAGGCTAATAAGTTATATTTGTATGTAACAAGTGCTGTGTTATCAATAATGTCTGTTGTTCTAGGAGTCTATATGTTTGTTATACGATATATGGACGCCAAGGCTGTTAATATTGCACTGATAAGAACGAATAGGCAGTTGATAGTAGCCATTTTTATATTTTCATTACTTACATTTCTTTTTTCATTTTTAAGGAAAAAAGAACTATCGATAATACTATTAGCTTTCAGCGTAGCCACAAGTATTTCTTACTTACTTCCACAAATTATTCAATATACTCAAGAGTTTGTGTACTTTGGTGAAGATAGTGTTAGTACCATGGCGCTACTTAGATTTATAGGTTTTAGTCTAGGTTTTGTTGTAAGTTTATTAGTATATTTTTCTATTTATAGCCTAATGAAAAAAACCGATGATAAGTTGAACAACATCATCTTTCGAGTGATGATATTTATCTATACTTTTGCATATTTTTTCAAAGCGGTTTCTGCTGCGCAGAGGCTCAAAATTATTAAGCTTTATGATATCGTTTTCCAGATAATGATAATCGGTGATAAATACACGGATATAGGAATCTACATAATGACGGCGTTTGCCCTTGGGGTATCCATATATACTATCGCTACGAATAAGAAGGTGGTAGGGGTATTTAAAAATAATGCGCTTCGAAGAAAAGAAAAAGCGAGACTTAGAAGCAAGAGAAGATGGTCGTATTCGTTGATTACTTTTTCTCTTGCGGCATTACTTATCGTGACCTTAGTGAATTATTATGATACGAAGCCAGTACCTCTTGCAGAACCACAGGAGTATCAAGTGGAGGGCGATATGATCGTAATACCACTTACAGATTTTGAAGATGGGAAATTGCATCGATATGCATATACAACACCGAATGGAATTACCGTCAAATTTATTGGCGTTAAAAAGCCAGGAGTAACAGCATATGGCCTTGGTCTTGACGCCTGCGAAATATGTGGTGTAGCAGGTTATTTTGAGAGAGGGGAAGATGTGGTTTGTAAGCGGTGTGATGTTGTTATGAACAAAGCCACTATTGGCTTTAAAGGTGGATGTAACCCAATACCATTTCCGTATACTATAGAGAATGAAAAGATTTATATCAATAAAAAGGATTTGGAACGTGAAGAGAAAAGGTTTAAATAGGGGGATATATGTTTTTTAGAATGGTAAGAAGAACTCTATTTAAGCAGAAGTCCAAGATGATCATGATATCGCTTACAATAGCACTAGGCGTTTCACTATCAACTGCAATGATAAATATCATGCTTGGCGTTGGCGATAAAGTAAATAGAGAACTTAAAATATATGGTGCAAATATCAATGTCATGCACAAGGACGCATCGCTTCTATCGGATCTGTATGGAATTGAAGATGGCAAGGGTGTTAGCGACAAGTACTTATCGGAAGATGAGATTTTTAACATAAAAAAAATCTTTTGGGGTTTTAACATAGTAGATTTTGCTCCCTTTTTGGAAGTGAAGGCAGATATAGAGGGAGTTGGCGATACAAAGATTATTGGGACCTGGGTACAGCTTAAGAAAAAGCTTCCTACAGGTGAAGAAGTTGATACGGGAATGAGAAAACTTAGAAACTGGTGGACTATTGACCTAAAAGGCGAATGGCTAGATTATGATGATGATGGGTATTGTATGATGGGAAGTCTACTAGCAGGTAAGAATAATATAGATGTTGGTGATGAGATAACAGTAAAGGTAAAAGGAAATAAACAACGATTAAAAGTAAAAGGGATATACATAGATGGTGGCGATGATGATGAAAAAATTATTACCACATTAAAGACAGCACAAAAATTATCGGGACTAGAAGGCAAATATCGAAACATGGAAGTTTCTGCATTAACAACACCGGATAACGAGCTCGCTAAAAAGGCAGCGCAAGATCCACTCAGTCTTACGATCGATGAGTATGAAACGTGGTACTGTACAGCATATGTAAGTGCTATTTCTCATCAAATTCAAGAGGTTATCACCGATGGTGTTGCAAAGCCCGTTAGACAGGTTGCAGAGAGCGAAGGCACAATTCTTAAGAAGACCACTTTGCTTATGACGCTTATCACAATACTGTCTGCTTTTGGCTCAGCGCTTGCGATATCAAACCTCGTTACGTCAAGTGTTATGGATAGAAGTCAGGAAATAGGTCTTATGAAGGCAATCGGAGCGTTTAATACGGCTATCATAATGCTCATCCTTGTAGAAATACTGATTACCGGAATCATTGGTGGAATCATAGGATACTTTTTAGGAATAGCAATTGCTCAGATTATAGGTCTTAGTGTGTTTGGCTCAACAATTGAAATTGTTCAAATGGTAATCCCTATTGTGTCAGTCATTGTTGTACTTGTGACGCTCATTGGTAGTATACCTGCCATAAGGTACCTTCTAAGTTTGAAGCCTACCGAAGTACTTCATGGAAAGTAGGTGTATATGACGAAAAAAAGAATGTTTTATAAAATGATTATCAGTTCGCTAATCAGAAGGAAGTCAAGGCTATTGATAGCACTTCTTGCGATAATGATAGGCTCAACAATATTATCAGGACTTGTAACAATATACTATGATATACCTAGACAATTGGGAAAAGAATTTAGATCATATGGTGCAAATCTTATCATAATTCCCACAGGAGATAATAGGATAAATGAAGCGGATATAAAGAAGTTAAAGGGAATCATTGGTGAAGAACAAATCGTAGGTATGGCACCATATAAGTACCATACTGCTAAAATAAATGAGCAACCCTATATGCTTGCAGGGACAGACTTAGTAGAGGCTAAGGCAAATAGTCCATTTTGGTATATAGATGGTAGTTGGATTGACAATGATGACCAAGGTGTCATGGTTGGTAAGAGCATTGCTGATACCCTTAATTTAAAGGTTGGAGATACTTTTGTAGTTAAGGGGGTCAAGTATAAAAAACAAGCCAAGGCAACGACAATAAATACGAATGCTAAGGAGAATAAAGAGAGAGATCTTACAGATAATAACTTTGAGAGAGAGCTTACGGTAAAAGCCATTGTCACTACCGGTGGGAAAGAAGAATCATTTGTATTCCTAAATTTATCCAAGTTAAATGAAATGATAGAAGATGACAATGTAAGCAATGTGCTTGAGTGCAGTGTGGAAGCAAAACAAGAGGAACTTCAAACTATTTCAAAACAGATAAATGAGGAGCTTCCTAAGCTTCAGGCGAAGAGTGTAAGACGGGTTACTCAGTCGCAGGACATTGTTCTATCAAAGCTTCAAACACTGGTTTACTTTGTTACAGCAATTGTTCTTGTTATCACTATGATAAGTGTTTATACAACAATGCTTGCTATGATAAGTGAGAGAAAGAAAGAAATTGGACTTAAGAAAGCACTTGGTGCTAAAAATGAAATGGTTATAAAAGAGTTTTTAGGTGAAGGGGTAGTACTTGGCATCCTAGGAGGTCTACTAGGAAGTATATTTGGTTTTATATTTGCTCAAAATGTATCATTAAATGTATTTGGTAGGGCGATTAACTTTCAGCCTTTGATAATACCAATCACTGTAGTGGTGTTTGCCATTATCACAGTACTTGCATCGATACTGCCAGCCAGAAAAATAATGGAAGTACATCCAGCAATTGTGCTTAAGGGAGAATAAAATGAAGGAAAGAGAAGTTTTACTCGAATTAAAAAAAGTATCAAAGATATATGGAAATTTAAAAGCATTGTCGGAAGTGGATCTCACCGTAAGAAGGGGTGATTGGCTCTCTATAATGGGTCCTTCTGGCTCTGGGAAAACGACTATGATAAATATTATCGGCTGTATGGACCGACCATCACTTGGTGAAGTAATACTTGATGGACAGTTAATATCGAAAGAAAAGGCCAAATCACTTACTGAGATAAGAAGGGATAAAATAGGACTTATCTTTCAACAATTTCATTTAATACCATATTTAAGCGCGTTAGAAAATGTTATGGTAGCACAGTACTACCATAGTCTTCCCGACAAAGAAGAGGCACTTGAAGCGCTCGATAGAGTTGGTCTTAAAGAGAGGGCAGATCACTTACCTAGCCAATTATCTGGAGGTGAGCAGCAACGGGTTTGTATAGCAAGAGCACTTATCAACTCACCGGAAATACTCTTGGCAGATGAGCCTACAGGAAATCTTGATGAAGAAAATGAGCAGATGGTAATTGGTATACTTAAAAAATTACATGAAGAGGGAGCAACGATTATTGTTGTTACACATGACCCTGAAGTTGGTGATGTTGCTGAGAGGAAAATAATACTTGACTATGGTAAAATATCAAAAGATATTGACCAGAGAGGAGATATAAAGTGAAAAAATCATTGTTGATTATCGCTATTATAACGACATTACTGTTGACAATATCATGTGGACCAGATGAGCTCAAAGATGGGACGTTTACTGGAGAAGTAAAAGGAGAAGGTAGTTCTAAAATGGTCGTTGAAATTGTGATAAAAGAAGGTAAAATAGTTGCTTGCACGCAAAAGAGTTATGATAAAGATGGTAAAGTAAAGGATATGAGTTATGGTGAAGATTCGGGTGAAGCCAATTATGCTTTAGCTCAGAAAGCTTTCCACGGGATGCAAAAGTATCCAGAGATGCTTTTAGAAGTGCAAAATATAGATGATGTTCAAGCTGTTAGTGGAGCCACGATCTCCCACAAAGAGTTCAAGGCAGCAGTAGGGGAGGCGTTAAAAAATGCTAAAAAATAAACTGATAAATATTATTAGTGTGATTGTGTCACTTGTAATCACGTTGACACCATTTGTTTTATTTCCCGTGTGTAGTGGAACCCTTCCTAATGGCTCGCATATGAAGTGCTATTACACCGGTATATTTGTCACAGCGTTAGGTGCTGTTATGACACTTATTTTATTAATTAATTTATTATCGAAAAAGAAGATATGTTCGTATAGTTCTTATATACTAGCAATCGTTTTTTCATCGCTTATGTATATTGTGCCACATCAGGTGATAAAGCTTGGGGATAAAATGAAGCTTGGTTGGGAAGTCGGTTTTTGTAGAATGGCTATGAAAGATGGTAAAGTCATGACCTGTTTTACGAAAACGGCACCCGCATTAAATATACTTATACCAACTATGATTTTAATAAGTATTGTTGCAATCATTTTGGTGTTTTTAGGAGAAAATAATGAAACCACTTAATGGAAGAAACTTAGCAATAAAGAACATAAGAAGAAAGCCATTTAGAAGCTTTATGATGATTATTTTAATAGCCCTTTTTTCATTTTCTCTGGTGGTTGGGATAGTAATGTCTACGTCCTTATCAAAGGGGGTGAGTTCGCTTTCTGACCGATTAGGTGCTGATGTTATGGTTGTTCCAGAGGGTTATGAGGCTAAAATTGATAGTATCATTCTGAGCGGGAAGCCATTTAACTTCTATTTACCAAAAGATGCTTATGAAAAAATTAAAGATATTGAGGGCATTGACAAGATAACAACGCAAACATATATAGCAACACTTAGTGCATCTTGTTGTTCGTATCCAGTGCAGATTGTCGGTATAGATTATGATACGGACTTTTTAATTAAGCCTTGGCTTAATAAAACCATGGATATTGATTTAAAAAAAGGGGAAGTCATTGTAGGTTCTCATGTAACAGGCGAAGTAAATGAAACGGTAAAATTTTTTGGCAAGCCTTATCAAATTGCGGGCAGACTAGAGCAAACAGGAATGGGTTTTGATGCAACAGTATTTATGACACAAGAGACAAGTGCAGAGCTTGCTAAGGATGCGCAGCGGATAATGAAGCATAAGCTATCTGAAGATGGCTCTCTTGTGTCAACGATTATGATTAAATTAAAGGACGGATACGATTCCACTGAGATTGCAAGAGAGATTACAGAAAAATACTCTGGTGATGGAATTTATGGTATGTTTAGCAAAAAGTTTGTCAATGAGATTTCATCTAATTTAATCGTGATATCTAGATATATTAAGTTTATTATATTTATCATCTTAATATTGGCTATTATAGTAATAGCACTTGTATTTTCTTTATCTATCAATGAGAGAAAAAAAGAATTTGCTATATTTCGGGTCATTGGAATGACAAAAAAGAAGTTAGCAACATTACTTATCAGAGAGTCCTTTATCATAAGCGTTTTTGCTTCCGCTATCGGAATATTTATTGGATTAATAGCGATAATATCGATAAGTCCAATTGTAAAAGAAAGCCTAAATATTCCTTTTGTTATACCGGGCTTTGCATCACTACTCATCTATGCGTTAGTATGTTTTGCTATATCATCCCTTACAGGCCCAATCGCTACGTTTACTTCAGTGTATAAGATAATAAAGAGTGATATTTATACGAATATGAAAGAAGGTATATAATGATTTTAAAAGCAGAGGGGTTAATTAAAGAATATACCAGAGGTTCTAGAAAATTTAATGCTGTAGATAATGTAAGTATTGAAGTTGAAAAAGGTGATTTCATAAATATAATAGGAAAAAGTGGCAGTGGTAAGAGCACACTAATTAACATGTTATCTGGCATGATAACGCCAACCAGTGGAACGATTTATCTTAATGGCAATAATATTGTTGATAAAAGCGACGACGATGTTTCTAATATTAGAAATGAGCATATCGGTTTTATTCCGCAACTAAGCGCCACGCTTCCTTATCTTACGGTCATTGAAAATGTTTGTCTACCATTTTTCACCTATAAACGAGAAGGGGATGTGGCCGGAAAAGCGATGTTGATACTTGAAAAACTTGGGATAAAAGATCTGGCAAACGCTTACCCTAGAGAACTTTCCGGTGGGGAGCTACGAAGAGTTCTTATTGCTCGAGCAATGATTAATAATCCATATATTATTATTGCTGATGAACCAACCAGTGACCTTGATGTTGAAAGCACGAAAGAAGTGATGGAGATGTTAAAGAAGATAAATGAAGAAGGGACCACATTATTAATCGTTTCGCATGAGCTTGATACGCTTCACTATGGTAAGAAAGTTTATACTATGGAAAGTGGACGCTTAATAGAAGGTAAGCATATATAGTTCGTGTTTTATACTTTCGGGCGTGACTCTCGAAAGTATTTTCTTTTTTTTCAAAAAAAATGTTATAATAATTTTGTGATAAAAGGAGTTTTATATGGGAGTATTAAGTGGTAAAAGCATTTCAAATGGCGTAGGAATAGGTAGGATTGTAAAAGTAGAATCCATAAAAGAACCTAGCAAAGGGATGGTATTAAATCCATCGAAGGAAATTGAAAACTTTGACGATTGTTTAAAAGATTTAAGAAATGAATTGTTGGATTTGACAAAGGAGTATGAAGGCAGTGAGTATTTTATCCGATTATCAGATGCAGCAAATAACGAAATATGGATAGCTGATATTAAAAAATATGTTGCTCAAATGAGTATGAATCTTTTATATAGCATCAAAACAGTATCTGAAAAAATGGGCGGATACTATCTTGACAATGGGTATAGACTGATACGGATTATAAGCAAACTAGAGCCTCTAAAGATTGATTATGACGAGGAGGTTGTTATTGTCTCTAGAAGGCTTAATATGAGCGATGTAATGCGCTTTAATGAAGAGTTTATCAAAGGCATTATCACAGAGGAGAGTTTACCGAAAGAAGAATCCATTTCGATTGCGCATGTATATGATATTGATACGAAAAAGCTGGAAGGCGAAATAGCTATCGTTGATAGTGATAAATCACTTGTATTAATTGATCAAAGTGATGAGATTATTGAGAAATATAGACAGCAAATCCAAATCAATGAAATCCAGACAGGTGGATTGACAAAATACATAGGTTTGGAAACCAAGACGAAAGATTTAAAGTCTATCGAATTATCTGGTATATTATCTAAAATAAGTGATTATGATATTATTAAGAGCAACGATAGTGATTCTATCACAATACTTAATGAAAATATGTTTATGCAAGGAGATGCTACTATTTCACTTGATGCCCAAATAAGCATATTTGATAAAGCATTTGATCGCTTCAAAAATAAGTATTTAAATGTTGTGCTTTCATATTCAAATAATAGTGTGTTTCGAGACAGATTAAAAGCCTTAATTATGTCATCTAAGGATGGTAACATAAGAATAATATTAGATAACATTCATTCAATTAATATGTTAAGAACTGTTAAGACAGAAATCAATCATGTAGAGAAAAAGTTGGTAGAAGAAAAAATTGAATTCGGCAACTATGAAATGGGTGTTGTAATCGATACGCCAGAAGGCGCGCTCATGATTGGGCATTACTTAGAGCTAGTGGATTTTATTGTCGTACATTCCGATGAGTTAATAAAAAATATAGTGGGAAGAAAAGAAGATTCGGATTACAGCGTTTATAATATTGCCTTCCTTAAACTGTTAAGGAGAATTGCAGTAAATACGCAAAAAACGGACAAGTGGTTTAGTTTATATGGTAAAGACATCGATGATGAGAACATGATTCTTCTACTTATAGGAATTGGTGTAAGCAGTTTTATCATAAAATCGAACAACAATTTAGCGTTGAGAAAGCACATTATTAAACATGAGGTTGGAGAACTCACAGAAATTGCTAAGAGAGCTGTCCAATTTGAAAGCGAACAGGATTTAAAAGAGTATTTAGATAGACATAATTTCTAGTTGTTTGTTTTAGTGATGTTATTCGTTGATTTATTAGGAAGGTAGAATAGGTAGACATAGTTTGAAAAAAAGAATAATAGTATTTGTTGTTTTACTAGTATATATAGCGATTATAGTAAAAGTACTTGTTTTTAAAAATGGAATAAATTTTAATTCTCATGGTGCGATAAATGTTGAACCTTTTTACACCATAAAAAACTATACTTTGGCAATGAAAAATTCAAATATTTCTGTTAAAGATTATTTATATAATATTATTGGTAATATTATAATATTTATACCATTTGGTATCGTTTTGCCCTATATCATGTTTGGCATGAAAAGGTTAAACACTCTTTTTGTAGGTTTTCTATTTGTATTATTAATCGAAGGGGTTCAATTTATTGCCAGTCTTGGTGTTTTTGATATAGATGACATAATACTTAATGTGACAGGGGTTATGATAGGAATAATTATTTATTCTTTAGCAATTAGGATTAGAGGGGACAATGGATATTTCAAAAATTAGTGATATTAGCAAAACGAGGAAAGCAGAACTTTTATCAGGATTAAATTTTTGGCAAACAAAACCAATAGACAATCTAAAAATACCTTCTATTTTTGTTACGGATGGACCTCATGGTATTAGAAAGCAAAAGCATAAATTTAATGTAGCAATGTTAAGTAATTCTTGCGAATCAACAGTTTTTCCCACGCTTTCATGCGCGGCGTCTTCTTGGGATGAAGGGCTTATAAAAAGAATGGGGGAGGCCATTGGTAAAGAAGCTAATGAAGAAAATGTTGACGTAGTTCTTGGACCGGGCTTAAACATAAAAAGAATGCCTACATGTGGAAGAAATTTCGAATATTTTTCTGAGGATCCCTATTTAAGTGGTAAAATGGCTGCAAGTTATGTAAGAGGTCTTCAATCAACAGGAGTTAGCGCATGCTTAAAACATTTTGTTTGTTCGAATATGGAAGAAGACAGAATGAGACAAGATGTAATAGTCGATGAGAGAGCGCTTAGAGAAATATATTTAAAAGGGTTTGAAATTGCCATTAAAGAATCTCAACCCAATGCAATTATGACAGCATATAATAAGTTAAATGGGGTTTATTGTTCTGAAAATGCTACGTTGCTTACAGAAATTTTAAGAAATGAATGGGGCTATGAAGGTTTGGTGATAAGCGACTGGGGAGCGGTAAATAATCCAGTAAAAGCTACCAATGCTGGACTTAGTCTTGAAATGCCCTTTAGCAAAAGAAGTGATGCCAAAAGAATAAGCGCTGTAGAAAAAGGCGAAATAAAGGAGTCGGTTTTAAACGATCGGGTGAAGGATGTATTTAAATTAGTTTCAAATGCTAGTGAGAATACTAGGAAAGGCGATTTATATGTTGCCAGTACTCATCATGAACTTGCTAGAAAAATTGCCAGTGAATCCATCGTACTTCTTAGAAATGATGATGAAATATTACCATTTGATAGGGATAAAAAGTATCTAATAATAGGTGAATTTGCGAAAAGGCCAGTGATACAAGGTGCTGGAAGCTCACTTGTAAATCCTACCAACGTGGACACTGTTTATGATGAATTTAGCAAACGAGGAATCGATTTTGTTTATGCTAGTTATAAGTCAAACAAAAATTTTCTTGAAACTATGGTGAACGTGGTTGACGGTATTATACTTTTTTCTTGGTTGGATTCAAGTGTTGAATCGGAGAGTTTTGATAGAGATGATTTAAATCTACCTTTTGCTCATCAAAAGGAGCTTGAATGGATAACGAAGTGTAATAAAAACACGGTACTTGTGATAAGTTCAGGTTCACCAGTCACGTTTACAAGTGATGTATCTACCATAATTCAAACCTATCTTTTTGGTCAAGCTGGAGCGGCAGCACTTGTTGATATCTTATTTGGTGAAAAAAACCCATGTGGCAAACTTGCCGAAACGTATCCTATTGACAGTGAGCTCCCATCGCACTTTTACTATGATAAAGATAGTAAGCAAGTTCGATATATGGAGTCGATTTTTGTTGGTTATCGATATTATGATAAACATAGAGAAAAAATTCTTTTTCCATTTGGCCACGGTCTTAGCTATACTACTTTTGAGTATTCAAATCTAAATTTTTCTTCACAAACATTTGACGGCGAAGAAATAACGGTTAGTTTTGATATAGAAAATACGGGAAATTTTGAAGGAAAAGAGATCGCGCAGTTATATGTGCGAGATGTACATTCAACGGTCCACAAGCCAAGAAAAGAATTAAAGGGATTTAAAAAGATTCGTCTTTTACCTGGTCAGAAGAAGCGTGTAGAATTAAAGTTAAATTTTGACAGTTTATCATATTATGATATCGATAGTAGACAATGGATGATTGAACCAGGAATTTACGAAATTCTTGTGGGCTCATCATCAGTCGATATAAGACTGTTGAGTAGTATTTCTTACAAGAGTGAAGCTGATAATTTTTCAAATAAAAGGAGAAAAGCAGCAAGGGTTTATTATGATTTAAGTGAAACAATTAAGGACTCAGATTTTGAAACCGTTTATGGAGAAATACCTAAAGTGGAAAATAATGATGAGTTTACAGTGGATAGTTCAATAAATGATTTAAAAGATACTTTATTTGGGAAATGGCTTTCAAAGAAACTAAAAAGTGAGATAGCTAAAATTGCAAATACAGATGATGAGAGCGATCCGACATATAAGATGCTATATAAAATGCAAATGGACATGCCGTTAAGAGTCCTGTCCAATTTTAGTGGTGGTACACTTAGTTATCAAAAGCTGGTAGCAATGTTGGATTTTACTAATAAAAAATATATCAATGCTATCAACTCATATTTTAAAACACTTTTTAATAAAAATAAGAATTTGTAAACGATATTCTACTTAAGTTTACAATCTTTTTTTTTTATGTTATCGTTTATACAGAGGATGTATATGAAGATAAAAGATATCATTTTAGTATCGTTGTTTACAGCGTTTATAGCAGTGGGCGCTTTTATAAAAATACCAATTCCATATGTACCACTTACACTTCAACTTATGTTTACAAATTTAGCAGCTCTCCTGTTAGGTTCGAAGCGGGGTGCATTGGCAAGCGCACTTTATGTCGTTATCGGTTTGTTGGGATTACCCATATTTACAAAAGGAGGTGGGCTTCATTATGTTTTTGAGCCTACATTTGGCTACCTTTTTGCCTTTATCGTAGGAGCATACCTGGCAGGATTATTTGTTGAAAATAGTAAAAACATTACTATAAAAACATATTTCATAGCAAGTGCTATCAATATTTTTATTGTTTATTCTATAGGCTTTTTATATGGTCTATTTATTATAAATGTATACTTGGGCAAGAATATACCTATAAAAAATTTATTGCCTGCCTTTGTATTATTGCCGCTTCCTGGTGATATGATATCTCTTAGTGTCAGTTCATTGATAGCGAAAAGAGTGAAGATGAGTTTAAGACATTATCGTTGATCGAAAAGTCTGTTATTTTTATGTGGAATGAGAAAAAACCCCTTAAGGGGTTTTTTATTATATTAGATGTTGTGCTGCCGTAATGATTGCTAGATTATAAACATCATCTTCATTGCAACCTCTCGATAAATCGTTTACAGGCTTATTTAATCCTTGTAGAATAGGACCAATTGCTTTAAAGTTTCCTAGCCTTTGCGCTATTTTATAACCAATATTTGCGGCTTCTAAGCTTGGGAATATGAAAACATTAGCGTGTCCTGCTACTTTGGAATCAGGGAATTTTAATTTGCCTACTTTTGGAACTATCGCGGCATCAAATTGCATTTCACCATCGATTGCAAGGGTAGGCATTAATTCTTTTGCGATTTTTGTGGCCTCAGCGACTTTACTTGCTTCAGGCGCATCTGCTGAACCGTTTGTTGAAAAGCTAAGCATAGCAACTTTTGGTTCTATGTTAAACATTTCAGCTGTTTTCGCACTTTCTATTGCTACTTCCGCTAGCTGAGAAGAGTCCAGATTTATATTGATTGCGCAGTCAGCAAATAGGTACTTATCATCACTTGGGCTGAGCATTAAAAAGACACCACTGGTTCTAGTAACGCCTGGTTTTGTTTTTATAATCTTAAGGGCAGGTAGTACTGTGTCACCTGTAGGGTGAATGGAACCACTTACTAAGCCATCAGCCATTTTCATATGGACTAGCATTGTTCCAAAGTAATTGACATTTTTAAGCAATTCTTTTGCTTTTTCTACCGTATCTTTGCCTTTTCTTCTTTCAACATATGAATCGACCATATTGTCAAAATCTTCATATTCTAGTGGGTTAATAATACGAATCCCATCTATGGTAAAACCATTCTCTTTTGCTATTTGTTCGATTTTCTTTTTGTCCCCAATAAGTATTGGTTCCAGTAAGTTCTCTTTTTTAAGCCGTATAACAGCGCCGATGATTCTAGGTTCTATCCCTTCGGGAAACACAATTTTAATATTTTTTCCCTGTATTTTATCCTTTAATAATTCTATTATTTTCATTTATCCTCCTTGTACAATGAAAGCAATACACTAATTCATATTTGTATTATCGTTTATACTCACACAAATAAGTATAACATAAATAATATAAAAATAGCATGATTAACCATGCTATTTTTATATTGTATAAGAAAGATAAGTTTTGGGATTTACTCCATCACTTAGATAATTAACTATTTTATTTTGTGATACTCTATATTTTTCGAATGTGTTTAGTGAGTTCTTAAGGTTTGAGAACACTTTCCAGTATCCAACATATAAACAAGTTTTGTTTTTGTTATACATAAACTCATATACATCATGTAATGGATAGCCAAGAAAAATGCCAATTTCATGTGGGAAATTTCCACGGGTTTTATCCCTAAGAATATTTAAACAAGCACTCAAGTCATAAGTTGAGTATCCCAAGCCACTTAAAAATTTACTATTTTCTCTATTGTTAATCGTATCTTTTAATAACTCTTCATTATAGAATAGAACTAAAGCTGATTTGGAAGTGCTGTTCAATTCATAACACTTTAGTTTTAAAAAAGAATAAATCAACTCTTTGTTTTTGTTCCATATCGTTAGTAAATCTCTCTTGCCATTTTTAAATGTTATCAAACTTGCTGGTTTAATTCCATCTAACGTAGGCGCAGAGTGATATGAAATAATATATAGTAAATATTCTAAATCACTTAACTTATTAATTAAACTAGTTTTGCACCTAGCTCTTTGCACTGTTTGATACCTTCATCATCAGGTGTTTCGTTAATGATTAGTCCTTCAGCTACAAGATTTGCACCATTAGACTTCATTCTATCATACCAGTCATTCATCCATTCGCCTTCTCCCCATCCGTAAGATCCGAATAGAGCAAGAGTTTTACCGTTTACTAGAGAT
>PDWI01002084.1_pt1 | contig 33577 bp, 32 predicted proteins | sample 1430891 | NCBI WGS metagenome assembly PDWI01 (sample SAMN01162508, study PRJNA174530) | Oral metagenome, whole genome shotgun sequencing project. | biome: Marine environment; feature: Marine mammal; material: Swab sample of the gingival sulcus; isolation source: swab sample of gingival sulcus... | reverse complement strand
ACGGATGTTTTTAACCACGAATGGATCTGTGGCACCCAAATGGTGGTTTTTTAATAAATGAATATCGTTCAGAACCTCTAATACACAAACCATGATTTTGTGCCTGACTTCCTGATATGCAAATCTGTGTTCATCTGTGGTTTCTTTTTTTAACCACGAATGTTATTCAAGACATCCGTTTTGAGTATGGAATACCCAACAAATAAAGGGTTTTTTATTTAATGAATCACGAACTGAACCTCCAATGCTTTACCAAATGATTCTGTGCGTGACTTCATATATGAATATCTGTATTGATCTGTGTGCATCTGTGGCTCCTTCTTTAAAAACTGGGAAATTTTTAATATCCTAATTTGCATTCTGCACTTCTCACTACTATCGGTTTAGCTTGCGGCTGTGAATGCTTGTGGCAAGCTTGACTTGACCATGACACAGATATCCTGGATAATAAAGTAAAATTGATGAATACGATGATTGCATCTAATTGTTAAATAGATTGCCGGAGGATGACTCCTTCGGCAATTCTTACGGAGTGAATATGATAAACTTGATTTTTCTAGGATTGATGGCTGTAAGTCCTGGTGAAACAATGATTAAAAGTGATCTGGATGAACTCTATGCGTCTTTTTTACTATCTTCTGCAACCATTGAAGAAAAAACATTGGTGACTTTCATTGGTTCTACAAGTATCGATCTCGTGCTAATTGATTTGAAGAAAAATTCTGTGCACTTTATCAAGGATGGCCGTATTCCACAGCTTGGAATATACACCTTAAACACCGTGGAAGACCGCTTTGTCGTTCTGGAAAACCGATTCACCCCTCAATCGAAAATGATTCAACTCACCAAAGAGGGTGAATTTATCCAACAGACAAAATTCTCCCAACTCAAAAACTTTCCAAAGGATATTCAATTCGGTGTGGCCACAGCTCTCCCAAAAGGAAATTATTTAGTTACTTACCAGACCCATGCCAATTCTGAACAAACTTTCCTGGGAAAAATTGACAACGAGGCGAACGCATTTGAAATACTTCAAGTCTATCCAAAAGAAGAGGATAAAAACTTTATCATCGTATGTGTTCAGGATCAGTTTTTAAAACTTGAAATGGAGACAGGGAAAATTGTATTGTTAAACAAGCATAGTTTTCAGGAAGAAAAGTGTCTTCGTAAAGCAGATCCATTGGTTGAAAAAGACAACCCATTAATGAGTCGCTATAAGGGCACCGTCAATACTGTCATTAACTTAGACCATTCGCTCTCTATTTTATGGTTCAATCACTTTAAAAATGGAGAGGTTCTTTCAACACCTATCCATGAAGTGTTCCATATTGCACCGGATTTATCTTTTTCGAAATCATCAGAATTTATACTTTCACAATATTCAGGCAAAACTTTGAGCCTCTCTATCGAGGATGGGGAATTTCGTGTTCAATAGTTTTTTAGTTTGTTTTTACCTTTTATCGCCACCCATGGTATCGAGCACCCATGAGGTAGGGACGGTTCTGGCGGTTGGTCAAGCTCACGAGCGGGTTCTAATCAATGCATTCAATATGAAATCCATGTCAGCTAATCTATATCTTGCGGACTTGACTGAGCGTTCACTTCAAAAAATCACATTAGAGGAGCTTGTTTCCTATCCGTTACTTACAATTTCCACACAAAACAGTACCGGCCGCTTTGTTTTGATGGGAGTAGATGGGAAAAAGAAGGGCACTTTCTGTCTCTATGACCCGATTACTCAACAACAAGAGTCCGGCCATCTCAATACATTTCAAAATTGGTCATCAACCAATTTTCTTTTATACTGTTCCAATCGAGATGATAACATTGTAATAGGACACCGCAGTTCAAAGGGTATTTTCAGAATCTCATCAGTCGACTTTGAAGGTCAGAAATTAACCACGGTTTATGAAGATCCTAACCCCAATCGCCCCAGTACGAAGATTGATTTCTTTTTTAACCAAATAAGATATAGCTATGACCGAAAAACAGGATGGCTGGGAGATGAAGAAGGTAAAACAATTTCACCTCCTTACCCTCAAGATCTGTTGGATCAAATCAATAAAAACTCTAAAAGAAAAGCAGACATCATTACTTCTTTTTATATCTTGGACTCAACTTGCGTACTGAATCAATACCACCATGTGTTCGATGATAACGGAAAGCATCATCGATCCAGGCAAGTTTGTACAATTCGAGGGCAACACTATCAAATCGAAAAAAATCTGAACATCGTTGGAGGAAAAAACAGACTGATTGTAGATGTCAACAAAGATACATTGTGGTTTGAAACGATTCTTCCATAGAAACAAGTAAAACAAGGGACACCCAAGCCTGTAAGAGCACTACAGACAGCCGTCCCCACTTAACACGAATCCTTTTTTAACCACGAATGAACACGAATTCACACGAATATTTTTCATGGTATTGTTCGTTTCACGTCCTGCTTGAAATGGATTGTAAATAAAACGCTAGAGAAAAACGAAAATGCGCACGTCTGGTATGGTGCGAACACTCAGAACCTCCAATACACAACCAATGATTTTATGCGTAACTTTCTGATATGCAAATCTGTGTTCATCTGTGTTCATCTGTGGTTTCTTTTTTTAACCACTGATGGACACGGATGGACACGGATGTTTTTTAACCACGAATGGACACGAATTCACACGAATGTTTTTCATGGTATTGTTTGCTTCATGTCCTGCTTGAAATGGATTGGTAATAAAACGCTAGAGAAAAATGAAAATGCGCATGTCTGGTATGGTGCGAACACCCACAACCTCCATTACACAACCAATACGGATGTTTTTAACCACGAATGGATCTGTGGCACCCAAATGGTGGTTTTTTAATAAATGAATATCGTTCAGAACCTCTAATACACAAACCATGATTTTTTGCCTGACTTCCTGATATGCAAATCTGTGTTGATCTGTGTGCATCTGTGGTTCCTTTTTTAACGCGGTGTGACCCGGTTGAGGCAAACAAAAGCCCGTTCTGGTTCAGGTTGACAACCCCCTGCAAACCTTGATATTTCCAATTCAATATGTCAAGATTTGCCGGATGTGTTATTGAATTCGCCCTTTGGTTTCGGGATGCGGTTGCTAATATTGCGAAGAGCCTGGAAATGGCGGCTCACATGAAAAATAAAACACTTGTCGTATAGAGCGGCATTGCAGTGACAAAAACAGGGGATAAGGCATGGGTAAATACAGCGGTTTTTTGAAAACACTTGGACCCGGACTCCTGTTTGCGGGCGCGGCGGTTGGTGTTTCTCACCTGGTGCAGTCCACCAGAGCGGGCGCGAACTACGGTTTCGCCCTGGTAGGTCTGGTTCTGCTGACCAATATGCTGAAATACCCTTTCTTTGAATTTGCTTCCAGATATACCGCAGGCATGGGTGAATCCCTGCTGCACGGATACCGCCGTATAGGACTATGGGCGGTCTATTTGTTTCTCGCCCTGACGGTGCTTGTTATGTTTACCATTCAGGCCGCAGTCACCATGGTGACAGCCGCACTAGCCACGCAACTCTTCAATTTCGGGTTGGATATCTTTCAATGGACTACGGTGCTTCTCATGGTCTGTTGTCTCGTACTTGCAGTCGGGAAATACGCCCTGCTGGATAAGATGATGAAAGTCATTGTCGTGCTGTTGAGCCTGTCTACATTGGCAGCTCTGGTGGTCGCCATCGCTAACAGCGGGTCAACGCAACACGTCAACAGCGAAACCGTGCTCTGGAATGCCGCCGGCATCAGTTTCATGGTGGCCTTGATGGGCTGGATGCCATCGCCCATCGATGTTTCCGTCTGGAACTCTCTTTGGGCCATTGAGCGCGAAAAGCAAACCGGGCATAAACCCACTGTCCGACAAGCGATATGGGATTTGAACATCGGTTATATGGGAACCGTTTTCATCGCCTTGTCTTTTCTCTCTCTGGGCGCACTGGTGTTCTACGGTTCAGGTGAGACCCTGTCCGCGAAAGGAACGGTATTTGCCAGTCAGGTTATTGAACTCTATACCGCGAATCTGGGATCATGGAGCAAGGGCTTTATTGCAACTGCGGCCTTTTCTACCATGTTCTCAACCACGCTGACCTGCCTGGACGCCTTTCCCAGAGTGCTGACACAGACCCTTCAACTGCTGACCTCCAGGAAACTGGGACCCAGACGCTCCTATTGGGGCAGTCTGGCAGTGGTAACCGCTGGAACCACGGTACTGTTACGTGGTTTTACCCATCAAATGACCGCCATGGTCGATTTGGCAACGACCCTCTCTTTCTTGACGGCTCCGGTATTGGCCTTTTTTAATTACAAGGTCGTATTTAGCAGCTGGTTCCCCAGCGCCTCCCGTCCACCAGCCTGGCTGCGCCTGCTCAGCTGGGCAGGCATGGTCTTTTTAACCGGATTCAGCCTGACCTTCATTTATTGGCGTTTCTTGGCGGGATGAAGAAAAGAGGCAACCCTGTTGACGTGCTGTATCAAAAGAGACAAGCATATCTAAACAAACCAAGTAAAAAGATTTAGACCTGTAAACAACGTAAGCGTGAATAGCTGTTCCTTAAAGCTATTGCCTGCTGATTAGTTTGCGTAATTCCTGGGTTTCTCTGTGGAGCTGTTCAACGTAGATGTGTGCTTTTTCCAATTCTTCGATAATACCCTGGCGTTGCTGACTCAGTTCCACCATTGTACTACCGTCTTGTAGCATTTCCGGTGCCGGAATAGCGGGCAGACGTTGTTCGCGCCGCATATTCTCCGCGTGTTCTGCGATGCTCTCCAGGTTGGCATCCTTCCTTATTAAAGGCCCGTTTGGCGTGAATTTGTGCGCCACGTTGGTAAATCGTGCCATTGACATCCAGTTTACCCTGAGGCGTAGTGGTTCCCACACCCAGCCTTCCGTTTGTAAATCCAGATCGGCCTTGGTCGTCCCATTCAGCACCAGGGGTAACACATTCGCTTCCTGAGCCAGGCCCTTGCCCAGCAACACAACTACAATCAATACAATCAGAATGGATCTCTTCACTTTTTATCTCCTTATTTCCGTATGAGTCTGTTTTTCCAGGCTGAGGTTTACAAATTGAATCAGGTTCTTATCCCAGAAGCCCAAAGCGGCATCTTAGCGAAATACCAAGGCTCAGGGTTCTACTTAAAGAATAACGCCACATGCTGTTTTTCTCGCCATGTATTTTTCGGGATTAACCGGGAATGCCATCCACTCGCGGGGCGAGCAAGTAGGGGAAGAATTGAACCATGTACAGGATGAATGGCAAAGACCAGGCCAAGCTGGAGATCAGGTAGAGTTGCAGGGTGTATTCGGCAAAAAACGGAATAAGGCTTCTCAACAGCGTTGCCGCAATCAGCGAGAGAACGCTGATGGTGATTTTCATGTTTATTTCAATTTTGCGGCCGGTGTGAACGTAGGATATGATGACCATAACCATATAAAAACTGAGGCCAAAGGCGCCCGTAGTCAGAAAGTGCCGGAAATGGTTCAACCAAAGTCCCTCGTAGAACAGGTAGGAACAGCCGAGCATGCCGTAACCGCTGGCCATGAACAGCAGGATGCACACCATGAACATGACAAACGGGCGCGTGAGCAGCGGCGTATCGTCCAGCACAAAATCACTTAGAATACCCAAAATCGCCGAAGCGGCTGCCAGACCCAGCCAGCCGAGCACCGTGTTTTGCGGCATCAGGAACTCCACAAGGGTGAAAAGCAGCACGGCGAAAAAAGCCAGGTTGTAACGCGGACCTCTGGCGAAGAAGGTCTCATCGGCCTCTTCCTCTTCGAGTATTTCGTTGATGGATTCCATGTTGACCCTTCGCAGAACCAGAAGATCCAGCAGCATAAAGCCACCGACCGTTATTTTCATTACTTGATAGGAACTGGTTTCGACGATTCCGGTGAGGCTCAAAAAGAACCAGCCTTCCACCAGGAAAAGACCTATCAGCATGTAGCCAATGGAGGCGTGGCGCTGCAGGGGATCCAGGATGACGGGCTTGAAAGCATAGGCCAGAATGATGCCAAACAAGGCCAGGTTGATTAAAGCGACCGGATAGACCGTAATCCAGTCGATGAGCCAAAAACTCAGGCGTCCCAGCAGCCACAAGCCCACCAGGAATTGAAGCCGCTTCCCGACGATGGGTACCACGCCGGGAAACAGTTCCGGCAAACCGGTGAGAATAAAAGCCATAATGCCCGCGATACCGACCCCGAACAACAGTTCAAAGCCGTGCCACTCCAGGGGATGATCCATGAACATAAGCGGCAGCACACCGGAAAAGCTCAACCCCCACATGATGATACTGAGCAGCATGTAGCCGGGCAGAAGCAGGAAGACAGGTCTGAACCCATAGGCAAGATGGGGTGGGAACCGGCCCTTGGGGTAGTGTAGGTAGTGTTTGGTTGCATTTCGAGCCTGAGGCTTTTTTTCTTCCGTCATGACAAGGTTCCTGCATTGAGTTCAAAGGTGGTGACAATGGTTGGATCGCGCATCAGTTGAGCGGTTTGGTGATAGACATACTCGTCCTCGCGCTGTTCACGAGGCATGTCGAACGCAAAGGTTTTGGCAATCCGGCCGGGATCCGCGTCCAGAACGATCATCTCATCACTCAGCCGAATGGCTTCCATGAGATCGTGGGTCACAAAAAGGACCGCCACCTGATCGCGCGCGATCAACTCGATGAGGTGAGCTTGAAGTTCCTGTTTTAAGCCTATGTCCAAAGCGGAAAAGGGTTCATCCAGAAACAGCAGTTGCGGTTGAACCAGCAGAGCCCGGGCAAAAGAAACACGCTGCTTCATTCCGCCGCTCAATTCCTTTGGGAACTTGGTGAAATCAAGCTCTTCAAGCCCCAGTTTCAGAGCCATTTCCGCAGCCCGCTTAGCGGCTTTGGACTTCTTTTCACCGCGAGCCAGCAACCCCAGCATGATATTGTCCAGTGCCGTTTTCCACGGCAGCAGCCGGGGTTCCTGAAAGGCAAATGCCGTGGTTTGGAAACCGTTTTCAACCAAACCCTCTTCCACATCCAGCAGCCCGGCACAGAGATGCAAGAGAGTGGTTTTCCCGCTTCCGCTGGGTCCCACGATGGACAAGACCGAACCGGGATGCAGTTCAAAGTTTATTTCTCTCAGTATTTCCGTAAAGCCAAACCTGTGATTGAGACCCTGCACCTTGAGGTGATTGCTTTTTTTCAGTCGCGCCATAATTCCACCTCGCGTTTGAACGGTTCCAGGATGATGTATTCAATGGCCATCAGCGAGCCAACCATCACCACCACCAGAGCAATGGCCGTTGGGGTGTCCAGATGAGCCCGGGCTGTCGCCAGCATCGCGCCCACCCCGTCATTGGATGCCAACAGTTCCGCCATGACGACGATTTTCCAACTCATACCCAGTGCCGACACCCATGTGGGAAAAATGTAGGAGAAAATGTGCGGCGCGTAGAGCTGGGTGAATTTCATGTGAACGGGCAGGTGAAAGCTGTCGCACATTTCTTTCAAGTCGCCCTCCAATGTGCGAGTCCCCTGAATGGCGCCCGCAAAAACAATGGGAAAGGAGGAGACAACCACCGTGAAAACAACGGTGCTGTCACTCATGCCGAACCAGATCATGGCCAAAACGATCCAGGCAATGGGCGGCATACCCATGAAAATAGTGACCAGAGGTCGGCTCATCATGGAAGCGGTTAAAAATAGCCCCGCCAATAAACCGAGCACGGAGCCGGCGGCCATGGATATCAAGAAACCCGTGATAGCCCGCTGGGTAGTAAGCAGGATTTGCTCGAGAACTGAAGGTGTCTGGAGCAGTTCCACCAAAATGGTAAAGGTTTTCATGGGTGCGGGCAGCACCAGTTCACCGTAAACTTGCGATCCCCACTCCCAACAGGCAATGAATACGAAAATGGAAGAGATAGCCCCCCAGCCACTCCACAGGTAACTGGGAAAATCTTTCATAACCTTAAAGAGAACTTTCATGATCGGGGTCCTGCGCGAACACTACTCCTGTGCGCTCGCCTCCTCTTTTTCAACGCCGAAATAGAAATCCGCATCCGGCAATTTACCGCCAATTAACTTGGGTTCGCCACGGTAGAGCACCCGGAAGAACTCTTCCAGTTTGCCGCGCGCCTCTGCCGCTGAAACTGATTTCAGCTTCACATGGGGAATGGAATCGGCAATCGCTTCGGCATTCAGCATGGTAAAGACCTCGGCTGTCTGCCTGCCCGCCTCTGCCGGATTGTCGAGGTACCACTGTACCGCTTCCGAATAGGCCTTGTTGAAACGCTCGATGGTACTGCTGTCCACATCTCCAATGACAGCCATGCCAGCCTGGGGGACATTGCTGTCTGTGTTGAAAGTCTGAGCCCATTCCTCCTGGAGATCGGTGGATCGGAACAGGGTTGGAGCAACCGCTTTCAAGGGGAAGGAACCGCTTTTTCTCAGTGCCATGGAGATAGCGGGTTCAGCCAGCAGGACGTGATCCACCCGTCTCATCATCAGCATTTGCATGGCGTCGATCGGGCTGCTGACATAGGACAGCTCAAAATCTTTGTCCGGATCCATGCCCTGGGCTTTGATCAACTCTCTGAAAACGATATCCGGCATGTCGGCTCTGAAAGGCACAACAATCTTTTTGCCTTTAAAGTCCTTTAAAGTGCGCAACTCTTCATCGCGTGTCATCATACCCAGAATACCCCAAATTGAGACATTCACCAGCCGAATATCGAGGCCTTTGTTGTACAAATTGGCGGCCACATTGGTTGGGATGGCTGCAAAGTCTATTTGGTCGTCCAATAACATGGCACGGAGCTGATCCACGTCTTTCCACATTCTGAATTCATACTCGACATCTTCGTTCCCCAGTTTCCCGCTCTGAATCATATGAACCAGGGGATGCGATACGCTCGCGAAAGGGCCCGCAATAACAAGCTTCCGCCTGGCTGAACTCCCTTCCCCGGATTGCGACGACATGACGATATCGCGATCAAAGGGGCTGAAAAACTTCATACGTATGAATAAACCACCCGCTAGAATGACGATGAGAACAATTGCTATTTTTAGTATTTTCATGTTTTTTCCTGTATTTTTCATGGGCGGAGAAGCGGTTTATCACCACTGAACGGTCATGCCGCCTACATGCTTACTTCCACTGCAAGCGCGAAGACTTCCCTCCCTGAAGACTGAGTCTCAATTTCGCACAAATTACCTTATTTAGACATTTCAGTCAACTATTATTTTGATTGACGCGGGGGAACGCAGAAACGGGAAAGTCAAGGCAGCGCGGAGCACACAGAGCTTACCGCGATACGGCGAACCGAGTTTCTTCCATCTGGAGAACAAAGACAAGGACTGTTGTGACGGGCGTGAAGCGATGGATGGTTGCAAAAGCCATCTCAAACAGTGTTTCACATTTCAACACACACCGCACTGTTATTTGAGCGGTCGGACATGAAAAAAAGGGAGTACAACCCAAGGCGGTACTCCCTTTTATTGCGATCATTAAAAAAGGATCAGGAAAAAGCTGGTTTTAATTCCTCGACCCAGGCTTCGATGCGCTCGTCGGTCAAGTCATCCTGATTGTCTTCGTCTAATGCCAGCCCGACGAATTGTCCATCGCGCTCTGCCTTGGATTCGTCGTAGTCATAACCGTCAGTAGAGGTCTGACCCACGATTTCCGCTCCCTGTTCAACGAGCTTGTCGAACAAAGTGCCCATGGCATCCAGGAAGTACTCCGCGTAGCCTTCCTGATCGCCCAAGCCAAACAGAGCGACCTTTTTACCGCTGAAATCGATGTCATCCAGGTTGGGGAAGAAGTCTTCCCAGTCCCCTGTTATTTCGCCATCGTACCACGTGGGAATACCCATGATGATGTTGTCGTACTGTTCAACATCACTTTTGCTGCAGTCAGCCACATTGTGGATATCGACGCCAGAGCCAAATTGCTCAGCGATTCTTTCAGCAACGCTCTCGGTGTTGCCGGTTTCTGTGCCGTAAAATAAGCCAATCGTACTCATATTGACCCTCCTTTATTGTCTTTAAATCTCAAACCACTTTATCAAGGGTTAATGGTGCCCTTACAGGAATGTATTTTACTTCTCATTCCACGGCGAATCCAGTTTAAAAAACCGGAAAATGAACCATGGGGCACCATCTTGTTAACGACAGGGGTTTGACTGTTTAGAAAGTCTTCTTAATGGCCATCCAAACATTGCGACCTTTTCCGCTGCGCGAGGTGGTTTCCACGTTGCGAGCGTTGATATAGGTATCGTTTAAAAGGTTTTTGACACCAAAATGGAGTTCAAAGCTCTGATCGAAGAAGGAAGAGAAGACTCTCTCAGGCTTCCAGCGAATCCAGAGATTGCTGATTGAGAACTCGTCTTTGACATAGAAGTATTCTGTACCTCTGAACCAGAAACTCTCCGGATTTTGATCCGGCTTGAACCAGTGGCTGAAGTTTCCACCGACGAGAAGATCGATTTGGGGTATTTTATAGGATAGCGAAAGTCGAGCCTTGTCCGCGAACGCGCTTGGCACTTTCTCCTTTGTTTCGGAATCAACCATGTCAAGGTGTTCAAAAGAACCGTTAGCCGTCCAGTTGTTGACGTAGTAATTGACAGAGAATTCATAACCGTCTCGTTCGGCCTTGTTCACGTTCTGGAATGTACCATAAGGACTACCCTGAGGACTCTCACCCAGATCGGGCAATGTTCGGAAGGCAATCATTTTGTCAATTTCACCATCAAAATACATTCCCTTCAGCATGATCCCGGAAGTTCCGCCGCGCAACTTGTTGTTGGTATAGGCAAAACCCACTTCCATTTCGCCGGCTGTTTCCGGCTTGAGATCGGGATTGGGCAAGTACCAGTAGTGCGGGTTCAAAGGTCCGTTGGAAGATGTCTCATGAGGTGTAGGAGCACGGAATGCCTCTGAGTAGTTGGCAAGCAGCCGGAGTCCTTCAACGGCTTCAAATGACAAACCGACACGCGGAGAGAACCGGCTTTCTTCATAACTGCCTTCCTGATGATCGACACTGCGGTCAAAGCTGTCATAGCGGCCGCCCAGGAGAAGCATGAGGCGTTCCTGAAACAGGAAAATATCATCCTGGAAATACAGACCCAGGTCCTTGTAATCATTTGGCATGGAACCAAAATCAGAGAGTTCGCCATTGCGACGGTAGATGGCATCTTCCTGGCGTTTATCATAGTCCAGGCCCACAATAATGCGATGCGTAACACTGTTGCCAACGTATTGGGATACGTTCTTCAAACTCAAACCCTGTGTTTTGTCTTCGTTTTTGTAGTCTACCAGAATGTTGTAGGAAGCAAAGTCGGCCGTTCGGTCGTAATAGCCCTCTGAAGCACTTAACTTCGCTGAGAAGTCGATCCAGTCCGAGTCGGGTTGGTAGGTGTAGGTTAAAACGGTGTCTTTCTGCCTCAGTTCACCAATAACGGGTCCGTCTTCTGGATATTGGCCGTGATAAACCGTTTGCCAAACCGTTTCAATTTCTTCTTTCATATCAAAATAGGAGAAAACCAGGTTTTGGTATTCATCGATCTGAAAGCCTATTTTCGCGAAAAGCGTGGTAATATCTTCGTCATTCTCTACCGGATCAGCTTCATCGTCGGCGGGCTCCAAATCGCCTGTTTTGGAGAATTTACCGAAAACCATGTAGGAAAAACGCCGGTCGGCATTTTTCCCGGCAGCTGTCAGCGACAGACTTTGATGATTGTTGTCTTCCGCACGGGCTGTGACGTTAAAGGCAAAGGTGTCATCGCCCTTAACGTAATCCGAAGCGTCCTTGGTGGTCATCCCGACAATACCGCCGATGGCACCGCCACCGTGAGAGACGGAAGAAGCACCCTTGACAACTTCCACTTGTTTCAGTATTTCAGGCTCGGTTCGAAACGACGATATGTGATTGGAGAACAAATTAGCTGAACGCCGTACACCGTCCTGTTTGATAATGACACGCTCTTCTGACTGATAGCCAAAACCGCGAATGGTAAATTGCTGACCGATATTTCTGGCATGTCCGCCACCCGTTTCAAAACCCGGTATCTCTGACAGGCCTTCGATAGCACCGAAAGTACCGATCATTTCATCGCCTTTCAAGGTGTCTACCGAACCGGGATAATCGGCGACTTCCATTTCCGCACGTGTGCCGAGAACCGTCATTTTTTCCTTGAAGCTGACAAGGCTTAAAACGGTAGACGCGTCAAGTGCCTTTCCCTTCTGCTTGTTAACGGAAAAGACATGACCCTTGTAACCCTCTGCTGTAATGGCAAGCCGATACTCACCGGGCTGGACATCCGAAAACAGGAAGACACCTTTATCGGTCTTCACACTTGCAAGCACGTTATAATCCGTACCCATTAACTCCACTGCAGCCTTGAAAACGGGGTTGCCCTCTCTGTTGGTAACCGTTCCGTAGATATCGTTTTCTGTGGGCGAATTGGCGCCTGTGGCTGCCGCACATGCGGCAGCGAAACATATTAAAATAAACTTGAACTTTGACATGAAAATCTCCATAAGTATTTAGGTAATTGTAACGGCTCTGGCTCCTCAACCAAAGCAGCGTTGAAACACTGATTGTCAGCGCTTTTTTTTGCTTGAATCCAGCTGTTTTCCACAATACAGATCCAAACAGCGTGTTTTTTCTCTCGTAAATTAAAACCTCGAGGACAACTCTGTGGACTTGAGCCCGTGATGCCAGATTGGCTCATCCAAGCTTCCGCTGCCTCCCTCTTTTTTTATAACCACTGAACAGGGGAAGCCCCCACTCAACCGATGCCCCAAATCAAGCGACCGCTTCCTAAAAAGGATCCTCCAACTCAATACTTCAGTTGCGTACGAACCGCCTCAAAGCAGTTGAGACTCAATCTCATTGTGATGCTAACATAGCGGATGCGGTTATCCAATATAAAATGACACACAGGATGCAACACTTTTGTAACTTGCTTTGTTTTAATTATTTCCCGTCATGTCCACATCTTTTCACGCTTTTCCAACTGACCGCTTTGGAACCACAGAGAAGAGCAACATGCGCTCACATGGCCAGCGGGAGGATACTTCATGACAATTGGCGATATATCAATGCCTGAAGTCATAAAATCAGATGGTTTGATACTTGTCCCGTGGAAGTGGACGCATGTGATCCGCAGTTTACTTCTTTTGTTGACGCTCCGGATTTCGGGTTCGCCCGCGATGACACAAACCCTCTTTAGCTATCTTTCAGGAGGCCGAACACTTCGTCGGCAGCTACCAGGGTTGTTTCCACTTCACGTATGCTGTGCTGCGTGGACAGAAAGCCCGATTCGAACTGAGACGGCGCCAGGTAAACGCCCCTTTTCAACATTTCAGAATGGAATCTTGAAAAGAGGTGTCCTTTGAGTTTTTCGGTATCTTTCCAGGTTCTGACGGGTTGATCTGAAAAGAAGAAGCCAAACATCGACCCCAAATGAGATACCTGCAGGTTGATATCGTGTTTCCGGGCTCGTTCCTTCAATCCGGTAGTCAGTTTGCGCCCCAGCTCGTCAAACTGCCGCCAGACCTCTGCCGATTGAATGGAGGAAAGGGTTTCGAGACCGGCTGCCATTGCCAGCGGGTTTCCGGAAAGTGTGCCGGCCTGATAGACAGGACCCTCTGGAGCCATTTTCAGCATGATATCTCTCCTGCCTCCGTAGGCACCCACAGGCAGTCCACCGCCAATGACCTTACCCAGGGTAATTAAATCCGGTTTGATACGGTAGAGAGTGTGAGCGCCTCCCAGGTGAACTCTGAAGCCTGTCATCACTTCATCAAAGATGAGCAGGGCTCCGTTCTTGGCGGTTATGTCCCGTAAACCTTCAAGAAAGCCGGGTTCAGGCGGAACCATGCCCATGTTTCCGCTAACCGGTTCAATGATGACCGCGGCAATATCCTTTGGAAAGGCATCAAAGAGCTTTTGAACGGATGAGAGGTCATTGAAGTCGGCCACCAGCGTGTGGATGACACTTTCCGCGGGGACACCGGGAGAACCCGGTATGCTCAAAGTGGCAATGCCAGATCCGGCTTTAATGAGAAAGTCATCGGCGTGTCCGTGGTAGTTTCCTTCAAACTTAATGACTTTATTTCTGCCTGTAAACCCCCTTGCCAGCCTCAAGGCACTCATCGTGGCTTCCGTTCCCGAGTTGACAAATCTCAGCATTTCAACCTGGGGCATCATGTCCCCGACCTTTTGACCCAGTTGCGTCTCCAGCGGGCATGGCGCGCCAAAACTGGTGCCTTTTTTTGCCGTTTCGGTGATGGCTTCAACCACATTGTCAGGGGCGTGACCCAAAATTAACGGGCCCCAGCTGAGGACGTAGTCGATGTATTGATTGCCATCAACGTCAACCAGATGCGCACCAAAGCCTTTTTCAATGAAAGGCGGTTTGCCTCCCACCGCTTTAAAAGCTCTGACGGGTGAATTGACCCCTCCCGGAAAAACACGGTTGGCTCGATCAAATTGCGCTTCTGATTGTCGATGATTCATAACAGATCTCCTTGTTCCTTTTCATATACTCAGTCCGTTCATTACCATACCTGAGTGATTTCTATTTATCATTGCATAACAACGCTGTTCTGTCCTGATGAGTTGAGTTTATTGTCTCTGTTTCCGGGTCTTTTCATGAACGTAGTCCACCAGTCTGCGAACCTGCTCTTCTTCTGTCACGGGGAAAAGACCGTGACCCAGATTGAAAATATGGCCCGGACGCCCCGCTGCCTGCTGGAGAATGGCGTCCACCTGCAGTTTGAGCTCATCCCAGGGAGCCAAAAGCATGGCGGGATCCAGGTTGCCCTGAACACCGAATTGACAGCCGATTTCCTTCCACGTCTTATCCAGCTGCTGATGCCAGTCAACACCGATTACATCGCCGCCGCAGTCGGTGACTTCCCGCATGTAGAGACCGGTACCCTTGCAGAAATTGATAACAGGCAGGCCTGATACTTTAATGAGATTGATCAGTTTCGCGTTGTAGGGTTTCACGAAGGCCTTGAATTCCTGCTGGTTTAAAGCCGTTCCAACCCAGGAGTCAAAGATCTGAAGAGCTGAGGCTCCGGATGCGGCCTGAGCCAGCAGGTACTCCGCCTGAACGGCCACCAGTTTCTCCATGAGAAGATGCCATAAATCGGGTCTCTGGAGCATCAGTGATTTGGTTTTCAGGTAGGTTTTAGAGCCGCCCCCTTCAATGGCGTAACTGGCCAGAGTAAAGGGAGCACCTGCAAACCCTATCAGCGGAATCCCCCTGGGTGTCAGTTCCGCCTGCACCAACTCGATTGCCCGTAGTGTGCCCGCCATGGTTTCCCTGGCGGGTCGTATTTGCAGCGCCTTGACATCCCTTTCAGTCTGAACGGGGTTGTGAATTCTGGGGCCCACCTGTTTGATGAATTCCAGTTCCAGACCCATACCTGCCAGAGGCGGTAAAATGTCCGAAAAAATGATGGCCGCGTCGAGATCAAAGGCTTGAATCGGCTGCAGGGTAATTTCTGCCGCCAGTTCGGGCTGATGAACGGTTTCAAGCATGGTGTACCGGCTCCGAATCTCGCGATAGACCTTCATATATCGGCCTGCCTGCCTCATCAGCCAAATGGGAGTATAGGGTGTTTCCTCCCTGCGGCAAGCCTTGAGAAAGGGCGAATGGTCCAGACTCATTATTTACCCTCTTCTCTCAGCCACTTCGCGACATCTTTGCTGTGATAGGAAATAATGAGATCGGCGCCGGCTCTTTTCATGCCCAGCATGGTTTCAAGCACCACTTTTTTCTCATCCAGCCAGCCATTGGCCGTCGCGGCTTTGACCATGGCGTACTCCCCGCTTACGTTGTAGGCGACCATGGGCAATTCGGGGATCGCGTTTCGGACTTCCCGGATCACATCCAAATAAGCCAGTGCCGGCTTGACCATTAGAAAATCCGCACCCTCTTCCCGATCGATGATCGCTTCCTTGAGGGCTTCCCTGACATTGGCCGGATCCATTTGATGACTCTTGCGGTCTCCTGATTTAGGTGCGCCGTCAGCGGCATCCCTGAAGGGTCCGTAATAGGAAGAGGCGTATTTTACGGAATAAGACATAATGGGAATGTGCTGGAACCCGTTGTCATCCAAATGGTAACGAATGGCTTCAACCATGCCGTCCATCATCCCGCTGGGAGCAATGATATCGGCACCGGCCTCGGCGTGAACGGTTGAAACTCTGCCCAGTATATCCAGCGTTTGATCGTTTAAAACATAGCCTTCTTCCTGATGAGGTGAAAAGTGATCGCTTCCCTTTTCATTGAGAAGACCGCAGTGCCCGTGATCGGTGTATTCGCAAAGACATATATCTGAAACCACCAGTAATTCAGGGGCAACTCGCTTCACTTCGCGAATGGCGCGGGCAATCACCCCGTCGGTATCGAAATTGTCCAGTCCAACAGGGTCTTTTTCCTCCGGGATCCCGAATAAAATGACCGCTTGAATGCCTAAAGAGACAATTTCTTTAATTTCTTTTTCCAACTTGTCTACGGTGAACTGGAAGACATTGGGCATGGAGGGAATCGGGCTTTTGATGCCCTCTCCGTAGCGTATGAAAAGGGGGTAGATGAAATCGGCAATATGGAGATGGTTTTCTCGAATAAGCGATCTCATATTTTCACTGACGCGAAGTCTTCTGGGTCTGAACGTGTGTGAAATTCCTGGGAATGATGTCATGTTTTAGCTCCACTATATTGCATTTGAATTAACGTTTGGAAGATACCCTCTTCCGTATGGGGATCTGCAACCGCGTCTACCCTCTTCAAGAGCCGCTCACAGACCGCGGCAGTTGAAGGCCCGATACACACCAGCTTGATTTTTGCAAACATTTCCGGGGGGACATCGGGGCCTGGCGGAAACCCAAAACACCCTTTGTTCTGAAAACAGGGAAAGATTCCGCTTTCGAAACCCTTTACGGCACTCCCGCTCATGAAGACGATTGTATCGACTTCTTTCATGAGCGAAGTTAACAAAAAAGAGTCGGGTGTCAAAGACCAGGTGTCGTATGTCCAAATTTCGGTCACAACAGCTCCGGCTGCTTCCAATTGGGATATAAAAGCGGGATTACCCCGCTTGGATCGAGGTACACAAACCCGTTTACCGGTGAGCGGCCGCATCTCGGAGACAAGATTGTGAGCCTTGTAAACACGAGGCATGAGGTCGCTAGGAACCCCATACGGCACGAGTGCCTCGGCCGTAGCCGGACCGACCACCGCAACCTTGAGTGTGTCCGGCAGCCTGACCCTTTCATTGCCAAAAAAGACCTGAACAGCAAAGGGACTGGTGAAGACCAGCCAATCGAAGTCCGCCAGCTTCCGCAGATACCTTTGGCGCTCTTCCCTGTTGATAAGCACACGCCTCTCGATGCAGGGCAACGAGTACACTTCCGCACCGCTGGCTTGCAGTCTATCGGTAAGGGAACAGCGTGAACGGTGCTGCCTCGTCATCAGTATTCGTCTGCCATGTAGTGATGGACTCGTCATTTAAGTAACCCAATGGACATTGCCCTGATAAAACTCGTGAAAAGTCAGGCCTGATTGCCTATTTTCAGCTATTTCCCGGTAAACCAGATGTGAACAAAATGTTAAATTGACGGATCTTTCACACTGCCTCGACTTCAAAAACGGCTCATTCCAGACGCGTTTCCCAAAAAATACAACCGATCTCCTTTCCCGACACCACCTTTTCCACACAGAAATACCGGCGTAAAAGTGGACTAAACTGTCAATCTTTCACTATTTCCTTCTTTTAAAATATGTTACAGCCAAACAGCGTTACAAAAATGTTACACTGACAAACCCCTTTCTGACTCATTCCCCCACAGTAATTGGTGTATGATGATTTCTGGAGGTTGCATGAGTCAGACACTGAAGTCGTTGGGGATCGGACCGGAGGAAATAAGAAAATACGATCAACGAATCCCTCGCTACACCTCTTATCCGACAGCTCCTTTTTGGAAAGAGGAAATCAATGCTGCGGCGTGGTGTGAGCATCTGGAGCAGACGAGACGCCATCAAAAACCGCTCTCCATTTACGTTCACATCCCCTTTTGCGGGAAAAGGTGTTTTTTTTGCGGATGCAATGCCATTGTCACCAGAAAGGCCGGCGTTGCGCAGGCCTATCTCGAGCTGGTAGCCCGTGAAATTGAAATGACTGCCCGGCTGATTGGTTCGTCCTCCATGGTACAGCTGCATTTAGGCGGCGGGACCCCCAGTTTCCTTTCAAGCGAGGAAATGAGTTACTTGATGAAATCCATTCAGGCCTATTTCAAACCTGGCCGGGACGCTGAACTGAGTATTGAGGTAGATCCAAGAACCGTGACCCCCGAAACCGTAGCGGCTCTGTACGAAGATCACGGATTCAATCGCATCAGTTTCGGTGTTCAGGATTTCAATGCAGACGTGCAGGAGGCCATTGGACGCGAACAGACGCGTGACATTACATTTAAAAATGTTCAAGCGGCCAGGGAAGTGGGTTTTAACAGCGTCAATATCGATTTAATTTACGGTTTACCCCGTCAAACCGTGGAAAACTGGCGTAACACCATCAGAGACATCATCGATCTGAGACCGGATCGCATTGCCCTTTACAATTTTGCCTACTTACCCGACAAGCTCCGCAACCAGAAGTTCCTGGACGGATCTCTGCTGCCCTCTCCAGACACCAAGCTGGATATGTTCATTGAAACCCACGATTGTTTAACGGAAAGAGATTGGGTATTCATCGGCATGGATCACTATGCCCTCAAAGAGGACAGCCTGAACATCGCTCAAAAGGAAGGAAGTTTGAGAAGAAACTTCATGGGTTACACCACCTTGAAAGGAACCGACCTGATTTCTTTCGGCGTTTCCTCCATCAGCGATTACCAAAGTGGATTTGGTCAAAACGTCAAAAAGCTATCCACATACAAAAAAAGCATTCAAAATGGTGTCCTCCCCATCGAGAGAGGCCTCATCCTGAATCGCGAGGACCGCATACGACAGCACATCATCGAGTCCCTGATGTGCAACGGTTTTTTGAGTTATCAACCCCCTTCCTTCATTCAACCATCGGAAATAATTGAGCGCGTGGAAGAAGTGAAAGCGGAACTGAATGTACTGGAAGAAAATGGACTGATTGAATTTGAAGCGTGTGGATTGAGAGTTTCCGAAAAGGGCCGTGTCTTTCTCAGAAACATTGCCGTCCTGTTTGACAGCTACCTCAACCATTCCGGAAAAAGCCCTGTATTCTCCAGGGCGGTATAGAGGGCGTGCCTTGATTGATGTTATCTGTTTAGCCTACGGCGAGCCGCCTCAGCCTGATTTTCTGGCTCAATACCGGTATTCGCTGTCCATACTGAAACGCCTCACCAGCCAGGTTGCTTCCATCCCGGGATGGCTGTTGCCGCTGATATCGGCAACAAGAGCGAGAAAACGGTGCAAGCAGCAAAAGGAGCTGAACTATCAAACACCTCTTGAGAGTATTTCAAGGGCCTTCGTTAAACAACTGGAAAGTGTGTTAAGCAAAACCACCAAAGACCCGTACAGAGTCTCGCTGATTTACGAATTCCGAAAACCCTTTCTCATCAATCACCTCAAAAGCTGTGAAGAAAACCCTCCCGATCAAATCATTTTAGTGCCTCTCTACCTGGCCGACAGCACGTTCACATCCGGTCTCTCTAAAAAAGATGTCGCGCGATACAGGCTGCAAAATGCCAATGCCTCTAAAATTCCGCATCCGGTTCAGGTGCCGTTACCCGCCAGCGACGACCATTTCGCCCGAATTGTGAGCCGTCACATTCTGGCTGAAGCCCAAAAAAAGGGGTTTCTGCGAGAGGAACTCAAAAACGCGTCACTGGTGCTGGGAGCCCACGGCACGCTGGTTGAACCACCTGAAGGGCTCGATAACGGGCTTGAACAAACAGAAAACCACATTCACCAGGTTAAAGCCGAGCTGGAGCCAGTCTTCAAGAGCATCCACTACGGCTGGCTCAACCACAAGAGAGGCGGAAAGTGGACGGAACCGGACATGGAAGACCTCAGCAGGGAGCTGGAACAGAAGGGAGAAAAGCTCATTTTCTACTACCCCATCGGTTTTGTGGCCGACAACACGGAAACACAGCTTGAAGGTCCGCTTTGTTTTGCCTCCACACCTGTTTTCCACACACTTGACTGCCTTAACCTCAACCCGGAGTTTGTCGATTGGGTAGCCAGTCGTGTTTTGGAACAGGCAGGCTGCAAGAGTGAGCTGAAACAGACGGCAAAAGACCGTGATCAAGCGGGAGTGGTTTTATGAAGCAACTCCTGGATACCATCATCATTGGAGCCGGAATTTCGGGCCTGACCTTGGGTTATCGCCTCACAAAAGCGGGTCAGAACATCAGGATACTTGAAAAAAGCAGCTTTCCGGGCGGGAATATCCAATCCAAAAGAGTAGACGGATGGTTAATTGAAGAAGGTCCCAACTCCCTGTTGGTGAATCGGCAGCAAATACTGGATCTTTTCAATGAACTGGGCTTACAAGATGAAATGATCGAGGCCAGTCCCGTCTGCAAGAATCGCTTTATTCTGCGTGACGGAGCTCTTCACGCACTGCCCACTTCCCCATTTTCACTGATCAGTACCAAACTCTTTACGACAAAAGACAAGCTGCGGCTTTTCAAAGAGCCCTGGATCAAGCCGGTGGACTTTGAAGAAACCGTAGAGGAATTTGTTATAAGAAGATTGGGAACCGGGTTCTATGAATACGCCATTGACCCGTTTGTTTCGGGCGTTTACGCGGGTGACCCCAGCAAGCTGTCGGCCAGGGCCGCAACCAAAAAGGTCTACCGGATTGAAGAAAAGCACGGCTCTTTGATACGCGGCGCACTGGCCATGGTAACCGGAATTGACCGCCCCGAAGGGCGTATCAAAGGCAGGATGATTTCCTTTAAAAGCGGCATGCAAACACTGCCGAAACGCCTTGCCCAACACCTGGGTTCCAGCCTGGTATTCTCTCAGGAAGTTCAAGCGATTCAGCATGACGACAAACAAAAGATCTGGCATGCCCAGACCCATGCCGGATCATACAGCGCCAAAAACATCGTCCTGGCGACCCCTGCACCCATTGTGCAAAAACTGATGCACCCCTGGGGAGCGCCCCCGGATCTATCGGCAATTGCCTATGCTCCTCTGGCTGTTTGCCACCTGGGTTTCAAGAGAGAGGCCGTTCGGCATCCGCTCAACGGCTTTGGCTGTCTTGTTCCCAGAAAAGAAAAAGTCGGTCTGTTGGGTGTGCTCTTCTCCAGCACCATGTTCCCGGATCGAACACCCGATCCCGACCGCGTTCTGTTTACCTGCTTTATCGGTGGAGCCACCTGCCCGCAACTGGTCAACTGGAGCGACTCGGACATTGTAGAAAAAGTCTCGCGGGACATTCAGAAGCTCCTGGGAACCAAAGGCGACCCCGTATTCCGCAACCTCTTCCGACATCATCAGTCCATCCCTCAATACACGCTGGGTCATCTTTCCAGAATGAGGAACATACAAAACAGCATGTGCAGGCACGAAGGCTTGAGTACCAGAGCCAATTGGCACGATGGCATTTCAGTAGCCGATTGTATTTTAAACAGTATGTCTGCCACACAGGAGATTCAACCGTGATTTTGTCTCAATCTCAGGTTCAGAACAAGCTCAAAGAAGTACCCCTGATGGTGGTGGGCATTGACTTTCGCCTCGCCTCCTCTTCCCTGAGAGAAAAGCTGATCATGACAGCCGGGCAAAGAGAACAACTGTATCGTGACCTGAAAAAAATAGACTCCGGGGTGGAGTTCATGGCGCTGGAGACATGCAACCGGGTTGAATGGCTGGCAGCCACGGATGAACCGCGGTGGATGGGCGAAATTCTGAAAGCCCGCATCCTGAAAATGTGGAAAGACAAAAAGGTACCCAAGAGCAAAAGACCGGAACCGTTCGTATTCGAGGGTGAAGACGCCATTCGCCACATCTTTGACGTGGTCGTTGGAAAGGAATCACTGGCAATGGGTGAAGCACAGATCGCCGGTCAGTTCCACCACAGCTGCAGAGAAGCAGACAGAGAAAAAACCACCGGCCCCATTTTAAAAAAGGTGGCGGCATCCGCCGGTCGCCTGGCGAAGGCAGGACACCGCACCGGTTTCCGGTCGAACCAGAAAATGGGCATCCATGGCCTGGTCACTCAATTCTTTAAATTGAAGAAAAAGGACGCCGCGAACTATCAAATAATGGTTCTCGGCATGGGAAGTATCGGGAGAAAGACGGCCGATCTGCTGGAAGAAGACGAATCCATTCGTGTTCTGCGTTTCAACCGAACCATCCACCCCAAACAGAAGGGTAAATGGATTCCACTGCAGGAATTCCAGAACCACCTCTCCCAAAGCGATGCCATTGTCATGGCGACAGCCTCGGGCGTTCCAGTCCTGAACACGGAAACCCTTCCCAAGGCACTCACAGCAAAGAAGATGACTATTTTGGATATCGGCATACCTCTCCAGGTTGACAAAGCACTGCAAAAAGCGTCCTGGGTTGACTACAACAACATCGACCAGCTTATGGATTTACCCGGTCGTCAGGAAAAGGAGCCCATTGGTCTGGCCGAGTTAAACGCGGAAATACAAATGGAAATGACCGCTTTCACCCGCTTCTGCGTTGAAAGAAAACGGGAAATGACATCCATCATTTCCAAGCTGCATGAAAGACGACAGCAGATGATTCACCACCGCATTCCAGAAATGGTTGAAGCACACCTGGTCAACCTGGACAAACAGCAAAAAAAGCAGGTTCAGCACTTTATGAAAAGTATTATCAATGATTACGCGCGAGATATTCACGGTACACTGATTGAGGCCATTGACGCGTATGGAGGCGTGAACTATGACTGAAAGAACCATTGTCATTGGAACCCGGGGCAGTGACCTGGCACTGTGGCAGGCGCGGGAAGCAGCCAGGATGTTCACCAGAACATCGGAAGTGAAAATCATTAAAACTTCGGGCGATCGATTCCTGGATATCCCCCTGCAGGGCCGCGTGGACAAGGGCTTCTTCACCAAGGAAATTGAAGCGCAGCTGCTGGCAGGGGATATTGATGTTGCCGTGCATTCCCTGAAAGATCTGCCAACAGAAAACCCAAAAGGTCTCTCTCTAGGTGCCTATCTTCGGCGAGCTGCCTGCTCGGATCTGCTCCTCGTCCACCCCGACTGGCACGATCCCCAGGCACCTTTTTACCTGAAAAGCGGTTGTCAGGTCGGGGCCACCTCGCTTAGAAGACAATGCCTGCTCAAAACCTTTGCGCCGCACGTTGAGCCCGGCTTCCTGCGGGGCAACGTGCCCAATCGAATTGCTAAATGCGTCCAGGGACAGTACGGAGCCATTATTCTGGCAAGAGCAGGAGTTGAAAGACTGAACCTCGATCTCGATCCGCTTCGCGTGTACGAGCTGGATCCTAAAATCTGGCTGCCGGCACCGGGTCAGGGAGCCATCGCTATCCAGATTAGAGAAGATGATACCTCGATGGAGCAAGAAGCCGCATCGATCAACCACGAAACCACCGCCATGGCAATCAGCATCGAGAGAAACCTGCTGGCTGCCTACGAGGGCGGATGTCACACGGCTTTTGGATCGCTTGCCATAAAGTCCGGTTCCACCTGGACCGTTTTTGTCGGCATGGACAACGGGAAGGGCAAGTGGATTCACGCCAAATTCACAGGTGACTACCCAGCCTGTTTCAACCTGAAACCCGAAGACCTGCATCATTTTGATCTGGCGGACGAACGTCAGAGCCAAAATTTACTGAAACCCCATGAAACACCCTAGCCATACCGCATATCCATTGGTCATAGTGACACTTGACCCTCGATACCCTTTCATCCGTGGATGGCTAAAGGCATGAAAACAATCAATCAGAAAACTTGGGATTGACTTTTCCGGGAGACAAGCATGAAACCAGAAGTAAAAGCCCACATTGCCATACTGGAAGATGAGGAGCTCATTCGCTCCATGATTCAAATCAACCTCGAAAACCGGGGATACGCTGTGGAACCTTTTTCATCAGGTGAAGACCTGATCAACCATCAAAACGCGGAGTTCTTTGATTTATACGTCCTCGATCTCATGCTGCCGGGATTATCCGGTAGAGAGGTGACAGAAAGGCTCAGAAAAGCCGGGGTGCACAACCCCATTATCATGGTAACGGCCAAGTCAGATGTGGATTCCTGTCTTAGAAATCTGTCACAGGGAGCGGATGACTATCTTATGAAACCCTTCGACATGGATGAACTGATTATGCGAATCGAGGTTCTTTTAAGACGAACGAGCACCCTGCAGTGTCCCGTGCTGAACCAGACTCGTCATGTCATTGTGTGAATTTGAAGAGAGCGGTTTGATCAACAGTCCTACAAAGGCAGGAAACCTGTAGCTTCCTGCTGGTACTGTATTTGAACAGGAGGAGAGCCTTTCCCCTGCGGCGCACATGAGAGCGTCTGTTCTATCAGGAAACGGGTTCCCGGGCCATTCGGGAATCAAGGAAAGGCGGCTGGTTGTCTCTGTAGAGGCCTGATTGCGGCACACTGAATTCCAGGGGAAATGGCGGCCTTTTAAGCGGAAATAGAAGCCATGAGACGGCGGGAATCGAAGCGGCAGCACCTTCCAGTTCACTGCGGGCTTTTTAAAGTCATAAAAACACAGTAAATTTAATTGACCTTCATGCGCCGCTCATGTAAACTTGTCAGCTCGTGCGGTTTCCTGCCGGACTGTGTCTGCAAACGGGGAAACCCACGAAACAGGCTTTTTTCCGGGTCATTCTGATCAGGCAAAAAAGTCAAAAATAGCAAAAACATAGGAGATAAGCATGACCACTGTTTTTCCCCGCAAGGAAGACGTGAAGCGCAAATGGTATGTAGTTGATGCAGCCGAGCTTCCCGTTGGGAGAGTGGCCGGCTTTGTTGCAAAGGTACTCATGGGTAAATACAACCCAAAGTACACGCCACACGTAGACATGGGAGACCATGTGATTGTGATTAATGCGGAACAAGCGACTTTCTCCGGTAATAAAATGACCAAAAAGGTTTACCGCACACACTCCGGCAGACCCGGTTCATTGAAAGAAATTACCGCCGAGAAGCTTTTCAAGCACAATCCAATCCGTCCCATGGAATTGGCAATTAGAGGCATGTTGCCCAAAACAAAGCTCGGTCGAGCCATGTACAAAAAGCTTCATGTGTACGCTGGCAGCGAACACACTCACGAAGCCCAGAAACCTGAACCCCTCGCGGTTCAATCATAAGGGAGGAATGTCGTGTCCGATATTCAATACTACGGCACAGGACGCCGTAAAGCAAGTGTAGCCAGGGTTTTCATGAAGCCCGGAAATGGCAAGATCACTGTGAATAAAAAGTCCATCGATACGTATTTCTGTTCCGATTTGCTGAAGATGATCATCAGACAGCCCCTGACTTTAACTGAAACACAAGAAAAGTTCGACATTTATGTCACAGTTAAAGGCGGCGGCACTTCCGGTCAGGCTGGAGCAATTCGTCACGGAATCTCTCGTGCGCTGGTAGGCTTCAATCAGGAATTCAACAAGAAACTCCGTGAAGCTGGCTTTATCACTCGTGATGCACGCGTCAAAGAACGGAAGAAGCCCGGACAACCCGGTGCGCGTAAACGCTTCCAGTTCTCTAAACGTTAATCCAACTGTCTTGCTGTCAGCATCAAGTTACCTGCCGGATACATGTTTTCCGGCGAGTAAAAGGGCAAGCTGATAGCACAGTGTAAAATGAAGAAGTAAGGATGGAATAATGGTTAATATTTCAATGAAAGAACTTCTTGAGGCTGGCGTTCACTTCGGTCACCAGAATCGCCGCTGGAACCCAAAAATGAAAAAGTACATTTTTGGCAGCAGAAACGGCATTTACATCATCGATTTGCAGAAAACGCTGAAGAAGTTCAAGGAAGCCTCTAATTACGTTACCGAAACCGTGCAAAAAGGCGGTAGCGTTTTATTTGTGGGCACAAAAAGGCAGGCCCAGGATGCCATTCAGGAAGAAGCCAAGCGTTGCGGTATGCACTATGTCAATACCCGCTGGTTGGGTGGCACACTGACGAATTTTAAAACCATCAGACGCTCCATTGACAAGCTGAAGAAATACGAAGCAATGGAAACTGATGGAAGTTATGAAAAGTTTACCAAAAAAGAAATCGTCAACATCGAAAAGAAGAGAGATAAACTGCAAAGCGTTCTTGACGGTATCAAAGACATGGAAAGACTCCCTGATCTGGTTTTTGTCGTCGATCCCAAGAGAGAAAAAATCGCGGTAGCGGAAGCCAAAAAATTGGGAATCCCCATTCTGGCCATCGTCGATACCAACTGCGATCCAGATCCCATTGACTACATCATTCCCGGCAATGACGATGCCATTCGAGCGGTGAAGCTGTTTTCCAATAAAATTGCCTCCTGTGTACTTGAAGGTATTGAATACCGAACGGCCGCTCAGGAAGAGGCATCTGAAATGGTGGAAGACCAGGAAATGGTTCCCGCGGAAGATGGCGGCAAGGGAGCTTACCACTTCGATCCAGAAGTAAAAAAAGCTAGAGCCTAATACCAAGTTAGCTCGAGAACCGCTATTGAAGTCATAAAACAAAGTCAATGATCTCCCCTGGATAGTTCTGTCCGGGGGAATCGAGTAAAGGCTCGCCACAAAAGAGCCAACCAAGGAGAATGAAATGAGTATTTCAGCAAAAACCGTGAAAGAGCTCAGAGACAAAACCGGTCTGGGCATGATGGACTGTAAAAATGCGCTGAAAGAGACCAATGGAGACATTGAAAAGGCCGTTGACTGGCTTAGAAAAAAAGGCCTGGCTAAATCTGCAAAACTGGCACATCGTATCGCTTCAGAAGGAACCGTTACATCCTATATCCACGCTGGTGGAAAAATTGGTGTTCTTTTAGAACTCAACTGTGAAACCGATTTCACCGCCCGCAACGATGAGTTCCAGGAACTGGCAAAAGATATCGCCATGCATATCGCCGCCACAGGACCTCTCTACATCGACAGAGACAGTGTACCCAAAGATGTCATTGAAAAAGAAAAAGACATCGCTCGCGCCCAAATGCAGAATTCCGGTAAACCGGAAAACGTCATCGAAAAAATCGTCGAAGGCAAACTGGAACGCTACTACAAGGACAACTGCCTGGTGGATCAGGTTTGGGTTAAGGATAGCAAAAAGACCATCAAAACACTGGTTGATGAAAAAGTCGCCACCATCGGTGAAAAAATGTCCATTCGCCGTTTCGTGCGCTACCAACTCGGTGAAGGTCTCGCTAAACGCGAAGACGATTTCGCGGCGGAAGTGGCCAAACAAGCTGGCGCCTAAACCAAAGAAACACCGTCAAAACACAAAAGCCCCGATTTTCCGGGGCTTTTTTTTATCGTTACCCCCATCTTCCCACTTGAGTTACAGTGTGAGTTCTGCTAATTTTACACAACTTAATAACTATAGTCTTGAACTGCTTTACCGAGTGCAGTTCTTTTGGGGACTATTGGCAAAGACAATCAATTCTTCAATGCAAAAGGCTTGAAAGAATAAATGGAGAAACAAATAATGAACATAAGAATATTCACACTGCTTATTTTAAGTACCTGTATAAGCATGGCAGCAACGACCATTTCGGGAGAAATCATAGACGGCTACCGCGTACTCAGTCTGAAGAACATGAGAGACGGTAAAGAGGTCACGGTCTATCGAGGCGATTACATCAAGATCGACCACAACAAGCGAGACTTGCTTTTCAAGGTGCCAGCACTGGAAATTGAGAAAGAACTGCCCGAAGCCATGAAAGAAGCGCCCTTTTTTAAAATGAAAAAGGTGGGCTCCTACGCGTTCACGTTAGGCAGGAAAAGTGGCACCATCAACGTCATCGAATTTCAGGGACCAGGCTACCGTGTCTGGGATACCGAGCAGTGTCGGAAAATTATTAAAAAAGACAATCTCCTGATTTTAGATGTCAGGACAAAGAACGAGTACAAGAAAGCTCATATTGAAGGCGCGATCCTGCTTCCTGTCCAGGAACTTCAAAAGCGCTGGGGTGAACTTGAGAAATACAAAAACCAACCTGTTTTAATCTATTGCGCCTCGGGAAACAGGAGTACGGTTGCATCCAAGATACTCATTGACAAGGGTTTTAAATCCATCACCAACATGAAACGCGGCATCAAGGGTTGGATGAAGAAAAAGAACCCCGTCGTAAAATAGTCCACTCCATGAAATATCCCGTAACTCCAGCCATAAGGTTCCTCAAAAAGCAGGGCATTCCATTTGAAAGGCACCTCTATGCCTACCGGGAAAGAGGGGGGACCAAAGTCTCTGCACGTCAGTTAAACGTCCCCGAAAGTTCGGTCGTGAAAACGCTCATTTTCAAGGACCAAACGGGCAAACCGCTCATTGTACTGATGACAGGAGACAAGCAGGTATCCACCAAGGCACTCGCCAGAAGGCTCGGCGTCAAACAAGTGGTTCCTTGCGATCCCGGGGAAGCCGAAAAGCACAGCGGCTACAAGGTAGGCGGAACGTCGCCTTTCGGGGTGCGAAAGAACATGCCCGTCTACCTGGAAAAGTGCGTACTGGATTTGAACACCCTGTACATCAACGGCGGTAAGCGAGGCTTTCTGGTCTCGCTCACCCCCAACGACTTAATCAAGCTGCTCAACCCCACAGTGGTTGAAGTGGGTATTTCACATGCGTAAAACCAGCTTGGTTTTGACTTTCACGGCCATTTTTTTCAAAAGGGTGTAACACCCGCGAGACATTGAAAGAACCTCTTTTTTTACAGGTCAACTAACATCCACTATTTTCCGCATTAAGTCACCTCTTCCTTTTGAGCTGGCAGCACCTTTGCACTCAGAGATTCAGGAATCACAATTTCCCGCAATGGACACTGCATGATGCCGCTCCAAAAGCTGCGCATGAGTACGCCTAACGAGCTCACCATGGAAGCGATGTCGTTCAGCGGTTTGTTGAAACTCGGGAACGTCATTCCTGACATTAACATCTGAAGGAACGCGCTTCGCTTAACCCGAACGCGTTATCCTGACGGAAAGAGGGATCGAATCATGAAAAGAGGATTTCACCTACTGGACGGCATGCTGGCCGCCTTCATTATTGTCGTTTCTGTCCAGGGCGCCTTGCTGCTCTCCAAGCGAGCCAAAGAAGCGGAAACATCCGTTATCGAAAAGACCCGCGCCTGGGAAATTATGCGGCTTTTAAGACAAATTCCCCACTCTGTTCTCGAGAACAACGCTTCCATGGATTTCACCTACTCAGGGGAGCAAACTGAAAGCGGAGGATATTTCCATGCGGATATTTCCAAAAAAAGCTCAAGTCACGCCATTGGTTACGATATTTCATTGAAGTTCCAATCCATCACGGGAGAAGAATTGTGTATCCAGGCTACCAGATGGGTGGACCACTATGAATAAGGCTTATTCTTTAACCGAACTCATGACCGGCCTTTTTATCGGCGTTATCTCCATCGGTTTTCTACTGCAAATGATTCAAACGGGAACAGGGCATCACCTGGAAAACAAAAGTCATCAAAGGCGGCAAACCAACCTGGAAATGAGTGCCGAGGAACTGGACAACACCATGATCTTCAGGGAAAACTCCTTTTGGGAATCGTTTCCCGTTACAAAAAGTGCCGTGCACCCATGCGATTATCAGAAAAACCAGCTTTTTCTAACGCGGGAATGTCCGGATGAATCTCATTCCGGCTGCCTGGTTTACTACGATATGGAGCCGGCAAACGAAGCTCTTATTTATCGCATCACAACCAATAACTACCCCACCAGTGTTTCACTTCAGGCCACGGACCCCACCATTCCCGCCGGGCTGAGCAGCGAGGCCGACTCCATGAGCGTGCTGCTGGTCAATCAGCCAGGTGGTCACTTTTGCATCCTGGTTTCAGAGGTTATTTCAGGGGTTCCCTTTTTCGCGGCAAAAGAAAACCAACCGTGGCTTATCCCTGAAACGCTCGATTCAACTGCCGAAATCATCCTGCTGGGACACTTATCCGTCACTCATGTGGGCTTGGTACCCGTTGAAAACTACGATCACAAACTCATCTACAGACCCTGGGTCTGCGATTCCGATGGTTGGCAGGGCAAGCGCAGCCGCTCTTCATTTCAGCATCTGAACAGATTTGAAGTCATTGAACAAACCAAAGGGGGCGCGGCTCTGCGGCTGCATTCCACTGGCGATATGGAAGGAGGCAACTATGTTACAGTCCAATAATCGCAAAGCCTACACCAGTATCATGGCGTTGTTCTGTTCCGTCATTCTGCTCAATATGGGCCTGGCCCATTTTAATTACACCAGACAAATGCTCAAAACCAGCTTCTTCCATTCCGAGGGCCTTTCAAGAAAAACATTTCGCAGCGGTTTGTCAGCAAGGGTCTGGGATCTCAGCGAGGGTCTGGATCGCAATGTCTCTTACGCTCAGACTGTTAACTGGAAAACGGAGCCCCTCTCTGTTTGGCGAGCTGAAACAATAGGCGATCTCTTCATTATCGAGTCGCTGGTCATAGAGGCAACAAATCACCCGGAATGGGGCCGTGTTGCGAGCAAAAGGGTCACCTCTAAAGGCAGCTGTATCATTCTAAACGGGGAACCATAGGTTCCCCAACGGTGTTCGCCAGAGTAAAAGGGTTCCACCCTGTCTGTCTCAACTCTATAAAAACCACCATTACGGTTGTTTGATGGGGATTTAATGTCATTCCCTAATTTATGGGCTGTTCAGGAGGCAGTGAGAAAGGGTTTCATCCGATATCGAGGTTGAAAGGCCTTTAGAGACATTGCCAACCTCGGTTACAGTGAAACGACAAGTTGAATGCAGACTAAAACTCGTTAAAAAAACAGAACCCAAGGCATCTCCCAAGCAGGCCCGAGTTTATCCTGTCGTTCTTTGGAAGTCATCGTTAGCCTTTGTCATTCGTCCTTTTTTTGTAAGTTCAATTTCCTTTTATCGATTTCCGCTCTGTATTTTTCAAAAAACAATGTGATTTTTTGACTTTCTTCAACTTTGTCTTTTTCATTACACTTAGTGCTGTTCATATTGTACAAAAACTGCTGCTTCAGGGTTTCTTCATTATAGGTATCATGTTCTTCTAACCTATTGAGAATTTCCGCACAATCATCATTATTTCCATTCAAAATCAAACAAATGATATATAGGCTAGTAATGGCCTCATGGGGACCACCTGTTACAGCACTTACAGAGGGATCTGATTGGTTGATTTCGTATTCTCGAAAATAATCTATCGCACTGGCGTAGTCTTTGTTTAGGTAATCTGCCAGGAAAAACAAAAACGGGGCAGCATTTCTTAAATTTCTTTCTTTGTCCAATGGATTCACATCAAGCCTGCATTGATTGCCAGATTGAATTAAACTTCGAATACGTTCTTCACAGGAAAGACCCGAACTCTTGTCAAATGCATAGTACGTAGCAAGTCTCGCTCTTCTCGTTTTTTCATCTCGATAATCCTCATATAACCCGCACGAGGAAGTCACAAACAATACCATCAGGAGAATTGTATTTTTCTTTAGCATATTCAATTGCCTTCTCAAAAATTGCCTGGTCATACTGCCTCAAACTCACTCCCTGATGAGTTTTTGGGAAGCGCCATTTTCTAAAATTAGCTCATTCATTTCCACCCAACTTACTCTTTCAGTTTCCAGTATTTCTTTTCTGGAGTCTTCATTGTTCCATGCAAAACCAAATGTTAGATCCCTGTTTACTTTTACCATTCGACCATAACCTGGAAGATAAATAACCTCTGGTGTTGCGTAAGACCTTAAAATATCTGAAAAGGAACTATCAACCCCCAATCCATTCTTTTTAAATTTAGGATCACTACATATAATCTTCGATAACGTAAGGTCATCATTAACGATTAAATAAAATACTGTTTTATAGGCATTTTCTATTTTAAATGACGATTGCATCTGTCCAGGGCCGACCATCATTAATTCTTCATCACCACAGGAAACAAGTGTACGAATATGAGCTAAACTCATTCCCGTTTTAATCATCAGTGGTTCGCCTCCAAATAAATACACAACACCTGAAACAATGACTAATGCTGAAATAAACATTTGCCTTAATTTAACCACAACATTCTCCATACGATGCTTCCTTTTCTTTTAACTTACTCAAAAAATAAACTACGTATCAATAAATCCTCAACTTCTCAGGTCTTATAATCACAATTACCTTTGTGAAAACAATATGTGTTTCAATAACAAATAACAATACTTTTTTTGCTCTTTCTTTTGTTGGGTATCTTCTGGACCTTCTAACAATGTTTTTTCCCTTCTCATTAGACTCAGGTTTTATTGGTTTTTCAACTGGATCTCCCGATTCATCATACTATTCCACAATAGCAGGCACAACCTTCTTCAGGAGAAGAGGTGGACACTTCGGTTTGGACACCACCGAGACCAGGAACTTCTGAAACTTGCCTATCAGTGCCTATGTGGATCCTGTTACAGTGTGAATCGGATTACCCTTAAAATCCCGATAGACCAAAATACACCAGGCTGGAATCGGCCTTCCGTAGTTTAAACTGGAATCCTGATCGTGTTCGTGGTCTTTGAAGCGTGGATAATCTCTGTATTGAAATCGTACTACTATAAGGATCTTGCGTGAAAGACATCACGTTTTATATTCGTTTAATTTATAATGGAGCGATGGATACGATCGAGTTTTTCATTTTGATACACCCCCATTAAGGGCTTTTTGAGAATCAACGGTTTTGTTGACTCTATTCTATCAGAAGAATGGCGTCTAAATATAAGAAAACGAATGGATGTCCGATCTTTTTCTGTTTTTTCCGGAAGATCCGGTCAAAGGGAAAAAAGAGTTGACGTCATACAGTGGACTTTAAATTGACGCTTCCACTGGAAAAAGTGGTTCTCTTGCCAATGGAATGAGTAGCTCTCTTTCACTGGAATACGCTTTGGAGTTACGATATCAGTGTTTCGTTGTGCTTTCCAGCCTTCCGGACAAGACGTGTGACAATTGCTATAAACGAGTTCACTGCAAGCCAAACCAAATTCAACTGAAACCATTAACAACTTTTGTTCTTACTATTTCTCCCGACGAGTTAATTTGTAACAAAACAAAAAAATCGGGACCACCTTCTATTCTTTGATAGAGAGTACAGTTCTTGTCGAAAGTCCGTTTCTCTAGTGATATTACAACCAAAGTTCCTTCAGCGTTTGTATGACAAGTTACTATGCTTCCAGTCACTTGAAATTTTCCTGTGCAATCATTAGTAGCTAAATGCCCTTTGTATTTCTTTCCTAGAGATGAGGTATCAACATTTTGAGGTTTAGTCTTTTTCATCATCGCCATTATGTCTAGTATTTTCATTGAAAAAACATCTGTATCAGGTGGAATAGCTAATTCCAGATCCCATTCATTTCCAAATTGATAGATCGAGTTTTGCGACTCCCAATCCACCAACAAGATTGCACACGAATAAGCTCTCGAAATTGCAT
>PDWI01001774.1_pt1 | contig 33577 bp, 25 predicted proteins | sample 1430891 | NCBI WGS metagenome assembly PDWI01 (sample SAMN01162508, study PRJNA174530) | Oral metagenome, whole genome shotgun sequencing project. | biome: Marine environment; feature: Marine mammal; material: Swab sample of the gingival sulcus; isolation source: swab sample of gingival sulcus... | reverse complement strand
ATTGATAGCACCATCATTTTTTTGGGTGATCGTCCAATGGCAGGACTACGGACTCTGACTCCGTCAATCAAGGTTCGAATCCTTGTCACCCAGCCAATAAAAGACAAGGCTTTCAGCAGATGTTGTTGAAAGCCTTTTTGATTGTTGAACCTTTTTTCCTATTTTTTACATATCTCCAAATTCATGCTGAACAAGATTGGCTGCACACAGGGCGGCAATTTCTCCTCTTAAAATTCTTGGGCCAAGGGAACAGGAGACAAAGCCTTTGGATTGTGCCAGGGAAATTTCTTCCCGGGGGAATCCGCCTTCCGGGCCAATGAGGATAATCACTCGTTTGGCAGGGGCAAGGGATTTCCAATCGGGTTTGTTGGCAGTATTTTCTTCCTCCCAGAAGGCAATTTTTGTATCAAAATCCTGTGACAATTCCATGACGCTGGGAAAATTCATTGGGGAATGCACCTTGACAAGGTTGCTGCGCCGGCATTGTTTCAGGGATTCTTTGACAATGGTTTGCCAGCGGTCAAATTTTTTTGCCACGGCCTTTGCATCGGGACGGGGGACAGATCGCTGGCAAAAAAAGGGAACCCATTCGGAGATCCCAATAGGCACAAGGTTTTCAATAATCCAGTCCATTTTTTTGTATTTGAGCATCCCGGAACAAAGGGTAATCCATAGGGGAGATTCCGTGGAAGACGGCACGGGCAGCCCGGGTTCAACATGTAGGGAAGAGGAGCTGGTTTCCACAATGGTTCCTTCATAATCCTGTCCATTTCCATCGGTCAACGACAGGGTATCGCCTTTGTTCAAGCGCAGCACTTTCAGAATATGCCTTGCGTCCTGTCCCTGGATTTTTATCTGGGAGTTGACAATCTGGCTTGGGTCAATAATGAATTTTTGTGTGATTTTCATTTTGTTCATTTTCTCCAAAACTACATGAAATCATCCCAGGCAAGATCAAAGGCCTGCTCGTTTTGTTCCAGATTGGTAATCATCAGGGACGGCATAATCCATGCCTGTGGATTGTATTCGTTGGTATGGGCAAGTTTGATCATGGGATAGGATACCTTTTTGGCAATGGTTTTTACGGTCAAAAAACGGGTGGTATGTTCTCCGGCAGGCGTTCTGGTAAATGCCAGATGATTAACATTATTATGCAAAGAGGCCTTTTTATAATGCTCAAAGGTTTCGAGATTATGCACCTTGCCGGGAGAAATTTCCATTTGAGCAGCGCCCTTTGTATCCACATCCAAACAGATATAGTATCTGTGATTTTCCACATTTACTTCATAGCCGTCATACAGGGTATATACATTGCCTATGAGAGTGATGAGTTTTTCAAAATGTTCGATATTTTTGGCATATCGCTCACCTTCCTGGGTTTTACCCACATGGCGGTAATCGGCCATGAACATGCAATGTTCGGGTAGAAGCAGCAAGGTTTCCTTGTTGAATTCCCTGAGGATGTATTGCCTGATTGCCTGACGCACCAGGGCAGATTTTGTGGGACGGCCGGAAATGAGAAAATATACTCCCTGGAAGTCTTTTTCCCTTTGCCATTGGTTGAGAAGAGCGGCCTGTTTTCCGCAGAGAAGTTCCAAAAATCTGGTAAATTCCGTTTCAATGAATTGCCGGGATTCCCACCAATTTTTCTGTCCATCTGAAACGTTTTTTTGGGAAAAGGTCTTCGCAAAATACTCGCCGGCCTTTTTTTCGGAAAAGGATTCCTTTCGTTTCAGGGCTGTTGTGATTCCAAGATCTTCATCATGGTAGGTTTCCACCATCAATACCGAGGCATCGGTGGTAAGTCCTCCAATGTCAATGTGGCAGATACCAAAAGTCATTCGGGGCGTTTCCTGTGGTTGGGGGCTTGCCTCTGTTTGAGCATGTTTGTTTTGGGAAAACAAAAAGTTCACTTCTGAAAGATTTGGAACCCGGTCTTTTTCACCGCTCAAATCCCAGAAGGGCATGTGCTTGATGAGGTTCAGAAAATACAGCTCGCAGGCACCGCTTTCATCCGAAGAAATATTCACAAAGGTTTTACGAAGATGGCGAAGGTTTTCCGGAAACAGGGGCTTCCATTTTTCATGGGTCGCAAGATCCATGCACACGGAAAAAATGTTGTCCCGGTAGCCTGCACGCAGATTTTCAATGAAAAGATCGGGCACCGTGACCCGGATTTCCGTGATGACGGGAATGGCAGGGCCGTTCCAGGGACGACCTTCCACCGGCGCGGAGATATATGAGAAACTTTCCTCAATGATTTTTTTGATATACAGGGTAAATTGGGGAACATGGCCTCGATAAATGGCAAAGTTGCCGGCAAATGCGTATTTTGCACTTTTGACGATTTGATCCTTGGCAGCGGTTTCCTGGTTGATGTTGGCAACAAAGGCAAAATCTCGCTCGTCTCCGGTGGGGGGATTGATAAAGGCCGATGGGAAACCGTCCTGTTCGTCAATTCCCGGGTGCACCACATATTGCCAGGAATCGGTGATTCTGTTTCGTCCAAAACTGCACGGCCAGCATAATACAGAAGTCCTGTACGATCCAAAATCAATGAACAAAATGTATTCTTCCCGGTTGTTTTCATCCCTTGGGGTTTTGCCGGCAATGGTCTGGTAGTAGAGCTTGTTGTTGTTGGTCAGATCCAGGTCAAGCTCCTGGGGTGGATTTTTTTTGCGTCTGAAAAAATTAAACATATTGGCCTCCGTTGTCAGAGGTGGTTTTCAGGTGAATATAATAATCGCCCCGCATGAGACAGTTTGGCACATACAGCCTTGCCATGTTCAAAATGATTAGAGGAATATCAGAGGTCCTTGCTCCCAGGAAACCTCTGTTTGAAGGATCAAGACGTTGGTGCAGGGCCAGCCACATTCCTTTGGCAATATTGGCGACCCGTTGCCTGTCCTCAAAAAATTGTTCAAGGTATTGGGAGAATATGGAAGTCCAGAAAGGTCCCTGATCTTCAACTATTTCTTCAATAATTCCATCGTGTTGAGACTGGTCTGCCTCTGTGCGTATGGGGGCAAATTTTGTTTCAAAAATGTCGTCCAGGGACTGGTAGGTCTGGTTGAGAATTGCCTGTCGCATTTTTTCCTTTAATGTGCTCACCTCATCACGGCTTTTAATGGTATGGAAACATTCGGCCGCCCGGGAAAAGGTCTTTTCTGCGTCCGCAATCCAGGGCATGAAAAACAAGTTGTACAGGGCCTGGTTGATGTGGGATGTGGTGCAGATGTTTTTCAGTAGATTTCGTGACCAGGAAATGCCCCCGTCACGCAGGATCTGGTCTTTGATCTGTTCAACGCCGGTATATCTGGATATTTGTTCAATCCATTTTTCCACATGGGGGCCGGGTTTTACAAAGTTTACAGGATATTGGCCATTGGATGGATTGACAAGCTGTACCACGGCATCAAAGTTTTTGTAGCTTTGGAAATCATTGGCAAGGTCTTCCAGGACATTGGTATTTCCGCAATAGCCTGCAATGGCAGTTTCCCCTTGTAGGGAGATGACCAGGGGCAGTTTTTCATGGGCATAATCGGTTTTGAGCATCTCACCGTATTTTTTCAGGACAGCGTCCATGGGATGACCCAGGGGAATAGAGACCTTGTGCTGAAAACAGGCCACAAAAATTCCGGGGAAACGAACGAGACAATCCATCATATTATCTTGAAAGGCTTGGTGTAGCTGCCGTTGGCTTTGTTTTGCGTCTGCTCCTTCCTTGATGCCCGGGTACTCAATTACGGGTATATCCATGGGGGTTTTGTTCTTGGGAATTCTGATGTGGATAAGATAATCGTCTGGCGCTGCCCCGGCAGCAAGGTCATAGCGTTGGGCAAACTGCTCGTGATCAAGATTTTTCATGATGACATTGCCCGTGGTAATGGACACCTGATCCATCTGGATATTGTCAATATCGTCGTACGGCTCCACAAGGCACGGCACGGCGGTATTTTCCGAGGTATTGCGTTCCTTGATGCGGAAAATGTCCCGGAGTTCATCATTGTCAAATAGATCAAGCAGATAGCTTGTTTTGAAAGACTTGTCCGTGCCGATAATGTGAATATACACAGGAGTTTCTGTGGCAGGAACCAGGGAAAGACACTCCTGGCATTGGCTAATGCAGGCACTTTGATGGGATTCTGTGCCATTTCCCGTGGACAGACCTTTCAGCTGTTTCATGATGTCTTCAAGCTGGCGTTTTAATCGGATAACCTGTTCAGGACTTGCGTTCATAATCCATCCGTTTCTTTGTTTTTTTCAATGGCATCCAGAGGAATTTTCTGGTGTTACTGGATTTCTTCAATTCGGTAATTTCCATCCATGGACTGGATGATCTTTAATTTTTTCCCTTTAAGATTCATGGTCATTCCAGATAATTCCCGTGTGCCTCCAAAGTTGATGCTGTCGTTGACCACGGTAAAAGGGAATGCTGAAAACAGATTTTTTTCGGGCTTTTCAAACACAACCTTTGTGCCATCAGCAGATATGGCAGAAAAGGAATCCGTGCGTTCAAACAGCCGCACAATCCCGGTTTTTCCGGGTGTAATGGTAATCGTCTGGGAAGAAAGACTGTCGTCCCTGGATAATTGTACCAGGGTGGTGTTCATCTGGATTGGATCCCGTTTCAGGGGCAACCCCTTTTCCTTTTCAAAGGAGGACGTTGTGATGAGGTTGGACAGCACAAGGCTTGTAATGGGATCATTGCAGGAAATGGCATATTTGCCCTTGTCATCTTCCATGAGCAATTCCCTGTGTAAACTTACTTGTAAGGACTCTTTGGCTGCAGTAAGTTCCAGGGAATCAATTTTGCGGGCAATGGCATCCAGCTGTAATCCCTGTCCAGCTGCCCTTGAAAAATACCGCAAGGCTTTTGGGGTCAGATGCAGGGCTTGTGCGGCATCTTCTCCCACGGGATACCAGGTAATGGAATTCTCATTTGGATGATGGAGAAATATTTCTGCCATATTCCTGGGAATCAGAGTTGCCTTGTCCTTGGCAAAAAATGCTGAAAATTGTAGTTCCCCATCCGTATTTTTTTGGGTAACAAGATACCAGGACACAAGATCAAAGGAAGATGCTTTCACCCGCAACGGGGAAAATGTATAGACATCTTCCAGGAAACGTTTCATCTGGAATCCAATGTCATCTTTTTTCAGTAGATCCGAGAACTGATCCTTGTCCCGAAGCTTTGTAAAATCATCAAGGGAAATCAAATTGTTGCTTACATAGTCATTAACCGCGGCAGGGGGAATATTCAGGTCTCCCACCTTAAAGTAAAAAATATTGCTGGAATATCGGGAAAGTTCACAGGAGTAAATTTTTGCAAGCCGCATGAATTCCGTACCTTTTAATTTGGATTCATGGGTTTTTATGATTTTTTTTACCTGGGTATTGTAGTTAAAGTAAATAAAGAGCAGCAAGCGGTCGGCAAGCGGGTTTTCAGATTGTACAGGATCCTGGTAAAAATTTTGGGAAAGTCCGGTTTGCATATCTTCTATGTATTCCGGCCGGAGCAGTTCACTTGCAATCTGTCTGTACTCCATGTCCTTGTGGTTTGCCCAGGAAGAAATGTCTGGGAAGATTTTTTTGTAAAATTGTGCAGTAGAAGAATCTGACCAGAAATTCAAGCGGCTGAGAAAGGAACTTTTTTCAAGATAACCATAGCGATATACCAGTAATCCTCCTGCTATCAGGATGATTAAAAGTATCAGGTGTTTCAGCCCTCCCAGAGCCAGGAGTTTTCCGCGTCTGTCCTTTTCCAGGGTGGACAACAATTGGGCAGCCCTTTTTCTGCCTGTTTGGGGATCTTCATGGAGAATATTCCCTCCATATCCAGCGGCATAAGATTTTTTTGTGTTGCTGCCTTTTGGGGCAGATTTGAAAAACCCCCAGTTCGCACCCATGTTGTCACCCCTGGAAAGGCCCTTTTTCAAATAGGCAATGAATTCTTTTTTTTCTGCGGCCGTCAGTTTGGACATGGGAACTCGAACCATATCGGGATTCGGGGTAATACGGCCATCCACATCAATGAGCTGTATTTTCAGATGGGAGCTGTCATGTTGATATCTTCGTACGTCCTGGAAGCATTGGCTGCCTTCTGGGATCTCCGCCCTATAAACGACTGGGAAGTCCTGGATCTGTTCCAGTTTTAATTCAAATTCGTCAAGCTGCCCCATGGGCTTTTCTCCTATATTGTCATAGTTAGTATAACCTTGTACCATACCACAGGTGCCATGGAAAAGAGAAATTCATTCATATCCGGCAGCTGGAAATGTGGTTGGAAATATGAGGGGTATGAGTCCATGGACGGGAAAATGGAATTGCGGCAAATTTTTTCTTGACAGAAAAGCAGAAACTTTCTATAAAGACTCTCGTTTCACGCCCAGGTAGCTCAGTCGGTAGAGCAGGGGACTGAAAATCCCCGTGTCAGCAGTTCGATTCTGTTCCTGGGCACCATAAAAAATTAAAGCCCTTGAAGGATTTATTCTTTCCAGGGCTTTTTTTATCTGTCTTTATTCGTTTGGCAGATTTTTTTGGAGGATTTCCAGGATTTGTTCAATCTGCTCTTGAGCCCTGGCCGCTTCCAGGGTGCATCCTCCTGCACCGGCATGGCCTCCTCCGCCAAATTGGGCCAGCATCTTTCCAATGTTCACCTGGGAACCTTTTGTAAAAATACTGCGACCTACGCTGAGAAGAATTTTGGATGGATCTGTGTCTTTATGGCGAATTTTCATACTCACCGTGGTTTCCGGGAAAAGCGAATAGGTCAGAAATCGGTTGCCTGAAGGAACGGGATCAAGTCCCCTGAAATCCGTTACCGAAACCGTTCCTACGATTTTGGTGTGCCGTGTAAGATGGTTTTCAAATGTCTGGTTTTCCAAAAATGCCTCTTGGCAGCGTTTCTGGATTTCAGGGTGTTCCATGACTCTGGTATCAGGAGTCTTCCTGAAAAGTTCCACCAGGGTATTCCAGTAGTCAATATCCTGGTAATCCTTATTTTGAATGGTCATGGACAGGATGACCCAGGGATCTTTTTCCGGGTGGCGAACCTGATCCATGGTGAGATCTGCAGCATCAATCATATCGGTTTTTACGACCAGTTCGTCAAATATTTCCGTAAGTTTCCCCATTGTCTTATAATGATCGAAAATAACCCTTGCCGCAGAAGGAGCAATGGCAAAGGCTCCGGGAAAATTCCCTTTGGGACGATTGGATACATGGTGGTCAAACCACAGAAGGCAGTCTTTATGGAAAGGTAGGTTGGCCAGAATGTCTCCCTTTTGGATATGTGCGGTACCTGATTGTATTTCTCCGGGTTCTGTCCAGTAAATGTTCTTTTTCAGGTCAGGCTCATCTTTCAGGGCTTCAAACAATAATACCGCACAGACAATTCCGTCAAAATCAGGTCTGGTAACAATTCTCATGGTGCGTCCTTATGGATAATCTATAATTTTTGATGATATATGAATAAGAGTGTAGCTGATTTTACGGGATATTACAATCCTGGCCTGTTTGGGTAAAAAATTGTGAATCTTATCTTTGTTATTATAAAAAAATAATATGCTTATAAAAATATTTATTCCTTGCCTTTGTAGATGAATAGTCCTTGTTGACAACCCCTGTTTTAAGCAGTTATAGTGGCGAATAATCAAATTCGTAAATATAGAATATGCCTTGAATGATTGGCTTTTTCGCTTCGATATCGCAGGTATGCGTTTTCATTTTTTCCGATAGTAATAACATGGGAAAATGAAGATGACAGATCGTGTGAATTTGCCATGATTTTTATCCGGTTACTACGGCAATGTAATCGGCAGAGGGTGGTGTGTATTGATAGCAAAAGGCATCTGAATGTATGAGATTCGGCTACCATATCATTCAAAATGTAAGGATCGTAATTGAAAAGGGGGAGAGTAGATGGCGAAATTGGTCAGACGAGAGGAATTGGCAAGGGGTACGATTGTACTTAACGAAATAGAGGCTCCAAGGATTTCAAGAAAGGCCATGCCAGGTCAGTTTGTGATTCTTCAGGCGGAAGAATCAGGAGAACGGGTACCTTTGACCATGGCTGATGTGGATCCTGAAAAAGGGACCATCACCATTATATATATGGTAGTTGGAAAATCTACTTCAACATTTGCCCGGCTGCAGCCAGGGGATTCGTATTTCGCCCTGATCGGGCCGTTGGGTTCACCTACCCACATTGATAATTTCGGCAAGGTTGTCTGCGTGGGCGGTGGAACCGGGATAGCTGTTCTTCATCCTATTACCCGTGCCCTGAAAAAAGCAGGGAACCATGTTACCAGTATTCTGGGAGCCAAAACCTATGAAATGCTGATCATGGAAAAAGAAATGACAAAGGTGTCTGATGAACTCCATGTTTGTACTGACGATGGTTCCTTTGGCCATCATGGTTTTGTTACTGACGTTTTGAAAGATTGCCTTGCTTCGGATCAAAGAAATCTTGTGGTGGCCATTGGCCCGATTCCCATGATGAAATTTTGCAGTCAGATTACCAGGGAATACAATGTAAAAACCTTGGTTAGTTTGAATCCTATCATGGTGGATGGAACCGGCATGTGTGGATGCTGCCGAGTCTCTGTCGGGGCAGAAACCAAATTCGCCTGTGTGGACGGCCCTGAATTTGATGCCCACAAGGTGGATTTTGATGAATTGGCAAATCGTCTTGCTTCCTATCGTCAGGAAGAACAAACCAGTATGGATCTTTTCCAGAAACATACGTGTTCATGCGCCAGATAAAGGAGGGTAACATGGCTGAAAAAAAAGAAAAAATTGATCGAGTGGTCATGCCGGAACAGGAGCCTGAGGTAAGACGGCGGAATTTTATTGAAGTGCCCCTGGGACTTGACGCACAAATGGCCATGGCAGAAGCTTCCCGCTGTCTGCAATGTAAAAAACCCGCCTGTATGGAGGGATGCCCTGTTTCTGTGGAAATTCCAAATTTTATCAAGCATATCGCCGATGGCGATTTTGCAGATGCGGCCAAGGCTTTGTGGCGAAAAAATGCCCTGCCTGCGGTTTGCGGAAGGGTGTGCCCCCAGGAGGAACAATGCGAAGGCAATTGTATTGTGGGGAAAAAGGGCAAACCCGTCGCCATTGGCTATCTGGAACGGTTTGCAGCTGATTATGCCCGAAACAACGGTGCTGGCGGAACGTTGGAGTTACCGGAAAAAACAGGCAAAAAGGTTGCAGTCATCGGCTCTGGGCCGTCTGGTCTCACCGTGGCAGGGGACTTGCTGCAAAAAGGCCATGATGTCAGTATTTTTGAAGCATTCCACAAACCTGGCGGTGTGTTGGTCTATGGAATTCCTGAATTTCGTCTGCCCAAGGAGATTGTTGCTGCAGAGGTTTCCAATTTGGAAAAAATGGGTGCGGACATTCAGTGCAGCGTGGTTGTGGGCGCTTCTGTCACCATTGATGAGCTTTTTGAAGAAGGATACGATGCTGCCTATATCGGTGTTGGTGCAGGACTGCCAAGGTTTATGAATCTGCCAGGAGAAAATTTCATCGGTATTTATTCTGCCAACGAATATCTGACCAGAACCAATTTGATGAAAGGCTATCTATTTCCTGAGTATGACACTCCCATTGCCCGCGGTAAGAATGTGGTGGTGCTTGGAGCGGGGAATGTTGCCATGGATTCGGCCAGAACAGCCATGCGGTTGGGAGCAGAGTCCGTGAAAATTGTGTATCGGAGATCAAGGGAAGAAATGCCTGCCAGGGCCGAGGAACTCCACCACGCAGAACAGGAAGGAATTGAGTTTGTTTTGTTAACCACACCTACGGAATTTTTCGGAGATGAAAACGGCAGATTGGTTGGTATGAATTGTATTTCCATGGAACTGGGAGAGCCGGATGCTTCTGGCAGAAGACGGCCTGTTCCCGTTGAGGGTAGTGATTTTCGCATTGACTGCGATCTTGTGGTGGTATCTGTTGGATCCAATGCCAATTCTCTGCTCACTCGCTCAACACCGGATCTTGCCTTAAACCGCTGGGGAAATATTATTGCCGATCCTGTTACTGGCAAAACTTCCAAGCGGGGTGTATGGGCCGGTGGAGATATCGTCACCGGGGCTGCTACTGTAATTCTTGCCATGGGAGCAGGCAGGGCAGCAGCAACATCCATGCACGATTATTTGACCCTTGGGTGGTAGCCAAGTTTTTTATTCCACTTTTATCCATTTTGCTTCAAGCCCCTGGATGAATGGGGGTTTGAAGCATTTTTTTGTATTTATATCCCGCCTTTTTATTTTTTAGCATATTATTACAGAGTGTTATATTTTAACCTCCCTTTTTGATACGGCTCTTTTTTTGTCATTTTTGTATGTAACATCCATCTTTTGGCCTGGATATTTATTGTTGTAGTTCCATTTCTATTCTTTGTTCATTCATAAAAAAACAAAAAAAATGAAAATTTTACTTGACTTAGCTGGCAATTTCCGTAAGTTTGGGGTAAAGTGGAGTAACGTGGAAGTTTAGTGGTTGCTTCATGGATGCTAAGTGGTGAAATGCAAATGACAGAGTGAAAATGTTTGAATCCAGTTCATACCATACTGTTGATGATAAAGGTCGGGTCATTATGCCGGCAAGGTTCAGAGACGGATTGCAAGATGAAGAACATTATGGCGCAGTTCTTACATGCTGGGATGGGTGTCTGTATGGATATCCGTTCAAAGAATGGGAAGCGCTGAAGCTTACCATTCTGGGGGGAAAGAGCATCACCATGAGCAAATTGCGAAGAGTGTTTATTGGGCAGGCCCAGCAGGTTTCCTGTGATAAACAGCACAGAATTTTGATTCCCCAGGCTCTTCGTGGATATGCAAATATTCAAACGGAGATTGTCATGGTGGGGAGTCTGGATCGATTCGAAATCTGGGATCGGGAAAAATGGGATGCCCAGATTGTGGAAATGGAAAAATCTCTCCAACTTCCGGAAGCCAGAGAAGAAATTGCAGCTCTTGGTTTGTAGCTATGGTAGCTTGCACAGATTTTGTTCATACTTCGGTAATGCCGGATTTGATCCATGAATATCAAAATCTTGCCCCCGGAAAAATTTGTGTAGATGCCACTCTGGGTGGAGCAGGGCATGCTCTTGATACTGTAAAATCCATTTTGCCGGAGGGAATACTTATCGGCATTGATCGGGACAAGGACGCTCTTGCCCATTCAGAAAAGGTTCTTGCTCCTTATAAAGAAAATGTAAGACTGTTTCATTCGGGGTTTTGCAATATTGCTCACATTCTTCATGAAGCAGGGATAGACAAGGTAGATTCCGTTGTACTGGATTTGGGGTTTTCCCTGAATCAGATTCAGAACAGCGGCAGGGGATTCAGTTTTTCCAGAAATGAACCTCTGGATATGCGGATGAACACGGACGATGATCTTACGGCGGAGGAGATTGTGAATACCTGGTCGGCAAAGGATCTTGCCAAGATTTTTTTTGAGTTTGGAGAAGAACGCTTTTCTCGCAGGGTTGCTGCCGCCATTGTGTCCCATCGGGAAAGAAAATTGATTACCAGAAGTTTGGAACTCGCCGGGATCGTATCCGATGCGATCCCGGCTGCATCCAGGAAAACAACCAAAATACATCCTGCCACAAGGGTATTTCAGGCGTTGCGCATTGCTGTGAACAGGGAACTGGAACAGATTCATTCCTTTATGGAGCAGGTGGTGGACATCTTGGCTGACAATGCAAGATTGTGTGTGATTTCCTTTCATTCCCTTGAAGATCGAATCGTGAAGCAGGGAATCCGAAAATATGAATTTGGCTGTACTTGTCCCAGAACGTTGCCTTTTTGCACATGCGGATTTGAGAAAAAATTGGTGTCGGTGAACAGAAAACCCTTGCTGGCAGGCAAGGAGGAACTCCAATCCAACCCCATGGCAAGAAGTGCAAAATTACGGGTAGCACAAAAAACACAGGGGGAAATATGACCGTGAAAACAACCAGTCCCGCCCTTCCAGGACAGTCTGGCAAAAAAGGATTGTTATGGGGCTTTGTGATTTTCGTTTTGTTCTGTCAACTGTTGGCGCATACATGGATTCGGAATCAATCCACTCAGGCCCTGGTGGATATTTCCAAGGCGCAGGATCAGTTAAATAAGGTACTTGCCTATAACAGAGCCCTTGGCATTGAACGAGGCAGGCTGAAATCCGAAGCAAGGGTTGTGTTCATTGCCAAGGATAAACTTGGGCTGCACCAGGATATTTTTGATCAAATTGTGTATCTGGGAGGAGAACGAACGTTTTAATGGCAGGCACAAGGGACATATATCCTTCTGCTTTTTCCCTGCGAGTTTGGTTCGTAGAGATTGCCCTCATTGGCGGATTGCTTTGCATGGGGCTGCGTGCCGTTTCTGTGCAAATTCTCCAGGGTTCCAAGCTGAGCAAACGGGCAGAAAGCACCTATGTGCGCATGTTGAGTTTTCGGGGGTATCGAGGCCTGATCCTTGATCGAAATGCCCATAAACTTGGGGCAAGCGTTGATGTGAAAAATCTGACCGCAGACCCTACTCGAATTTCAGATCCGCAAAAAACCGCCAAAGTTTTGGGAAAGATTTTGTCTGTGAATCCAAGAAGTCTGGAACGGCATTTACGGACCAATAAACGTTTTGTTCTCCTTGCAAGGGATGTTTCTCCTGCTCAGATCCAGGCCATAAAAGAAGCTGGTGTCCTTGGTGTGTATTTTGAAAAGGATTTCAAGCGGTTTTATCCCAACAGGGAGCTTGCCGCCCAGGTGATTGGATTTACCGGGAAAGAAGGAAAAGGGCTTGAAGGGATTGAATTCAAATATGATTCTGTACTTTCCGGCAGGGAAAAAAGAATCCAGGTAACCAGGGACGGTAACGGCCATATCCTTGGTATGGACAAGAATCTTCGGGAACAGCTCCGGGGGAATTCCCTTTTGCTCACCCTGGATAAAAAAATTCAGTTTTTTGCGGAACAAGCTCTTGTCCATACCGTGAAAGCCCATGGCGGGAAGTCCGGCATGGCTCTTGTCATGGTGCCTGGCACAGGTGAAGTCCTTGCCATGGCGCATTATCCAAGATTTAACCTGAATCATTATAGTGGATGCGGAAAATCGGTTTTCCGAAATCGGGCAGCAACCGATCCCTTTGAGCCGGGTTCTACGTTTAAGGTGTTCACGGCAGCAGCTGCCCTGGAAAATGGAATCAGCTCCCAGTCTATTTTTTATTGTGAAGATGGAAAATACAAGATCGGGAACAGCGTGATACGGGACACCCACCCCAGACAATGGCTGCCCCTGGACAGGATGTTTCAATATTCCAGCAATATCGGATTTGCAAAAGTATCGGAAAAAATCGGCAGAAAAGCAATGTATGACAATATGGTCAAATTTGGATTTGGTGCCAAAACCAATTTCGGCTGTCCCGGTGAAACCTCGGGGAGTATTCCCCCTGTGGACAGGTGGACGCGGCTGGACGCAAGTGCCATTGCCTTTGGTCAGGGCATTTCTGTATCTGCTGTGCAGTTATTGTCAGGGATTAACACCATTGCCAATAAAGGCAAGGCCATGCAGCCTTTTATCGTGAAAAAAATTCTTACCAATTCCGGGGAAAATATCCGTATTTTTTCCCCAAAATCCCAGGGGCAAATTGTCGCCCCTGAAACCGCAAGGCAAGTTACCCGTATGATGCGCATGGCCGTTGATAGTGACGGCACCGGGCACAGGGCAGACATCCCGGGGTATCAGGTGTGTGGGAAAACCGGTACGGCCCAGAAAACCCTTAAGGGAAAGAGCGGATATGTAAAGGGTCTTTATACCTCTGTGTTTGGAGGTTTTGCCCCCATGGACAATCCAGAACTTTCCATCCTTGTGGTGGTGGATGAACCCCAAAAAGAACACTATGGCGGCGTGGTGGCCGCACCTGCATTCCGGGAAATCATGTGTAAGTCGTTAAATTATCTTGGCGTGACGCCAAAAAATGAAAAAGCCCTGGCTGGGAATGGAAGTGGGGTTGAATTTGCTGTGGCCCAATCGGGAGGGGCTTCATTATGAACCTTGCCGCACTTCTTTCGGATATTTCAGGTATGATTATTTCCCACGGGTATGGGGCGAATTTGTCCGATGTGGAGATTGTCAACATTGAAACAGATTCCCGGAAAGTAAAAGAGGGGAGACTTTTTGTCGCCATTTCCGGTTATGCGGCAGATGGACATGCTTATATTGGCAAGGCTTTGGACCAGGGGGCTGCTGCGGTCCTTGCAGAAAGAATCCCGGAAGAAATGAAAGATCGTCAGGATGATTTTGACAAAATTATTCTTGTTAAAAATACCAGAAAAGCCCTTGGCCCTGTGGCCGCAGCATTTTACGGGTATCCGTCAAAGGACATGGTGGTAGTGGGAATCACAGGAACAAACGGAAAGACCACCACAAGCTATCTTCTGGAACATATCTTTACTGCCTGCGGATTTGTCCCGGCGGTCATGGGCACGGTGAATGTTCGGTACCAGGGAAAAGAAATTCCAAGTCCCACAACCACATTGGATGCTCTGAGCATCCAGCGGCATCTGGCAGAAATGAAACATGCCGGGGTTACCCATGTGGTCATGGAGGTTTCTTCCCACGGCATCTGCCAGCATCGGGTGGATGGGTGTTTGTTTGATGTGGTGGCGTTTACCAATCTCACCCAGGATCATCTGGATTATCACGGAGATATGGAAAGTTATTTTGACGGGAAAAAACAGCTGTTCACAAGAATAGTACAAGAACACGAATTTATGAAACAGGCCGTTGCCGTCATCAACCGTGACCATGAATTTGGCAGGAGACTTTCCAGGGAAATTGCCATTCCGGAAATTTCCATTGCCACAGACAAAGAAAATTTGTCTTCCCATGGGCCAGGCCTTTTCTCAATGGAGGTGACAGACAACATTGAAGGAATGTCTGGCAGGATTCAATTTGATAAGGAATCTTTCTTTGATTTTCAATCCTCTTTGACCGGACGATACAATCTGGAAAATATTCTTTGTGCCGCAGGGATCGCCCATGCCCTTGGGATTTCTCCCGAACATATTTCCCAGGGAATTTTTGACTGTAATCGTGTGCCGGGAAGGCTGGAACGGGTGAAAAATGAGATCGGCAGACATGTCTTTGTGGATTATGCCCATACCCCCGATGCCCTGGAAAATGTACTTACCACTTTGAAAGAAAATGCCACAGGGCGATTGATCTGTGTGGCAGGCTGCGGTGGAGACAGGGATGTAACCAAACGGTCTCCCATGGGAAAAATTGCCCTGGCACATAGTGACATTGCCGTCATTACTTCGGACAATCCCAGAACCGAAGACCCTGCTGCCATTATTGAAGATGTGATAAGGGATTTACCAGTAGAGACTTTGTTGACAACAGAACAGGTCTCGTCTGACAGCAGGGGATTCCTTGTGGAACAGGATCGCAGAAAAGCCCTGAATCTTGCCGTTGCCATTTCTCAATCTTCGGACATCATCCTTGCCGCAGGAAAAGGGCATGAAACCTATCAGATCCTTGGTACGGAAAAAATCCATTTTGATGATGTTGAAGAACTTGCCCTTGCCTGTAAACGATACGGGAAGAATAACCCTGAACCCATTTGCTGGACCATTGCCGATCTTTCCCAGGCTCTTGGTGTGGAACCTGAATCTGGAAACATTGATGGAGAAAGACAATTTCATTCCATATCAATGGACAGTCGCCATGTGGAAGCAAACCAGATTTTTCTTGCCCTGAAAGGAGAACGCTTTGATGGGCATTCCTTTATTGAAGCGGTTGTGGAAAAAGGCGTTTCCTGTCTTGTTGCTGCAGACTCCTTTGTTGTGCCGGAAAAAATTTCCAACAATCCTGCCATTGCAGTGTTCAAGGTAGAAAATACTCTGGAAGCTCTTGGGAAACTTGCCCATTTCCAGAGAATGCGTGCCAATGTCAGGGTGGCTGCAATCACAGGCACCAGCGGAAAAACTACCACCAGGGAAATGGTTGCCTCCATTTTGAAGACCCGTTTTTCTGTGCTGGCAACCAGGGGAAATCTGAACAATGAAATCGGTCTTCCCATGACCTTGCTGAACCTTTCTTCTTCCCATGAATGGGCGGTTGTGGAAATGGGGATGAACCATGCAGGAGAAATTCTTGCCCTTTCAAAGGTTGCAAAACCCGATATTGCCGTGATTACCAATACTGGTGCTGCCCATCTTGAAGGTTTGGGAAGTATCGAAAATGTGGCCAGGGCCAAGGCTGAAATCTTTGCCCATGTCAATGAAAATGCTGTGGCTGTATTGCCTGTCAAAGATGACCAGAAAACGATACTGGTTCAGGAGGCACAGCAAAATCCCAATGTCCGTGACATCTGGTTTTTTGGAGGGAAAGAGTCTGGTGAGGCAAAATTCGTGGAAGCCGTGGATATTCAACCTCTGGAAGATGGGTTCTCATTTGCCGTGCAGGAGAACGGCAAAAAAACTTCCATGAACCTGCATTGTTCCGGACAATTCATGATTTCCAATGCCCTTTGTGCCGTTGCCGTGGGAAAACTTGCAGGGATTCCCATGGAAGATATTGCAAGAGGAATTGAGACATTCCAGGCGGTATCAGGGCGGATGAGCCTGATGAGCTTGCCAAATGGCACAAGACTCATTGATGATACCTATAATGCAAACCCGAAATCCGTGAAAGCTGCCCTGGAAACCCTTGTGCAGAGAGCAGGAGATAACGAAAGTGTCGCCGTGCTTGGAGATATGCTGGAACTTGGGAATTATGCCAAAGATGCCCACCATGATGTGGGAGCATTTGTCGCAGCCATTGGAGTGAATCAACTGTTTTTATTTGGAGACATGGCAAGGGAAATTGCCGCAGGTGCCATTGAAGGCGGAATGAATCCAAAGCATGTTTTCCATGGAACCAGGGAAGATATTGCAGGAAAACTTTTTGAATCGGTCTTGCCTGAACAATGGGTGCTTGTAAAAGGTTCCCACTCCATGGGAATGGAACAGGTGATACAGCTTCTCAGAGAAAAAATGGAACGCCGGATGTACATGCCGAATCAGAACAGGGGGCAGTATGCTGTATAAATTCTTATATCCCCTGACAGAGTATTTTAGTGCCCTGAATGTTTTCCGGTACATTACCTTCCGTACCATTTACGGTGGTGTAACAGCATTTGTGCTTTGTCTTGTATTCGGACCTTTTATCATCAATGTCCTGAAAAAGATGCAGATTCGTCAAATCATCCAGACAGACGGGCCGCAAACTCATTTGTCCAAGCAGGGGACGCCTACCATGGGCGGAGTAATGATCCTTGGTTCTGTGATTTTGTCCCTGCTGTTCTGGGGAAATTTGTCCAATCATTATGTGTTGATTCTGCTGTTGACCATTGTACTGTTCGGTGCCGTGGGATTTCTGGATGATTATCTCATGCTTGTCCGCAAAAAAAATATGGGGCTTACCGCAAGGGGAAAATTTGGTTTCCAGGTATTGTTTGCTCTTGTCATCGGTTATTTAATCTATATCTGCCCTGATTTTGATACTACCTTGACCGTTCCTTTTATCAAGGGGTTTCATCCTGATCTTGGCTGGGGGTATGTGCCCTTTATCTGCCTTGTCATGGTGGCAACTTCCAACGCTGTGAACCTGACTGACGGTCTTGACGGTCTCGTTATCGCTCCCTATGTGATTGCTTCGGTTACCTATATGCTATTTGCCTATGTGGCAGGGCATACGGAATTTGCCCAGTATCTCCATGTCCGGCACATTCCGGCAGCAGGCGAGGTAACGGTTCTCTGCGGGATCCTGGCAGGTGCCGGAATGGGATTCCTCTGGTTCAACGCCCATCCTGCCCAGGTATTCATGGGAGATTGCGGTTCTTTGTCCCTTGGTGCAGTTTTGGGAGCCGTTGCCATTGTTACCAAGCAAGAAATTTTGCTGGTTCTGGTTGGCGGTCTGTTTGTTGTAGAAGCTATTTCAGTAATTATTCAAGTTAGTTACTTTAAGCTATCAAAGGGAAAACGGATATTCAAAATGGCTCCCCTGCACCATCATTTTGAGCTTGCTGGATGGCATGAATCAAAGGTGATTGTCAGATTCTGGATTGTATCCATTATTCTGGCATTGATTGCCCTGGGAACATTAAAAATAAGGTAGATAGGTCATGAAGAGTGATCTCCATATTTCCAATAATGATTCTTATGATCTGGTGGTAGGGCTTGGGAAGTCCGGTTTTGCCGTGGCAAGATTTCTGCTGTCCCTGGGGAAAAAAGTCAAGGCAGTTGATCTTGATACAGGACTTGTACGGGAAAAAGGGAAATTGGAAGAGCTTGATGCCGAAGTTGTCCTTGGGCCTCATCCCCAAGAGTTTTTTGATGAAGCTGCCACCATTTTTGTCAGCCCCGGAATCCCATTGGATATTCCCCAAATCCAAAGGGCAGTTGCCAGGGGAGTGAAAATTTCCGGAGAATTGGATTTGTTTTTTGAACACAATGCAACCCCTGTGGTGGCAGTAACCGGAACCAATGGAAAAACAACTACGGTGGAACTGATTGCCGCCATGTTGAAAGAGTCAGGGCAAAAGGTATTTACAGGTGGAAACATCGGTACCCCATTGATGGAATACTTAATGGGGGGAAAAAAAGCAGATGTGGTGGTTGCAGAGGTCTCCAGTTTTCAGCTGGATCTTGCCGGAAAATTTTCTCCCAATGTGGGAGTGCTGCTCAACATCGCAGAAGATCATTTGGACAGATACCCTGATTTTGATGCTTACAAAAAATCAAAGTACTCATTGTTTCGTCGTCAGGCACCCGAAGATGCTGCCGTGGTAAATGCCCTGATTGAAGATGAGTGTCCTGATATTGAGATTCAGTCTTCTGTTTTGAAGTTTGGCTGGAAAAAGGAAGGGTTTGCTGGGGAAGGTGTCCATGCAGAAATTTCCAGTCGGGGAATTAGCCTCCAGGGTATTGCCATGATGGGAGATGAAAATGACGGAAAGTTTCTGAGGGAAAAGATGAGCTTGCTGGAATTACCCCATAACCGGGAAAATGTTGCTGCTGCCGTGCTTGCATCCCTTTGTGCCGGAGCTACTTTTTCCGGCATCAAAAAGGCCATCACAAATTTTCGGATTCCCGCCCACAGACTTGCCATGGTTCGGGAAATCAATGGGGTACAATTTTACGACGATTCCAAGGCAACCAATATCCATGCAGTATTGTCGGCCTTGAAGGCTTTTGAGTTTTCCGGGAAAGATGCCGGAATTCATCTGATTCTGGGAGGAAAGGAAAAGGGGTTGGATTTTACGAGCATGCTGCCTTTGGTGAAAGAAAAAGTCCGCCAGATTCTGGCAATCGGAGAGACAGCAAGCCAGATTGTCGAGATATTTTCAAAGGTTTGTTCCGTGACCCTGTGCCGGAGCATGAAAGATGCGGTGCAAAAGGCCGCACAAACGGCAGTAAAAAACGATGTGGTTCTTCTTTCTCCTGCCTGTGCAAGTTTTGATATGTACAGCGGTTACAGGGAAAGGGGAGAAGATTTTACCAGATTGGTTCTGTCCTTATAACGGCCGGGTATGGAGTTCTCCAGGCAGGGGCACAATAAAGGATGACGGTAATTCAGCAAGTTATAGAGACTGTTATATAAAAGAAGGCAGATATACAAAGTGGCTGTCAGACAAAAACAACAAAGCAGGGTGCAACGGGAGAATAAGGTGACACAAAAAATGTCATCGGAAAACACCATTCATCCCTTGTTCAGCGAAACCGGGATTTTGTTCCCTGTCCTGCTTTTGATGGGAATCGGCATTATCATGGTCAGTTCTGCGTCTTCTTCCATCAGCATGGAAGAACATAACACTTTGTATTTTTACATGAAAAAACAGATGATGTTTGCAGGAATCGGTCTTGTACTCATGGCTGTCTGTGCAAGCATTCCCTACAAAATTTACCAGGGCAGCGCCTATGTGGTTTTGCTTGCCTGTTTGGTTCTGCTCCTTGCTGCCCTGGTTCCCGGATGGAAAGTTTCTGCCGGAGGTGCTGCAAGATGGCTTCGAGTGGGCGGTTTTTGCATCCAGCCAACTGAATTTTTGAAACCAGCCATGGTTTTGTTTCTGGGATATTCCCTTGCCAAAAAACAGGAGAATATTTCCCTTTTTTCCATTGGATTTGTTCCCCATTTTTTTCTGTTCCTGCTGGTTGGAGGATTGATTATGCTCCAGCCTGATTTTGGAACTACCATTGTTCTTGCCTTGATTTTTTGGGGCATGATGTTTGTGTCCGGGGTTCGGTTTCTGCATTTGCTGTCGCCTTTGCCTTTGCTGATTCCCCTAGCGTATTTCCTCGTGTTCAAGGTGCCGTACCGGTTAAAGCGGATCATGGGATTTTTGCATCCCTGGGATGATCCCTACGGCACGGGTTATCAGATCACCCAGTCCCTGAAGGCCTTTGGGGCTGGAGGAATTACGGGAAAGGGCCTTGGGCTTGGAATGCAGAAAATGCATTATCTGCCCGAACCCCATACAGATTTTATTTTTTCCATTTTGGGGGAAGAACTTGGATTTATCGGTGTTTGCTTTGTGTTGGTTTTGTACGCAATCCTTCTTGGAAAGGGTTCTGCCATTGCAAGGGATTCCAGAGATATGTTTGGGAAAATTGTTGCCACGGGGCTGATTTTGTCCATTGGCGTGCAATGTGTATTTAATATTGGCGTGGCATTGGGGGTATTGCCGACAAAAGGACTGACCTTGCCCTTTATCAGCTATGGGGGATCTTCCCTTTTGATGAACATGGCTGCCGCAGGAATTTTGATGAACATTGGTGCCGAGGCAAGAAAGACAAAATGGCAGGTGCAGGCATGAATGGTAAGTCTTTTACATTGATGGTTGCGGGCGGAAAAACCGGTGGACATTTGTTCTCCGGCATTGCCGTGGCCCAGGCCCTCATGGAGATTTGTCCCGGAGCACGGGCTGTATTTGTGGGGACGGATTCTGATTTTGAAAAAAATGCCCTGGCTCCCTATGGATTTTCCCATATTGCCATTGCCGCAGCACCCATGAAAGGCAGGGGCATTGTCAGAAAATTCATGGGAATTGTGGTTTTGTGCCGGGCATTTTTTCAGTCCCTTGGGATCATGTTCAGGGAAAAACCCGACGTGGTTATGGGGGTTGGCGGATATGTTTCCTTTGCACCCATCATGGCAGCGGCGGTTTTGGGAATTCCAAGAACCATCCAGGAGCAGAACGCTTATCCCGGGCTTGCCAACAGGGCGCTTGTTCCCTTTGTGAACAAGGTCTTCACAGGATTTGAGGATATTGCCCATATCCCTGAAAAGAAAATCTGCTGCACGGGAACGCCTGTACGCAAAATAGAAAAATCAGAACAAGCACTTGATATTCCCGGACTCAAGGGAGGAGATTTCCTTGTGGTGGTCACAGGGGGAAGTCAGGGGGCAAGTTCCATTAACCAGGCTGCCATGGAAGCTGTGGAAGAATTGGCCGATGATTCTGATATTTTTGTGCTGCATCAGGCCGGAGCAAGAGAAGAAGAGCTCGTTCAGGAGTTTTATAAGGGAAAGAATTTTCGGGTGCATGCCAGGGGCTTTTTCCATGGGATGCCTGATTTGTTCAGCAGGGCAGATGTTGTTGTATCAAGATCCGGTGCCGGCACGGTGGCTGAATTGTGCGTGGCAGGAACGGCAGCCATTCTGGTTCCCTATCCCCATGCAACGGATGATCATCAACGTGCAAATGCGGAAAAACTGGTTGAGAAAGGAGGAGCAATGCTGATTGCAGACAATGAATTGTCAGGCCGTCAACTGGCCAGTACCATTCGCAGATTAAAACAGAACCAGCAGGAACTTTGTCGCATGAGATCTGCCATGAGAGCCATGGCAAAACCCCGTGCTGCAGAAAATATTGTACAGATGCTGTTGAGGATGAATCCAGGTAAGGGGCATGTATCAGAATAATTACCATATTCATTTTGTGGGAATCGGCGGTATCGGCATGAGCGGTATTGCTTCCCTCCTCCTGGAAGAGGGCTACCAGGTGTCCGGCTCGGATTTGCGGACAACTTCCATGATCCATATCCTCAAGGACAAGGGTGCACAGATTTTCAAGGGGCATGCCAAAAATCAGATCAAAGGGGCTGATGTGGTGGTGGCCTCCTCTGCCATTTCCGGGGAAAATCCAGAAATTGTGCAGGCTAAGGAACTTGGCATTCCCATCATTCCCAGGGCAAGGATGCTGGCAGAACTCATGAGGATTAAATATGCCGTTGCCGTGGCAGGAGCCCATGGAAAAACTTCCACAACATCCATGGTTGGACAGATTCTCAACGCCGCAAACCTTGATCCCACGGTTATTGTGGGCGGTGTTTTGCAGGGAGCCGGAACCAATGCCCTGTATGGTAAGGGGAAATTTCTGGTTGCCGAAGCAGACGAAAGTGACGGGTCATTTTTGTCCTATTGTCCTGCCATTTGCGTTGTTACCAATATCGACATGGAACATCTTGAATTTTATAATGATATTGAACAGATAAAAGACAAGTTTCTTGAATTTATCAATTCGGTTCCCTTTTACGGGATGGCCGCAGTCTGCCTTGATAACGAACATATCCAGGATATTATCCCCAAAATTGAGACAAGGTGTCTTACCTTTGGAATGAATGCCCAGGCCGATGTCAGGGCAGAAAATATTGAGTGCATGGGCGGAAAAAGCAAATTTTTGGTGACATGGAATGAAAAGGAATTGGGGGAAATTTTCTTGAACATCCCGGGTCGCCACAATGTATCCAATGCTCTTGGGGCCATTGCCGTTGCCCTGGAACTTGGGATTTCCTTCGGCATCATCAAAAAGGCGTTGGAAGAGATTTCCGGTGTAAAACGCAGAATGGAGATCAAGGGGAAAATTCGGGAGAATATTCTGGTCATGGATGATTATGGACATCATCCCACGGAAATTGCTGCAACCCTCAACGCCGTGCGGGACAATTACCCTGACCGAAGGCTTGTGGTGGTGTTCCAGCCCCATCGGTTTACCAGAACCAAAGCATTGTTTCGGGAGTTTACCAAATCTTTTTATCAGTCCCAGGAGTTGGTTGTCCTTCCCATTTATCCGGCAAGTGAAGAACCCATAGAGGGGGTGGATTCCCAAAGCCTTTGCCGGGGAATCAGGGAACACGGTCACAAGGGAGTTTCCTTTGCGCCGGATATGAACCAGGCATTGAGCATTCTTTCCCACAAAATTCGGGAAAACGATGTGGTTTTGACCCTGGGTGCAGGGGATGTCTATACCCTGGGCGAAAAATTGGTGGAGATTGCCTGACCATGAATGTCTCAGCAGCCATGAATCATAGGTTGAATTTGATGGAGCATCCCTGCGTGGGGAAAGATGAACCCATGGCTCGTCATACAACGTTTAGAATCGGCGGGCCTGCCCAGTATTTTGCGATGCCCCAATCCTGGGAGGAGCTTGTGGAACTGATCTCCCTGGCAAAGCAGGAAAATGTCCCGGTGATGATCATGGGCGGCGGCAGCAATCTGCTGGTGGCAGATTCCGGGGTTTCAGGACTTCTGATCTGTACCAGAAAAATGAAATCCGGCATTGAGTTGATTACGGGTGCAGGGCAGGGAAGCCAATTGATCCGGGCAGAGGCAGGAGAAGGACTGTCTTCTCTGGTAAAATTTTCCGGGGACAACGGACTTGCCGGCCTTGAATTTGCCGCAGGTATTCCCGGAACCCTTGGCGGGGCAATTGTTATGAATGCCGGGATCAAGGGGCGTTCCATGGAAGATGTTATCCATTCTGTGAGGCTTTTGGATATGACCGGTCCTTGTGTCAGGGAAGTAAAAAGGCAGGATCTTGTATTTTCCTACCGCAGTCTGGAACTTGGAAATGCCGTTGTGCTGGGGGCAAGTCTTTGTCTTACAAAGGACAATGCCGAAAATGTTTCCCGGAGAATCCGGGAACAGGTGAGATTAAAAAAGAAAAACCAGCCCGTGCAATCGGCTAGTGCCGGCTGTTTTTTCAAGAATCCGTCTCCTGAGATGTCTGCCGGGTATTTGATTGACCGGGCAGGGGGCAAGGGGATGACATATAACCAGGCAAGGGTGTCTGATATTCATGCCAACTATATTGTCAATATGGGCAAGGCAAGTTGTAGTGATGTGCTGGAACTTGCCAGGATGGTATCGGACAGGGTGTTCGCACAATACAATCTCCGGTTGGAACCGGAAATAAGGGTGGTGAACCATGACAAAAAAGCATAAGGAAAACAGGCGTGTACCTTCTGAATCTTCGGAAAATTCTTTCGACGGTAAGAAGAATCCGGAGGCAGGGAAAATCTTTTCGTATTTGAAAATACCGCTGCTGCTGGTGGTATTCAGCATAGCGGCACTTTTTGTGTATGATTTTGTGACCCAGTCTCCATTGTTCATGATCCGCGAGATCAAGGTTTCGGGTAATGACAGGGTAACCCAGGAAGAAGTTTTGGCGTTATGCGGACTGGATAAAACGGAAAATATTTTCAGGCTCAATGTGGCTGCTGTGGAGAAAAAATTGTCCGCCCATCCCTGGATTGAATCTGCCAGCGTGGAGCGAGAGCTTTTTTCCGGGATTTTGATTTGCATCACAGAGCAAAGAGCTCTTGCCATTGCCAATATCGAAAACATGATCCGGGTGGTGATCAATACCCAGGGAATTCCTTTCAAGGAATACGAGCCTGAGATGGATCATCTGGGAGGCGTTCCTGTGATTTCCGGTCTTGATTTGACCTTGTCCGGTAATTCCTATGAATTTCAAGGGCCTTTGTTCCAGAGCATCATGGAATTTTTGAACACCAATCCCCAGGCAGCCCAGGATGTAATCACCGTAAATGGAGATAGCCAGACTGGAATCATGATTTACACGAGGGGAATATTTGACAAAAAGGTCCAGTCACCAGGACATATGATTCCCATTCGGCTTGGATTTGATCATTTTGCGGAAAAGTTGGAACGGGCAAAGAAGATTGGAGCGTATATGGCCAAAAATTTCCCTGAAAAAACCATTCGATCCATGGATCTGTTTGACATGGAAAAGGTGTTTATCAAGGTGCAGGACGGTTATGGCCAGATCCATGGCATAGGAAAGGGGGTATAAAGATGAGCGACAAGGAAGTTCTGGTCGTAGGTCTTGACATTGGAACCACGAAAATTTGTGCCGTGGTGGGAGAGGTGGTTGAAGACCAGGTGCATATCATTGGCGTTGGCTCTCATCCGTCTACAGGGCTTAGAAAGGGATCTGTAATCAATATTGAATCCACGGTGGATTCCATTCAAAAAGCCATAAAGGAAGCCGAACTCATGGCAGGATGCGCCATTTCATCAGTATATGTGGGTATTGCCGGAAGCCACATCCAGGGAATCCGCAGCCACGGCATCGTGTCCATCAAGGGACGGGAAATTACCCAGACCGACGTGGACAGGGTGATTGATGCGGCCAAGGACATTGATATTCCGCCGGACAGGGAAATTTTGCATGTCATTCCCCAGGAGTTCATTGTGGATGCCATGGAAGCCATCCAGAATCCCGTGGGCATGACGGCCACCCGCTTGGAAGTCAAGATTCATATCATTACAGGGGCAGTATCTTCAGTACGCAATGTTGTCAAGTGCTGCAACAAGGCAGGGCTTGAAGTCCGGGATATTGTCATGGAATCCCTTGCGTCGGGAGAGGCCGTGCTGACATCGGAGGAAAAGGAACTTGGCTGTGTGCTTGCCGATCTTGGCGGCGGCACAACAGATCTGGTGCTATTCAAAAATAAAAATGCAAAGTTTATTTATGAGCTTACCGTTGGCGGCCACAATCTGACCAATGATATTTCCATTGGTTTGCGGACTCCCCTGCCCGAAGCGGAAAAAATTAAATTGGATCATGGTACCTGTTCACCCAGAAATGCTGCGGACGGAGCATATATTGAGGTGCCGGGCGTGGGAGGCAGAGGTTCCAAACGGCTTTCCAGAAGCATTTTGGCTGAAATTCTGGAACCCCGTGTGGAAGAGGTATTCGCCCTGATTAAAAAAGAGCTGTATTCCAGCGGTCTGGAAAATGATTTTCCCGCAGGATTTGTACTTACGGGTGGCAGCGTACTCATGGACGGTGTGATTGATATTGCCGAATCCATTTTCAATGTGCCCGTGAGAATCGGATATCCGGACAAGGTGGGTGGACTCAAGGATATTGTTCGGAATCCCGGGTATGCCACAGGGGTTGGTCTGGTAATTTTTGGCGGCAGGGATAAAAGTAATTCAGCCAGGAACAATCGGAGCCATGGTTCCGGTTTCAATATATTTAGTAGAATGTCGAAATGGTTAAAAGATATTATTTAATGCAGGAGGCGTAAACATGGAAAATTTTTCTTCGTATGCACAAAGTGATAATGCAGCAAAAATCAAGGTGATTGGTGTAGGAGGGGCCGGAGGGAACGCAGTAAATAACATGATTGATGCCAATCTCCAGGGAGTGAAATTCATTGTGGCCAATACCGATGGCCAGGCTTTGGATCGTTCCAGGGCAGAGGTGAAAATCCAGTTGGGAAAGGAACTTACCCAGGGGCTTGGTGCCGGTGCTGATCCGGAAGTTGGCAGGGAAGCTGCCATGGAAAGCATTGACGAGATCAGACAGGCCCTGGAAGGAAGCCACATGGTGTTTATCACCGCAGGATTTGGCGGCGGAACCGGAACCGGTGCGGCTCCCGTTATTGCCGAAGTGTGTAAGGATCTTGGGATTCTCACCGTGGCTGTTGCCTCCAAGCCTTTCGTCTTTGAAGGAAAAAAGAGAGAAAAACAGGCGCTGGCAGGCCTTGAAAAACTCAACGGAATCACAGATACCGTCATCGTTATTCCAAACGACCGTCTGCGCAGCATTGCTCCCAAGGGTGCCAAGTTTGTGGATATGTTTATCAAGGCGGATGAAATCCTGCATCACTCTGTTAAGGGAATTACCGATTTGATTATTATGCCCGGATTGGTGAACCTGGACTTTGCGGACGTAAAAACCACCATGCAAAAGGCCGGAAAGGCACTCATGGGTATTGGTATTGCATCCGGTGAACATCGGGCAACGGAAGCTGCGGAAAAGGCCATTTCCCATCCATTGCTGGAAGATCTGTCCATTTCCGGTGCCAAGGGACTGCTGATGAATATTACCTCAAGTTCCGATCTGACCATGGATGAAATGACCGAGGCAACGGACAGGATCCATCAGGAAGTGGGCGATGAGGCAGAAATTATCTGGGGCCAGACCTTTGACGATTCCATGGGCGATGAAATGCGGATTACCGTCATAGCCACGGGTATTGGGGAAGAAGAACATATGCAAAATGTCCACAGGTTTGATCCTTCTCTGCATCAGGTTCGTAGAAGCATTGGTTTTGAGGCAGATAACGCGGTCTCCAGCAATGAAATCCAGTTGGGAGAAAGGGGAACCGGAACCATGGGCTTTGCCTCCTATTCTGATCCGGTTGCCCAGGAAAGCGTTGCCCAGCAGAGCCAATCTGGAATTGTCCGGGGAACAGTGAGAAATCCAACGCCGGAAGAGCTTGCAAACTGGAATGAAGTGGATGAACCGGTAAGAATTACCAGAAAAACCCTTGGAACCGAGACGGCTTCCCTGCAGCCTGTCTATACCAACAAGGCCTTTGATCAGGATGATCTGGAGATTCCGACTTTTTTGAGAAGAAAAGCCGATTGATTTTCCTGGATCGGTATAATTTTTAGTTAGTATATGTACCCATTTCTCCTGTGACGCAAAATCGGGGCAGTGGCTGGAAGAGATTTTTCAGGCCTGTCCCGGTTTGTTTTTTCCCAAACCCATCGCCAAATTCTATAAGACTTATATTTTATAGAGCATGCGTTTATTCTCTGTTCATCGGCAAAATACCAGATGCAAGACAGCAACAAGCAGACCCTGGGGCGTATCAGGCATACGCCGCAAAGGGGATGCGAACGCATCCAACGCAGCAGGCGGCATTTTGATGGTGGATCAGGTTTTTTATTGACCTGGCTTATTTTGCGTTGGTACAAATAAACAACAGGTTCGTTTGCACGTTACCTGACAAGTGGATAAAAAAAAGTTGCTTTTTTGCAAACCTGTCTTATCTTTTATCTCAGTTAGTTTTCCATGTGCGAAAATTCATTCTTCCCGCCAATGTATTTTGTTTTCATTATCTACACATTTTTTTGAAGATTGCCGGGAAGAAAATTAGATGGTGTAAACACAAAAACAGGAGAAAAAACATGGCCAAAAAAATTGTTGTCATCGGGGGCTCTGCTGCCGGAGCCAAGGCTGCTTCCAAGGCACGCCGTCTGGATATGGATGCGGAAATTACCATCGTGCAAAAGGATATTGATTTGTCCCAGGCAAGCTGCGGATTTCCTTATTATATTGGAGGCACATTTGATGCCAGAAATTCATTGATTTCCACTTCCTACGGAAAGGTACGAAATCCTGATTTTTTCTGGGATAACAAGAAAATCAAGGTGTTCAACGGTACCGAGGCGGTTTCCATTGACCGTCAGAAAAAGCAGGTGCTTTGCAGGCCCGTTTCAGGAGAAGAGTTTTCTCTGGAATATGACAAATTGATTTATGCCACCGGAGCCAGGGCAAAAACCTTTCCTCTGCCCGGAATTGACCAGGAAGGCATTACCACCTTGCTTTCCATGGAGGATACCGATTCTCTGCACCGGGCAGCAACGGCAGGAAATGTAAAGGAAGCCGTGGTTGTCGGCGGTGGATTGATTGGTGTGGAAGCCTGCGAAGCCTTGGCTGAAAGGGGCATCAAGGTACATCTTGTGGAAGTTGCCCCCCAGATTCTTGTCATGCTGGACTGGCAGCTTTCTGCATTGATGGCAAAGCACATGCGTGCCAAAGGGGTTGATTTGCATCTGGGCAAGAAAGTGACCTCTTTCTTGGGCGATGGAAAGGTCACAGGCGTAAAACTGGAAGACGGTAGTGAAATTTCCTGCCAGATGGTGGTTCTGTCCATGGGGGTTCAGCCCAATATCGAGCTTGCAAAGGATGCCGGCATTGAAATTGGAAGCCTTGGCGGTATTGTGGTCAATGAACAGATGCAGACGTCTGACCCTGATATTTTCGCTGCCGGCGACTGTGTGGAATGCACCCATCTACTCACGGGCAAAAAGGTCATGGCACCCATGGGAGACCTTGCCAATTTGCAGGGCAGGGTGGCAGGAGAAAATGTGGCCCTTGATGGAGCCAATGTTTCCTTTCCCGGAACTACCCAGACAGCCATCTGCAAGGTATTTGACTGGAAAAGCGGGGTGACAGGTCTTACGGAAAGAACTGCTCAGATGATGGGAGTAACCAATTATGAAACCGTTGTCAGTGCAGGCCCGGATAAACCCGGATTCATGGGAGCAGGCATTTTAATCAGCAAGATGCTGGTGGACAAGGGAAGTGAGAAAATTCTTGGTTTTCAATGTGTTGGTGCAGGAGATGTGAGCCGTCAGGTGGCTTCCATGTCCCTTGCCATCCAGGGAGGACTTACCCTTGGTCAGCTTGTCAATGCGGATATGCCCTATGCACCGCCATTTTCTCTGGCCATCGATAATTGCATTGCAACGGCCCATATCATGCAGAACAAGTTGAAAAATCGTTTCAAATCCATATCTGCCGAAAAGGTATGGGAAAAACTTCAGGCCGGGGAAAAACCTTTTATGGTTAGTGGATGTGAGGTGGAAGAGTACAACGATTTTTGCCTGAATGTTGGAGAGGTGGTCATTCCCATCGGCGAAGTCCACAAGAGAATGGACGAGTTCCCGGCGGACAAAAATACGCCCATCATTTGTCTTTGCAAGGTTTCCCTGAGGGGATACGAAATCGCATTGATGCTGGAACACGCAGGTTATACCAATGTGCTGGTCATGGAAGGCGGCGCCATGGGATGGCCCTATTAATGAGCCTTTGATTCCATTTTTGATGGATTGTACTGCCCTGGCAACCAGAAAATTCTGGCTTCCCTGCTCCATGTCCCTTTTGTGGATACGGATTGCGAATTGGAAAATCAATGGGGAACTACCATTGAAGAAATGGTTGCGGCCCATGGCTGGGAAGAGTTTCGCGAACGGGAAAGACAGATTTTTGCACGAATTGCTGCCGGAAAAGATCAGGTAATTGCCACAGGAGGCGGTATTGTGTTGGCAGAGGAAAATCGTCAACTCATTGCCTCCAATGGGGTGGGGGTACTTCTGAAAGCAGATGCGCAAACCATTGTCCGCCGCATTTCCGGTGATGAAAAGTCTCCGGCCGCAAGGCCCCGTTTTGATGACAATCGTTCTCTCATGGAAGAAACCCTGTCTGTTTTGAAGGAAAGGCAGAAGTTTTATGAAGAATGTGCCTCATTGACCTTTGATACCGTAGCCTATTCTCCAGAACAGATTGCAAAACAGATTCTGGAGCATCTTTGAGTGTGCTTGCAACCATGAAAATCACACCTGCTGAAAATGAAGATTTTCAGGAAATATGGGAGATTATCCTTGCATGTAAAGACCATTTAATCTCTCAAAATATATTTCAATGGGATGAAGAATATCCAAAACCTTCCCATATAAAAAATGATATTGCCAATGGGGCATTGGTCAAGTATGTATTGGATGGCAGGATTGTAGGAATTATCAGTTTTGATAGCTGCCAGACACCGGAATATCAGTCTGTACACTGGCAATTTACAACAGAGCCCATTGCCGTAATTCACAGGCTGGCAGTACATCCGAAATTTCAGAACAATGGTTTTTCTTCAAGGCTGATGGAATTTGCTGAAAAGACCATTGCCGATACAAAGGTTTCCTCCATTCGTCTGGACGCCTATGCCGGAAACCCCATGTTGCTGGAATATTATGTGAAAAAGGGATATTTGAAGGCAGGAGAAATCTATCTGTTCCATAAAAAACTGCCCTTTGTCTGTTTTGAAAAAGCAATTCAATAACCATAGAAGATGAAAGAAAAATTATGTCAGGTTCTACCTTTGGAAAGGTATTTCAGATAACCACCTATGGAGAATCCCATGGCCCTGCTGTGGGGGTTGTCATCCAGGGGTGTCCTCCCGGAATTGAAATTGATGAAGCCATGATTCAGGAAAAGCTGAATCGCAGAAGGGCAGGGCAGACTCCCGGTTCCACCACCCGAAAGGAACCTGACTGCCCAAAAATTTTATCCGGGGTGTTTGAAAATAAAACCACGGGTACGCCCATTCATATCTGTGTGGAAAATACAGATGCACGTTCCCGTTCCTATGAGCATATTGCCCATTTGTTCCGTCCCGGCCACGGGGACTTTACCTATGAGAAAAAATATGGAATCCGGGACTACCGGGGTGGCGGAAGGGCCTCTGCCAGAGAAACCGTTGCCCGGGTGGCAGCAGGTGCTGTGGCAGATTTGCTGCTCAAATCTAAAGGCATTTCCATCACAAGCCATACTCTGCAAATCGGCGATGTGTGTGCCAGAAATTATGATTCTGCTGTGGTCGGGAAAAATCCTTTTTGCTGTGGAGATATGGAAGCTGCTGCTGCCATGGAAGAACAGCTTGCACGGGTCAAGGCCAGCCAGGATTCTTTGGGCGGGGTGGTGGAAATTCGGGCAGAAAAAGTACCGCCGGGGCTTGGCGACCCGGTGTTTGATAAGTTGGATGCAGACATTGCCAAAGCCATGATGGGCATTGGTGCAGTGAAAGCCGTGGAAATCGGTGCTGGAACTCTGGCTGCAGGAATGAAAGGCTCTGAAAATAATGACCAGATGTCTGATTCCGGGTTTCTTAGCAATAATGCAGGAGGGATTCTTGCCGGAATTTCTAATGGAGAACCCATCATTGTACGGGTCTATGTCAAACCCATTCCTTCCATTGGAAAAAAACTTTCCACCGTCACGCGAACCGGAGAGCCTGCGGTCATTTCCGTGAAAGGCCGCCATGATATTTGTGCCATTCCAAGAATCAATCCGGTTTGTGAATCCATGATGGCCCTGGTGTTGGCCGACCACCTGCTCCGGCAAAATGCCGTGGCATTTTCTTCGCCTGGGTTCTTACCTTAGTTTTTTTGGGGACTCCAGAGATTCTGGTTCCCATGTGAGCAGCCTTGCGGAATTGACCAGAATCCCCGTGGTGTGAAAAATGTGAATCATTCCTGCCATGACAGGGGAAAGAATTCCGGTCATGCCAAGAAATACTCCGAGTAAATCGGTTCCCACGGCAAAATAATGATTCTGGTCAATGACCTGCATGGTTTTTCTGCTCAGGTGTTTCAGGGTAAGAAGACCTTCCATGTTGCCGTTTGCCAGAGCAATGTCCCCTGCTTCCAGGGCAGCTTCTGCACCGCCTGTACCCATGGCAATACCAATGTCTGCTTTGGCAAGGGCCAGGGCATCATTTACCCCGTCTCCCACCATGACAACGCAATGGTTTTTTTGCAGTTCTTCTACCCATGCAGCCTTTTCTTCTGGCAGCAGGGACGCCCGGCAATGGTCAAAGGAAAATTCCTTCATCATGGACTGGGCAACTTCTTTGCTGTCTCCTGTCACCAGATACATGGCAGCAGCACCGTCTTTTTTGAGACTGTTGAGAACTCCCACGGCTTCTGGACGAATGGGATTGGCAATGGCAAGCATGCCAGCGACTTTTCCATTTTTTCCAATATAGACCACGGTGCGGCCTTTGGCCGTTTCTGCGGCACTTTTCTTTGAAAACCATGAAATATCCATCTGGTTTTCTTCCATAAAGGCGGCGTTACCAACGAGGATTTTTGTGTCATCGTCAATAACGCAGGACACGCCCCTTCCGGGCATAAATTCACAGGTTGCATGGGGCCGCATTTCCAGATTTCTTTCCTTTGCTGCTTTTAGAATGGCCTTTGCCAGTGGATGTTTGTTGTGGGATTCTGCCGTGGCTGCCAGGGATAAAAGCGTGACTTCCTTTATGGTGGGAGTTCTTTTGGTGATGGACATGATTTGGGGCAAATCCTGGGTCAGGGTGCCGGTTTTGTCAAAACAATAGATTTGTGCATTTCCGATTTGTTCCAGATACAGGCCGCCCTTGATGAGAATGGAGCGTTTGGCTGCATTTGCAAGGGCTGCGGTGACGGCGGATGAGGCTGCAAGCACGGTGGCACAGGGGCATGACATGACCAGCATCACTGTCAAGGCACGCAATGGGTCCATGGTCAGAAGCAGGGTGGCAAGGGTTGCCCCGAATCCGATTTTCAGCAGCCTTGCCGCAAGCTCGTCGGCCTTTTGTTCCACAGGCGCCTTGTTGGCAAGGGATTCTTCCACCATTCGGATAATACCGGAAAGATAGGTGTCCTGCCCGGTCTTGAGAACTTTTACAAACAGGGTGCCCTGGCTCATCAGGGTCCCGGCATAGACAGAATTTTTGACTGTCTTGAATACAGGTTCACTGCGGCCGTTGATGGTGGATTCATCCACCAGGGCTTCTCCCTTTGTGATGATGCCGTCCACGGGGATTTTTTCTCCGGTGTGGATGGCCACAATGTCGCCGGGGCAAATGTCCTCCATGGCCGTTTCCATTTCCATGC
>PDWI01001773.1_pt1 | contig 33587 bp, 34 predicted proteins | sample 1430891 | NCBI WGS metagenome assembly PDWI01 (sample SAMN01162508, study PRJNA174530) | Oral metagenome, whole genome shotgun sequencing project. | biome: Marine environment; feature: Marine mammal; material: Swab sample of the gingival sulcus; isolation source: swab sample of gingival sulcus... | reverse complement strand
CATTCACCATATCAAAGGATATGCCTCAATCGCCTTATCACTTATTTTATTGTATATGCAGCCCTCACTACGAAGACTTGATGAATAATGCGGGTTAAGGTTTATTCCGGGACAAAATCGGAAAAAGTTTTATCCGAATAAAAAATGACAATTTTTGTAATTTTCTTGTCTTTTATATTAAGTGCCTCAGAAGCCTCCGGAATATTTTTTTCAAATTTTTTGGAAACTGTGTTATTCTCGACGAGTTTTTCATCGGCTTCGGATTTTTCCTCTATTGTATTGGGTGTTTCTGCCGGCTTATCATCAAGCTCAGTTATTAGGCTTTCCGAAAACAGATTTCCTTGTATTTCTTTTTTTTCGTCTTTAATCATTGTCCCTTTGCCGAGTAGGAGCCACTCGGGATCAATATAATCATATCTGCGAAGAATTTTCTGAATAACTTCCAAACTCGGATTATTTCGTCCGCTTAGCAGGTGAGAAACACCGGAACGCTGAATATCTATTTCATCTGCAAATTTTGTATATGAAATTTGCTCATATTCTATAATTTTTCTTAACCTGTCTTTCATTTTTTATGTATATTTTTGTAACATTATTGATGCTTACATTTGTATCTAAACAATAATAATCGTAAATTACAATTGTAATCTGCAAGAACCTGATAGAATTAATACACTGTTAATCATTGGAATATAAGTTTACGGTTTGTAAAGGTAAGATATTTTTATTATTTACAAAAATAACTTTGTTTTTGCTTTGTGATGTTACGATTGTAATAGGTAAGAGGTTAATTCTGTAACCCCATCCAACAACGTTTTATTATTAAATAATTGATTAATCTATCGTATTTTAAACTTTAAAAAAAATCATTCCGAGCAAAAGAGTGGGAGCGAGAGCAATTTAAATTGCATTCTCCAAGTAGTTTTATTACAGTCTGCATCTATTTCAAAATAAGACAGCTCGTTTGATAAGGCTCATGCCATATCTACAGCTATGCCTCAATCGCCTTATCCTTATTTTATTGTATATGCAGCCCTCACTACGAAAACTTGATGACCACGAAGTAGCTTGAAGATAATAATTCCATTTAACTAAATTTGCAAGTTGCTAATGTACTGTATTTTAATTTTTTTCAAAAAATCAATCTCCCTGCACCCTCTTCTCCAAGCGGGAACTTGCTATTTGCCAAAAGGCTTGAAGTCGAAAAGAGCGCACTCGCAGCAAATATGTGTTGTTTTTCTTCGGTCTTCCGACTTTTGAAACTTCTATAAGCATAAAGTTAGCGTTTTGGTAAAAGTCTCGAAATGCAGGTTAATCTACGTTATTATCTTGTATATTACTTTGTTGGCATCCAAGTATTCTTTATATAAGCATACCATTTCAGATTCCAATACAAGGAAAATTATGGCTTAATGGCGTAGTTTACGCAAAAAAAGTGTAAATGGGGGAAATGATTACAGTTCGATGTATTTATTATTTAGGTAAATTCTATAAAATACTGGTAATAAGTCTGTAGTATGACTTTTTTTAGAAAAATACGGGCAATATCATAAATATCGTAATTAAAATTACAACTAATGCTTTATGTAAATTTTATAAAGCGCTGGTTATTTGGTTATTATGTTTGTTTTTTATTGTGTTTTTCAGTCTGATTTTAGGGTGTTACATTTGTAATCTTAATAAAATTGAAAAAATTATCTTATTTTACAGATAAATAACTTATTTTTGTTGTCTTATTTCAAAATATGAGAGTGAAAAAAATACTGTTTATATTTTTATTATTTGTTTTTTATTTTTTTTCGAGAGCAGAAATTTCTGCACAATCATTTGACCGAAATTCTGTGTTTAAATGCGCAAGAGTATTTGGCGACAGTGTTACTTTTTTAAATGATTTTGTGATAAACAAGCAGAAACGTAAAAATCAAGAAGCTCCTAACGGAAAAGAATGGGATATCTATTTAATGAAAGGAACGGTATATCGATTTGCATTATGTTCGGATAAGAAAGCAACGGTTGTTTTGAGATTATATGATGATACCGTAAGTGAAGATGCTCCTTATGGTATGTTGTCGCAAAAAACAAAAACAAAGTTTTTTGATTATGTTTGCAAGAAATCCGGAGTATATAAAGTCTCCATACGATATAAGGATAATTCACTGCTTAACAAAGATTTATCGGCAATAGCCATATTGGGCTTTGTGAAGAAAATAAAATTGTAGTTCTAATCGTGTATTTTTTGCAAATATTTATAGGTTTCTTTTTGCGCAAAAAAGTCTTCGACCTTGCTGTGTTTTACAATTTCGTTATTGGCACCGTTTTTATCTAAGTGGCGGGCTTTTATGTTGTCTTTCAGTTGTATTTCAAGAATATCGATTATTTCCCGTATCAAATTTTTGTTGTATATGGGGAAAGCGGTTTCAATGCGTCTTCTGAGGTTACGCGTTAAGAAATCGGAAGAGGCAAGATATACTTCCCATTTTCCGGAGTTATAAAAGGCATAGGTTCTGGAATGTTCCAAAAAACGGTCAACAATGCGTGTTGCCGTAATATTTTCACTAAAAGGCATTTCGGGTCTTAATTTGCAAATTCCTCGTACAATCAAATCAATTTTAATGCCTTTCATACTTGCATCATACAGCAAATCGATCATTTCTTTATCGCCGATACCGTTTACTTTTAATATTATCCTGCCTTCTTTTCCGTTTTGAACATTGATTGTTTCTCGTTTAATTTTTTCTTTTAAGATGTCCAGCATGTTAAAGCCGGGCACAAGAATATGTTTAAATTTAAACTTATCGACCGGATTTTCAAGGTATAGAAAAATATTTTTTAAATCCTTGCTTATTTGTTTGTTGGTGGTAAAAAAGCCTTCGTCGGCATATTGCGTTGCGGTTTTTTCATTAAAATTTCCGGTGCCGAGATAGACGTATGTTTTTCGTTTGTTTGTATCGGCACATTTTTTTATGGCAATTGCCGCTTTTGAATGCACTTTTATTCCCGGAATACCGGTTATGACATTTATTCCGGCATTTCTCATTCTTTGGGCTATTTGTATATTATTTTCTTCATCGAAACGTGCTTTTACTTCTACATAAACCGTTACCTCTTTGCCGTTATTTGCCGCTGCCAAAAGTGAATTTACAATTGCCGAGTTGGTGGCTACGCGATATTGTGTTGTTTTTATTTCTTCAACTTCCGGGTCAACCGCTGCTTCGTTAAAAAAACGCAGCACATAATCATAGGTTTGGTAAGGAAAATGCAGAAGCAAATCATTCTCATCTATTGCATCAAATAATGTATCATATTTATCAATAATACAGTGCCTTAATTGCTTTAAAGGTTCAAGCTCATATTGAGGGCTGAAAGGATTAGGCAGCTGAAAAAGGTCTTTGAAGTTTAAATATTTCCCTACGGGAAAAAAGTCTTTTTCGGACAAATTAAAAGCTAATCGCAGTACTTTTTTTACATCGTCGGGCATTCTGCCGTCATACATAAAGCGGGCAGGGAAGCCCGTTTTTCGTTGTTTCAGGCTTTTTTTGAGTTTATTCAATAAATCCCCCGAAAATTCATCTTCGATCATTAAATCGGCGTTTCGGGACAATTTGATGCTGAAAGTTTCCAGAATGTCATAGCCGGGAAAAATCATATCTAAATGCTTTCTGATTACATCTTCCAGAAACATATACATATATTGACCGTTTTGTTCAGGCAAGGAAACAAACCTGCCTACGGTTTTTGACGGAACTTTTACAACCGCATAGTTTGATTTATAGTCTGCCGGTCTGTTTTTTTTATGAATTTTTAAAGCCAAATAGATTTTATTGTCTTTTAAAAAAGACATGACGGCACCGGAACTGGATAATAAAACCGGCTGAATCTCCGGCAATACTTCTTTGGTAAAAAAATCTTTTAAATAAGTTTTTTGCTCTTTATTCAGTTTATGGTTTTGCCAAATTGTTATTCCTATACGGTTCAGTTCCGGAATAATTTCTTTATAGAAAAGTTGTTCAAAAATTTCTAATTGTTCGGTAACCTCGGTTTTTATATTTTGCAGCACCACTTTGGGCGAATAGTCTAAATTTTTTCTGTTTTTTTTGGGAATATCCGTTAAACTCTGATAGTTTGCCACACGGATGCGATAGAATTCATCCAAATTAGAATCGTATATGGCACAAAACTTAATGCGTTCAAAGAGGGGCAAAGATTTATCTTTTACCTGTTCAAGAACTAAACGATTAAAGGAGAGCCAACTGAGCTCTCTGTCGTAATATTTGTTTTGAGTGTCCATTTTTTATCTTAAAATTTTTCGAACAAAAGCAACCGTAAAGTAGGACATTAGAAACAAGCCCACAAAACCTTCTACGGAGGATATCCAGCGAGATATGCCTTCGGGATAGTAGTCGCCATAGCCTATGGTCAGGAAAGTTATGGCGCTGTGGTAAAATGCTCTGCCTACTGCCGATAAAACTCTGGGGTCTTCGGGCTCAAAAAGTGATGAAACAATATGTATTTCACCTGTTTTTGCTAAAATAAAGTATAAAAAGGTAAAAGACAGATAGGTTAAAATCATTGTTGACAGAACACGCAAGGGGTCTGTTGCAAATTTTCCCATTTTATCGAAAACCAGCCATTTAAAGGCATAATTGATATAGGCAAATATTTTTTTGTATTTAGCTTTTTGTTTAAGGTCTTCTTTTAAGCGTGCCAATGCTTCGGTGCGTTTAAATTCTACATAGGCTTCGTCTTCGTAGGAATATTGACCGGTTACATTGTAATTTTCTTTTAATATCCTGAATTGTTCTTCTTTGCTTTTTATGGTCGATTTTTGCTTGTAGATTAATTCTTTGAGCTTCGATCTTCGCCAATCTACATAAATTCGTCCGAGCAATCGCATTCCGGACAAATCAATTGCTTCTATATTCGGGTCAAAATCAGGAGGATATATATCAATAATATCTTTCACTACTGTATTTGATAAATCCAGCATTTTGCAAGATGCTATTTGCAGATTGAAAAAATTATCGAGTTGTGAGCCTTTTAAAGAGAGGTTTCTAAATTCCGATTTATAGAAAGATATTTTTCCTATTCCGAAATCGACATTATTAATTTCAACATCCGAATTTTTAAATTCTGCTTCGGTGAAATTAAATTCGCCTTTTCCTAATACAGAATCTTTGATAAGAAAGTTGCCTTTTAAAGATGCTCCTTCAAAGGTTATGTCGTTATCGCCGAAATAGGTTTTTACAAAGCTGATTTTTCCGGTTCCGAAATTTACGGCTTTCATGTTTAATTCTCCGGTCATAAAAACCGAGCGGTCAAACTGAATATTTCCTTTGCCGAACTCGCAAAAATGAAAATCTGTGGCACCTGAGCCAAAATTCGCCAGCCTGAAAGATACGGCTCCGTCGCTGAAATCTACATTTTTAAAATACAAATTTCCGTTGCCGAAGTTGGTGTTGATAAATGATTTTTTTCCGGTGCCGAAAGTAGCACTTGTAAAGTTTATTTTACCGTTTTGAAAATCTGCGGAGCGAAAAGAAATATCGCCGTCGCCAAAGTTTACTTTTTCAAAAGATGTTTCTTCTTTACCAAAAACGACTCTGGAAAAATCAATGCGCCCCGTACCGAAATCGGCTACTTTAAAATTAACAAAATTCCCGGAAAATTTAGTATCGGTAAAAAGTACGTCTCCGTCATTAAATTCTACATTAACAAAATTTACTTTTGTGCCGAGAAACTCAATATTTTCAAAACTTTTTGTTCCGTTTTTAAAATAACTGTTTTTAAACAGCACATTTCCTTCGGGAAATTTTGATTTGCTGAAATTTATTGTGTTGCAATTAAAAAAGCAATCGCTGAAATCGGTTTCTTCCGAATAAAAAGATGAAGCTGAAAAGTTTAAGCGGTTTGCAATAAAATAAGTTCCCGAAAAATCAACTATTTTATTTTTAAAAAGCATTTCGGAAAAATTAATATCCTTTGCTTCACTGCTGAAAAAAGCATTTTTTGCCGAAAAATTTTCAAGAATTATTTTTTGGGAATACACCTTTTTTCTCAGAAACTCAATATCAAAATTCTCGACAAATGCAAAATCGAGTTGAAGTTCGCTATTTTGCTTGATGTATTCATTTACGTATAAAGAATCTGCATAACCGAACTGTTCTTCGGCAATTTGTTTTTTGTCTTTATTAAAAAAGCTTATGATAACAGTTTTTGGATAGCTAAACCCTTCTTTTATAAATTCATGGTCTATTATTTCAACCTTATATTCGGAAAAATATTTTTGCATCAGATAATCGTTTAACTTATGAATAAATTAAGCATTATCATTTTTACTCTTTTCGGTATTTTCTATGATGCTGATATCAACATCGATTAATTCTTGGAATTTTTCTCCGTCATTTTTCATGGAAATATCGCCGGTTTTAAAAAACCAATTAACATGCAAAGAGTTGTGTTTTGAAATTTCTTCAAAAATCAGCATAATTTTCACTAACTGGCGGTCGGTAGCCGTGTTATAATAATCAAACCGAAAGGCAACTTGGGTATGTTCAGCCGGATGTTCTTTATATAAATTGAGCCAATCTATAATGGGTTTATAAAAACTTACGGCATTTTCGGGGATTGATTTCCCTCTGAATTCCAGTGTTCCTTCTTTTGCTCTAAAAATTATTTCCGGAGTTCCTTCTTCTTCTTGTACAATATAATTTTTTTCTAGACCTTCCATTTTGCTGATTTGAATTTTTAAAGTAAAAAAAGAAAATGTTTCTTTAACTTTATAAAAATCATACACCAAAGGACATTCAACTTTCATTCTGATATCCATTAAGCCAAGTCCGGGATGTTTTTCATTTTTATTTTTTTTGTTAAAGAGCTTTTTGTTATAGGCTATTTTCAGTTCTTCTTTAGATTGGCTGTTTACTTTATCCAGTTTTTTTGTAAATTCTTTAATTTTATCGTTATATATATAATTTCCCGAAGTAAAAATAAAACTTTCGGCGGTTTCTTTTATGAAAAATATTGCATGCTTTCCTTTTATTCCGTTATAGGTATAAAGATCGGCATGATTTACAATATTTTGCAATATTTCAACCATAAGAGCATTTACATTACTTTTTAATAAAATAGTACCTTTTAGTTGTATTTCGGTTATTCCTAACAATCGGAGCAGAATTTCCTGCGTAAATGTTCCGGAGAAATATAATAAGATGTTCTCTTTTTCCAGAATAGCGTGTCGGTCAATTATTCTTTTTAAAGATTCTTTGCTGTTGTCTGTATCTTTTTCTTCTTTAAACCCTATAATTTTAGAGTGCATATAGAAAAAGGTAAAATCTTTGTTTATTCTATTGAAAGAATATACTAATTTATTTCCGGATTTACGTGCAATTTCGATAAGTCCGAGACCGGCACCGCCTTTTTCGGAGAATCGACCTTCGTCCAACCTTTCAAGAGAATATTTTTTTAGCTCGTCTGCATTTAGCTCATTGATTTCATTAATTATTTTCTTTAAATGAGCTTCATCGGCACTTTTAATTAAGTTGCCTGTTGTGATATAGTATCCGTCAGGTTTGTATTGCAAAACAAACAGCCCGGGATATCCGGCAAGTTCTTCTAATTCGGAAGAACTTTGATGTCGGGTTATATTTTGCAGCCCCTCAACAATAATGAAAAAAACTCTTTTTCTTATTTTTTTTTCGACTTTGTCGTTATCGAGATTTTTTTCGGTTAAGTCTAATATTTTGTCGGTTACATTGGTCGTAAAACTTCCTCTGTATGTATATTCAACCGAACTTCCTTGAATACTTTCAAAAAGCTGATAAGCAAGATTTTTATTTTCAAGAGGTACTGACAAATTTGATATATTTAAGATAATGGAACAAAGTTAATAATTTAATTTTAATAAAAAAAGATAATAAAAAAGCTTTTGTAAAAAATAATAAGAATATTTTATTTTAAGGGAAGAAAACGGACGGATTTTATAAAAAGAATTATTTTATAAATTTGTTGCATAAAAATGTTGAATTTGCTGCTTGCTGCAACTTGTGTATAAGTATTTTTATTTTAGGTGCATTTTTTTCATAATAATTTTGACTACTAATATTTTATAAATACAACTTTATGGTTTCACTTTTTATTAGTTTTTTCCGATTACTGAAAATTATAATTAAAGGAATTAAAAATGACGCAGAATTCAGAATGTTATTGTTTTTTATAGTTATTCTGCTTATCAGTTCAACGTTTTTTTATACAGCAATAGAACATTGGTCGATATTGGATGCTTTGTATTTTTCGGTAATGACAATGTCCACGGTCGGCTATGGTGATTTAACGCCAACAACAGATACAAGCAAAATATTTACGATTATTTATACTTTTTTATCCATAGGCAGTTTTGTTTCTTTTACAGCCAAAACTGTTCAAATTATTCTTGAAAATCAAAACAGAAAAAAAGAACGATTAAGCAAAAAATTTAAGAAAAAATAAGTTTATCTAAAATTATAAATCATAAAAATTTAAGAAAGATGAAAAATATTGCCTATTTTTTTATTGCAGCTATCGGCTCGGTATTGACCTTGATTTATGGAAAGGAAATGCTGATGCAATTAGTCATTGCCTTTTTGCTTTGGTTCGCCACCTTGCAAATCAAAAAAGTTTTTCATAAAATAGGCTGGTTTAAGCGTTTTGTTCCCAGTATATTACAATCGCTTACTATTGCAGTATTATTAATTTTTGTTTTGTATGTAGTAATGAATATGGTTATGACTAATTTATTGGAATTGACCGCTGCTTTTAGCACTTACGAAAGCAATATTAATATCATAACAGTCCAAGTTGAGCAACTACTTAAAGTTGATGTCCAAAAGGAAATTGATACATTTGTTAATTCTCTAAACCTCAAACACATTCTGTCGCAACTGGCGGAAAGTTTATCGAGCATTTTTTCTAATTTTATGATGATGCTGATTTATTTGCTGTTTATTTTTCTGGAAACCAAGAGTTTTAAGCTTAAAATTAATGCTCTTTTTCCGGATAAAGCCGGCAGAGAAAAATTTGACAAAACATTAGGCAAAATAGAAACTTCCTTAGCTCAATATTTTAAAGTTAAAACTTTAATGAGCCTCTTAACCGGTTTTTTGAGTTTTACGGTATTGAAAATCATAGGTGTTGATGCAGCTTTATTTTGGGCATTTTTAATATTTGCGCTAAACTATATTCCAACCATAGGCTCTTTAATAGGAACAGTATTTCCCGCAGTTTTCAGTCTGTTGCAATTTGGTACTTTTATGCCTTTTATACTCATCATTTTGTTAATCGGAGGCATACAAATTATCGTAGGCAACTTAATAGAGCCTAAATTAATGGGTAAAACGCTCAATGTAAGCCCTATGGTTACGATTATAGCCTTGGCGGTTTGGGGACAATTATGGGGCGTTATAGGAATGTTGTTAAGTGTGCCTGTTACAGTAATAATGATTATTCTCTTATCTCAATTCGAGAGCACACAAAAAGCAGCGGTGATTTTGTCCGAGAAAGGCGATTTATGATATAACCCGCATTACCGTTCATAAAAAAACAATGCAGACAAACAAAAACACACCATATTATTTAGTTGCGGCAGTACTGTTCATATTGTTGAAATTTGCCTTTATTTTTGCCGGCAATAGGGAGCTTATTTTTTTTCTTAAACCAAGTAATGCATTGATTGGTCTTTTGACCGGTTCGCAATCTGTTTATCTTCCCGACGGCGGCGGGTATTATAACGAACAATTAAATATCATCATTGACAAATCTTGTTCGGGTTTCAACTTTTGGCTGTTAGCTTTTATGCTGTTTACTTATTTGTCCATAAAGTATTTTGACAGAATTTTAAGCAAAATAGGAGCAATCTCGCTTGCTTTACCGGCGGCATATTTTCTAAGCATATTTGTAAATACATCACGAATTTATGTTTCAATTCTTGTGCAAACGCACACCAAAAATATATTTCAAAATGAACAGCACATGATTCATGAGGCGATTGGGATTATCACCAATTTGACTTTTTTGATTTTGGCTTACATATTCATTGAAAAAATTTTAAAAACCAAACGATACAATGCGAAATTTACTTAATCCAAAATGGCTTTTTGTCATAAACACGCTGCCGGTAGCAGTGCTATGCTTCCTTTTCTTTGGTCAATTCAATATTATTAAAACTTTATTGGATGAAGATAACATACGGCTTTGGAAAACTTTCGGACTATCCTTAGGGCTGCTGACCGTATTGAACCTTGCTTATACGCTTTATTTGCTTCTTAAAAAGAAAAACATTTCTGTTTGGTACGGAGTTCTTGCCCTGATTTGTTATATTCCTTTTATTTATCTGTACAGCTATTATGCAGATAAAATCATCCCTTTTTCTATTCCTCAATGGATGATTTCCGGCAATATTTCTTTATATGTCGGCACATTTCTCATGCCCACTATTATATATTCTTTGTTTATCTTAGTTTTTCATTCTACGCCGGAGAACAAAGAGCATAAAGCGTGGGTAAACTTTTTAATAGCCATTGGTGTTCCGATAAGCGGCTATTTGTTTATACAGATTATTCTTCCTTTATGGCAAAAATTTGACATGCGATTGGGGGTACACAGCATCTTTGTACTTGTGATTGCTGCTACTTTGGTATTTTTATTTTTCTTAATCAGAGGCGTTTTTATATTGGCGACCAAAAAGACAAAAACTTGGCAGAAATATCAATTAATATGGAAAATCCTCATAGCTGTTGTATTACCATTCTTGGGCTTATCTGTAAACAACGGGCATTTTTTTAATTCTTTTAAAACAGGCATGTCGGGTACGGGTATTTTTGGGGATTTTAATAATATTTGGTTTTATATTATTGCCCTTATCAATGCCATTTTTATTTGTTTGCCTAATCTAAAAAATAAATTATATCGACTGTTTTTATTTATTGGGCGTGGTGTAACATTTGCCTATACCTTCTATTTCTTTCTGGTGTTTTTACCTTTTTTGCCTTTGTCTGTCATTGCCATTATTGCTATCGGTACAGGCTTTTTAATGCTGGCACCTTTACTGCTTTTCATTATTCACCTGAACGAACTTTATAAGGATTTTTCATATCTTAGGGCACAATTCTCAAAAGCTCTTTTGATAAGCGTTTTTATATTGAGTTTTTTGATAATTCCGGCATTTATCACGGCAAGTTATTTGAAAGACAAAAGCGTTTTAAATGAAACACTTACTTATTTATACAGTCCCGATTATTCAAAACAATACAAGATTGACAAAAAATCTGTTCAAAAAACGCTGAATGTTATTAAGCAACACAAAGACCGCAGCAATGGAAGAGGCAGTTTCTTTGCCTTGGGAACCCCTTACTTGTCAAGCTATTTCAATTGGTTGGTAATGGATAATCTTACTTTGTCGGATGCAAAAATAAACACTATTGAAAAAGTATTTTTTAATCAAATCCCTTTTAAATTGCCGACTGCAAACATTCAAAGAAATAATGTTAAAATAAGCCGTATTTCAACAAAAAGCACTTACGATAAAAGCCAAAAGGCTTGGAAAACTTGGGTTGATTTGGAAATTGTTAATAAAAGTAGAAATAATTGGTTTGCCGAATATTCCACAACGATTAATTTGCCTGACGGATGTTGGATAAGCGATTATTATTTATATGTAGGCGACAAAAAAGAAGAGGGGATTCTATCAGAGAAAAAATCGGCAATGTGGATATTTTCTCAAATCAGAAATATAAACAGAGATCCCGGCATATTGTATTATTTAACCGGAAATAAAGTTGCTTTTAGAATATTTCCTTTTGCGAAAGATGAAGTTCGAAAAACCGGAATAGAGCTTTTGCATAAAGAACCCGTAAAACTGAAATTAGACGACTATATCCTTGATTTGGGGAATGAAAAAGAAACAGTGTTTGAAAACATCGAAACCGAAAATATCGCTTATGTTTCAACCCGGCAAAAACATAAATTAAAGTCTGTTAAACGTAAACCGTATTTTCATTTTTTATTTGATGCTTCCGCAGGACAAAACATAAACTCCGAGGATTTTATCAATAGAACAGAATTGCTTTTGAAAAAAAATAAGTTGCTTGCCGTAAATGCAAAAATCAGTTTTGTAAACACTTATGTAAAATCAAGTTCATTGGGAGATAACTGGAAACAAGCGTATCAAAATCAAATATTTGAGGGCGGTTTTTTCTTGGACAGAGCCATTAAAAAAGTCTTGTTTAATGCTTATCGAGAGCAATCAAAAACATATCCTGTGATTGTAGTCGTAACCGACAGTATTCAAAAGGCGGTTGTAGACAATGATTTTTCTGATTTTAAATTTGCCTTTCCGGAAAGCAACTTATTTTTCAATCTTGATAAAAACGGAACTTTAAAAGCACATTCTTTAATTGAGCATCCGCTTAAAGAACTGCCAAAAACACAGCAGACATACATGTTTTGTGAAACTGTTTTGGAATATAAATTATCGGACAATTCAACAGTTTATTTGCCGAATGACAATGCGCCAAGCATTATTTTGAAGAAGAATATTTTTGAAATTCCTCAATCTGAAATTGGAGAAAAAAATTGGCGTTCCGCTTTGAATATGCAAGGACAATGGATTTCGCAGATTTTGCATCCCGAAAGTTCAGATAAAGCATGGTTAAATATGCTAAAAAACAGTTTTATCTCAAAAGTAATGACACCGGTTACATCATATTTGGTCGTAGAGAATGAGGCACAAAAAGCAATGTTAAAAAAGAAACAAAAACAAGTTTTGTCGGGGAACAAATCATTAGACTTAGACGAAGAAGAAACACAAAGAATGAGCGAACCGGGTTTAATTCTTTCAGCAATTCTTTTGGCACTTATATTAGGGATTTTTAAGCTAAAAAATAAAAATTAAATCAGGTCTTGGGTATGAGGGGATGTTTGTTAAGCAAAAAAACAATAAAAATACTTATAATACAAGGTAAAAATCATAAAGTTTCTGAGATAGTAACGTTTTGGTTTACAGTGTATTATTTAACAAGATAGTAATGCGGGTTTGGGAACCTGTTTTTTGGAACCGATGTTGAATATATAGAGTGTATTAAAATAATTAAAAAATAAGAAGAATGAGATTATTTATGAAAACTATATTTTTGTTTCTTTCATCAAGTATATTAGCTCAAAGTACTTACAAAACAGATATTTTTGATACTATTAATATAAGATATAATGATTTTGACAGTTGTTATTATTTAAAGGATTACAATTTAAAGGATTGGGATGTTTATTATGATAGTACATATTCTAATATAGCCATGTCAGTAAGAATAAAGAATGACACATGCTGTTTTATAAATTATTATAAAAACGGGAAGCCTAAAAGATTTTTAGTAATATCAAATTATTCTACAAAAAGAAAAGAAGAACAAGAAAAATGGTGGTATGAAAATGGTCAGCTATTGGTTGCTGTTGATTATAACAAATTTCCACGAAATATTGTAAATTATTATTCTAATGGAAATAGAAAGATGGATTTTATTACTGATGATTATAGTTTTATTGGTTTATATAGAGATTGGTTCCAAAATGGGAATTTAAAATCACACGGTAAATATTCAGATAATAAGAAAAATGGAATTTGGCTTTATTTTGATGAAGGAGGCGAATTAAATAGAATAGAAGAATATAAAAATGGAAAATTGATTAAATCAACTGAAAATCAATAATAAATCCAACTACGATAAGATGCGCAATCTGCATTATAATATACTAAAAAAACAAATGATTATCCTCTTCAAAAAAATAGCAGATGTTATAAGCAAGCAAAAACAATAAGATAATTTAGAAAAAATGAAAAAAAGAATTAGAATTATTATTTTTTTATTTCTGGCTACCAACAGTGTTAATGCTCAGAAATTTGAAGTAACCGCTTGGAGGAATAATTGCTCCAAAATTGTATATGTAACAGATAGTACTAAAATATATTCATATTGGGAAATGATAGAATATTTAAAAAAAAATGATGACGAGATACTTTCCGGAATTAAGCAATTACTAAAATTTAAAAATAATTCAAGTATAGTAACAAGTTTTTCTGTTTCTAAAAATGACTTATGTCCCAATTTTTACTTTATGTCAACTCAAGTCGAGGCTCTATTTATTATAAATTTATTGTTTTTTTGTAAAAAACAAAACCCATTATTTTATTCTCCAAACCCCATAATTGGTCATAAGCTCTTAAAAAAAACGGAAAGTGAAAAAGGCTTTATAATTAAAATGGCATATCTTAAATATAATATTTGGTATAGAAAGATAAAAATAATTGGAATACAAAATGCAATTAGATACAAAATATATCCTTTTAATAATTCTTTTTTATACTGGAGTATGTCCCCATGGTAGCTTTAGCAACCATTTTATTATTTTCTTAGTTAGTGGCTTTTTATAATTCAAGTGCATAAATAAGTTAGATTTGCTAATTCTAATACAGCTAAAAAATAAACATTTTAAATCAAAAATTAAAGTTAATGTTTAAAATATTAAAAAGTCGGATGTTATATGTCCTTTTGCTTGGTTTACTCTTCAGTTGTAAAGAAGAAAGAGGCAGTAAGCCTACAAATATTGGAAGTAATTCAGACTATCAATATAAAAAGACTGATTCTGTTAAGATTGATGCTAAACAAGATGTTTATTATAAGCTAAAATCTATAGTAAAATCACATAATAAAAAAAATGCTTCTTTTGTGATTAATGATAAAATTGAAATTTCTAAGTATATTTATATTACAAAGAAACTTAATTGTGAAGAAATAGATTCAATTGAGTTTTTCGGCAATCCATTGATTATGAAAAAAACATACCATGGATTGCCGACTAATACATTGCTGATTATGTATTACAATAATTCAGAAAGAGCCGAACAGGAGTTTGATAATATTTGCAATAATTGGAAAACATTTATGGACGCCGGTGGTTTCTTTAAAGCCGGTGGTATGGCTTTTGTTCTAAACTCTCAATTATGTATATACAAAATTAATGTTTGTGGAACCGGACCCCATTTAATTAAAAGCATTGACAGTCTAATTAAGAAAAAAGTCTTTTATAATACTATGTTTCGAAGAATAATTATAAGTTGTGGAGAAACCCCGCCAATGACTATTTCTGAAAATTAAAAAAAAAAATGAAATTTGAGAAAGACAAACATTGAAAAGAAAACCGGATAATAAAGGACAAAATTTTATTAGAAAAATGCTATATTTAACTAAAATGTTGTTTAAAAAAACTTTGAAATATTACGAATATTGATGCCTTGAACAGAAATAATAAACTAATACCACCCTCTTGGTATAAAGACAATACTATTCCTGCAGGAGTAACAATAAGTGGTAAATAAAATGAAAATATTATTAAGTATTATAATATTGACTGTATCTTCAGCCAGCGTTGTTAGTGAAGACTTCCTTAAATTTTTATTATTAAGAGAGAGTGCTACTTATAGTGCTATCTTAATAAGGCATAACTATATTATTGTTTATGGAATAGCTCTCATAGTTATATTTTTGATTTTTTACTTAAAGAAAAATCAGCTTATCAAATATTTGTTAGGAATAGCCCTAACATTTTGGGTATTATCTCTCAGGACTTTTGTTGTAGTAAAAAATTATAATACAGTTCTTGTGTCAGGAATTTCCTTTTTTCCGATAAGTAAATGTGAGCTTATTGAAGAAGATGATTGTTATGTAAAATTTAGTTTCTTCTTAGAAAGCAAAGTTGAAAAAAATATTTCCAAATAAATACGAGATAAAGCTTATTAATAAACTCTAAAATGTGTCCTTTCAAATTGAATTTTTGCACAAACATGCGCAATTACACACAAACATACAAACATGATGCTACTTCGTCAAAAAGAACGCTTACAATTTATAGTTCTACCTTTCATAATAATGAAACAAATTAATTATTATGGAAACAATTATTGATATTTTTTTTAGACGTATAATATCAAGGGCTATAGGCTTAAATGTGCGATATTTGTTTTTTATCATAATAGGACAGAAAGTTGATAAAAAAGAATTATCGGGCAAATCTGAATGCAATGAAGATAACTATTTTTCACATGATTTTTTGAATGCGTTTTTTGGACTTATTTTCTTTATTGTTATTAGTCTCATTATTAATTATTTATTGTTTTTAATTGGAGGTATATAGTATGTTTTAGATAATTAACCCGCATTTCGAGTTTTTTAAAAGTAAAACCAAATAGCTAACTTTATAGAAGTTTCAAAAGACCGAAGAAAAAGAACACATATTTGCTGCGAGTGCGCTCTTTGCGACTTCAAGCCTTTTGGTAAATAGCAAATTCCTTCTTGGAGAAAAGGGTGCTGGGAGATTGATAAAAAAAATAAAACAAATAAAACAAAGTGTCTTCTTGCTTTTATATTTAATAGGTCATATTCCAAAAAGCGTGTCTTGTAAAAAATAAACCTTTTGTAATGCAAACAATTTAAGTGAAAAACAGTATATTTGCCTAAGACTTGTGGTTTTTATAATATCATTGATTGGGATGATAATCCCGGGTTGCAAAACGAAAATTTCAATCAAAACTTTGTGTATGATGCTTTGAACAGAATGCTTCAAAAAAACAGAGCCTGACGGGAGGCAAACTACAATGTAATCAGTAAAAACAAAAGAAGATGAAAAATACCATCTTATTAGTATTCCTTATTATTTCTTCTTGTACTCTTGGTTATAAGGATAAAGGAATGAATTATGCAAAATCATTAAATAGTAATGAACATAAAACTATATCTTATGAAAAAAACGATATGAAATATTTTGTACGGAATAATAAGACATCAAATACAGATACACTCTCCTTAGATATTTTTTGGAATGGTTTGCAAAAAAACATTATAAAAGGACAACGAAAAGAAGTTATCAGTAAATTTAATTTTCCGATTAGAGCAATATATCCTGTTATTTTTAAATATGCTCACAACTGTGATACGCTTTGGTATACTAAAAACGAAGAAAAATATTGCAATTTTGATATAACTATGGATAATATAGATAAATATTATGACTTTGTATTCACAGATGAATTAAAAAAAGTTATCACAGAAACATCAACTCAAGACTTGCTTTCAAAAGGCTATTTAAATAAAAAAATACCTGTTTTAACATATAGTTTCTTCCCAAAGGACTATGATTTAAAAGTAAATTGTCCTAATGATCATAATATGAAATTTAACTTCATATTTAAACATGACAGATGGAAAATAACTATAAGCGGTTTATAAATAAACAAAAATTTTTGACAGGACGGTATAAACATGATGAGCTTGGCAAGCTGTTGCAAATGAAAATAAAATGGCTGTACTTTCTGTAAAAAAATAGTAAACAGAATAAGATAAATATTAGTTATGTATAAGATTTTATTGTTTTTATTATTATTGTTCAATATTGATATTTCAAATAGTCAAAATGTTTATCCTATTGATACTATAAATAATAAAATAACCTATGAAAGTGTTAAAATTAAATTTAATATAGAAGGGAAAAAAAGTATTGAAAAACCATTTTTTATTGATATTCCCCAAAAAATCCCTTTTAAATATTATAAGCACAGTCCCGGTAAAATACATGGATTAATTTTTACTAATGATACAACCTGCATTGTTGTTCAAGTAAAGAAGAAAAAATATAGAAAAAATAGTTTAATTCATGGGAGATGTGAAAATTTTTGTCAAAAAGACATCCCAAAAGATTTTGTTTCTGTTGAAGGCATAGAAATTAATAAAAATTTGTATTGTGGTTATTACTATTATAAAAATTATTTTGTGTATTATTACAATGTTTCTTTTGAAATGACAGAATTGTTCAATGAGACATTAAAAAGTATCAGAAGAAAAAATAAAAGGTAATAATATTTATTAGTGGTCTACATTAAAAAATCAATTAAAATAATTTAAAATGAGAGTATTTTTATTAATCATCTTTACTATTTTTAATATTTCTTTTTCCTCTAATAATAATTGTGAAAAAGTTGAAGTTTTTTTTGTAATTAAATATCTTAAAGATGAAATTAAATCTTTAAGATTAAATGAAAAGTTGAAAAATCAAGAAAAATCATATTCAAAAGTGATTGACTTAACTACGACAACGATGTTTTTTTCTTCAAATAAAAATAATATTGCAAATGATATTAGAAAATGGAAATCATCTGCCAATCAAGATATTTATTTTTTACCCACTTTGCATAATCAAATGTATTTTGATAAATATGATATTAAACCTTTAGTATTATCATATTTAAATAAACAAACTAATTGTACGTATTATCAAATTAAAAATGAAGAAAAGTTTATATATAAAATTTATTACATTGAAGGGTCTCAAGTTTCTTTAGAATTGGATAATAATGATATAAATAAAGTAAAATTAGACTTATCTGACGAAATCGATAAAAATGCTAAAACATTTAATGTCCATTTTATTTATGAAGTCAGTAATATTGAATGCAATAAACAATTTAAAAATATATTTGAGTGGGAATAATTATTAGTCTCGTTAAGAGAATACCTAAAGAATAAGGCAAACAAAGTCAAACGGGAAGCCAATGGAACAAAATGACCAAAGCAGCAGCACAACATTTGCGCAATACAATTTTAAAGGCAAATCCTCTGCAAACAAGCAAACAATTTTGTGCCGATTATCATAATATCATTGATTGGGATGCCGCCCCCAACATGCTTACGGACAACTTTATCAACGGCTTTAACCCGCATTTCGAGACTTTTGAAGAAGTACAACTAAAACGAAGTTTCGGAATTTAAAAGCATTTTCATTTTTGCAATCATCTCTTTCGGGTTTTTGGCATTAAAAATGCCGGAACCGGAAACAAAAATATCGCATCCGGCATCAGATACTTCTTTGATGTTATCTTGTTTTATTCCGCCGTCCACTTCAATTTCAATATGTTCAGAATTGTTTAAGGCAAGCAGTTCTCGCACTTGCTTTATTTTACGCAAAGAGCCGGGAATAAAGCTTTGTCCGCCAAAACCCGGATTTACCGACATAATTAATATTAAGTCAATATCATCCAAGATATTTTCCAAAAAAGAAACAGGCGTATGCGGATTAAGAGATACACCTGCTTTGATGCCTCTTGCTTTTATTTTTTGGAGTACGCGATGCACATGGGGCGTAGATTCAACATGCAGGCTTAAATAATCGGCGCCGGCATCCATGAAAGCATCAACATAAAAATCCGGATTTGAAATCATTAAATGCACATCCAAAGGTATGTTTGCAACTTTTTTTACTGCTTTTACAACAGGCGGACCAATGGTAATATTCGGCACGAAATGTCCGTCCATTACATCCAAATGCAGCATGTCGGCTCCGCCCGCTTCCAACATTTTTATGTCTTTTTCTAAGTTTGCAAAATTTGCCGACAATAAAGATGGTGCTATTTTCTTCATACAATCTCTTTTTATGGTAATCTCTAAAAATTCATAAATTTAAAAATAAGGCAGAGTTCGTTTTTTTAGAGTTTACTTTATGTTTTTTAGCATCTCTAAAGCCGTTTTGTATAATACATCTGCCCTAATGCCGTATTCTTCATATAATCTTTCATAGGGTGCCGATGCACCGAAAGTATCAATTCCGATAATTTTGCCTTTGGTGCCCGTATATTTATGCCAAGACATGCTTGCGCCGGCTTCTATCGCAATCCTTTTTTCAATTGTATCGGGAAGCACCGTTTGTTTATAAGTATCGCTTTGTTTGTCAAATATTTCTTGCGACAAAAATGATACTACATTCACTTCATAGCCGTCTTTATTCAACAGTTCTTTTGCTTTCAGAGCAATTTCAACTTCCGAGCCGGATGCCATTAAAATAATATCCGCATCAATGTCAGAGCTTAGGGTATAAGCCCCTTTCTCGGCTTGTTTCATGGGCGCACAGGCTCTGCATCCTCTTTGTATGGTTTTCAAGCCTTGACGTGTTAGTACCAGAACGGACGGACCGTCGGTTCTCTGCAATGCCATTTCCCAAGCAAGGGCTGTTTCGTTGGCATCCATAGGTCTGAATACCTGCATATTGGGAATAGCTCTTAAAGAAGATAAATGTTCAACGGGTTGATGAGTGGGTCCGTCTTCGCCCAAGCCTATGGAATCATGTGTCAGAACATAAATCACGCGTATTCCCATTAATGCAGCCATACGCATTGCCGGGCGCATATAATCCGAAAATACGAAGAATGTTCCGCCATAAGGTATTAATCCGCCGTGCAAAGCCACACCGTTCATAATTGCAGCCATACCAAACTCGCGAATGCCGTAATGAATATAAGAGCCTTTTCTGTTTTCGGGACTGTAGGCATTTTGACTTTTTGCCTTTGTTTTGTTGGAGGGTGTTAAATCTGCCGAACCGCCTAATAAATTGGGAATTTGCCCGACCAATTCTTCCAGTACTTTTCCGGACGATGCTCTGGTGGCGAGCTTGCTTCCGGCTTCAAATTCCGAAATTTTAAACTCCGGCAATTTTCCGTTCATAATATCTTGAAACTCTTGTGCCGCCGTGTTATTTTTTTCCGAGTATAAGTTGAATATATCTTGCCATGCTTGCTCCGCTTGTTGCCCTTTTTCAATCATTTCTTCCCTAAACACATTTGCTTCTTTCGGAACATAAAAATCCTCAATAGGAATACCCAAATTTTCTTTGGTCAAAACAACTTCATCTTTACCCAAAGGGGCGCCATGCACATCGGATGTGCCCGCTTTATTGGGACTTCCGTAGCCAATGGTTGTCTTACAAATTATAATGGACGGTTTATTCGTATTTGATTTTGCCCGAATAATTGCCGCATTAATTTCTTCGTAATTATGTCCGTCAATCTCATCAACGTCCCAATTATAAGCCTCAAAACGTTTTTTTACATCTTCGGAAAAAGACAAATCGGTTTTTCCGTCAATTGTAATCGCATTTGAATCGTAAAAGAGAATAAGTTTGCCTAATTTATTATGCCCGGCAAAGGAGCATGCCTCATGCGAAACCCCCTCTTGCAAATCACCGTCACCGGCAAACACCCAAGTAAAATGATTCATTATTTCCTTGTCCGTATTATATTTTGCGGCAATTATTGTTTCTGCCAAAGCCATTCCCACCGCATTGGCAAGTCCTTGCCCCAAAGGTCCGGTTGTTGTTTCTACACCCGGTGCTTCGTGCAACTCCGGATGCCCGGGTGTTTTGCTGCCCCATTGTCTGAATGCTTTTATATCATCGATGCTCAAGTCGTAGCCGGACAAATGCAAGATGCTGTACAACAGCATACTGCCATGACCTCCCGAAAGCACAAAACGGTCTCTGTTGAACCATTGCGGATTTTTAGGATTAAATTTTAAATGTTCCGAGAAAAGCACGGCAGCAACATCAGCCATGCCTAAGGGTAAGCCGGGATGCCCCGAATTTGCTTTTTGAATTGCGTCTATCGATAAACCTCTGACGGTATTTGAAATTGTTTTTAGTAAATCAGTATTCATTATTACACCTTAAAAATTTGAAAGTGTAAAATTAGGAATTATTTACAAAGAAAAAAGTATCCGAAATATTTTAAGCCGCATTTCGAGACTTTTTTAAGTAAAACCAAGTATCTAACTTTTTTTAAACGGCGCGCCCTCTATAAGTAATGGTGAATTATGAATTAAAAATTAAACCCGATTAGAGCTGGAAGTTGGAAGCCGGGAGCTGGAAGAAAATTGAGAACTGAAAATTAAAAGGTAAAAAGTCTGTTTGCAAAAAGCGCAATAGCAAAATCCCTCTTGGAGAAGAGGGGGCAGGGGGATTGATTAAAACGAATTGAGAAAAAATTAAAACCCGATTAGAGCGGGAAGTTGGAAGAAAATTGAGAACTACAAATTGTTAAAAACCTTATTTTCGGTTTAAACCTTAGTAGAAATAAACGACTAAAAGAAAATCAACCTTATTAAAGGATGCTTGTCGAAGGTAATTCTTAATCGCAAAGGATGCAAAATTTAGCAAAAAGCGCAATAGCAAAATCCCTCTCGGAGAAGAGGGGGAGGGAGATTGATTTTTAAGTCGCATTATTATCTTCGATGCTACTTCGTGGTCACCAAGTAATTCTATTCCGGTCAGCATCTAAGTCAAAATAAGACACTTTATTTACTAAGGATATTGAGGCATATCTACGGATATGCCTCAATATCCTTAGCATTTATTTTATTATATTATGCAGCCCTCACTACGAAGACTTGTTTAATAATGCGGCTTCAGTTCCTTGGGTAAATAATTGCAGGTTTGCTTTTTCTAACTCTTTTGTTTTTTCTTCCAAATCTTTAGAATACAATTCTGTTTCAAATTTTCGTTGCTCAACCTCTATTTTCTGGGCAAATAATTGCTGGTTTAAGGCTTCTTGTTCTTTGGATTGTTCTTTTAATTTTTTCAAATATGCCTCTATTTCTTCATTTCGTTGATCAACTTCGATTTTTTGATCAATGAGTTGTCGGTTCAGGCTTGCCAGTTCTATTGTTTTTTCTTCTAACTCTTTGGCATATTGCTCCGTTTCTTCATTTCGTAGGTCAACTTCGATTTTTTGAGCGGACAACTGCTTAATAAGACTGTCTTTTTCTTGGTATTGCTCTGCAATTTTTGCTTTATAATGCTCAAATTCCAGCTCTTTGTATGCTAATTTTTTGTTTAAAAGTTCTTCGTTTTTTTTATGTCGGTTAATTTCTTCATCAGAATCTTTTATTGTTGAACTCAGTGCCTTTATTGTGCGTCTGTTTTTTTGTGTTCTTATAAAGTTAAAAACAAGAATAAGCAATAAAATTGCAGAAATCCCGGTTAAACCAATGATTAATACGTTGTCTAAAAATGTTATGTTTAAAATTTTCATATTTTATTTATTTTATTATTGTTATTATATGTTTTTGTATTTCATATCTTCTTTCATAATATGTTCGGTCCACCAAGTTTTCATAAAACCAAATATGTCATAATGGATATTTTTACTGTTTTGTTTTTCTTTAAACTCGGCAAGCCTGTTTTTGTAGTTTTTGTGCATTTCTATTTGCTCGTTAAGAAGCGGATACTTGTTGTCGGACAAAAATTTTTCTTCAACTTCATGAAGTTTGCTGTATTTATCCATATCATCCAATATTTCAGAAACAATATCTTCAGCATTGCCCTCTTGAAATTTCATGAAAAACTTATTAATTATATCGGCAAACTGTCTATGTTGCGCTTCAATTATTTCAATTCCTACAGAAAATGCTTCGTTCCAGTTGATTAAATTATTAGGCATAAAATACTATATTTAATTAGTTTAATTAAATTAAAATAAAATATTCTTTGTACAGATTTGGGAAATCTCTTAAATAAAATGTAAATAACTCTTATTTAATTTCGATATTATTGTCTTTAAAAAAGGCGGAATATTTTTTGTCTTCGCCCATTATATGTTTAAGAAGCCATTCTCTTAAAAAGTTCATTATTTCATATGATACTGCCATAGAACCGTCTTCCAATCCTTTTTTTAGCTCTGTCGCTTTTTCAACAAAAGATTTATGTATTGCTTTGTGTTCTTCGCTTTCGGGGTAATTGTGCATATCAAAATATTTTTCTTCCGATTTAAAATGAAAATCGGTATAATCAACCATTTTATTCACAATCTCAATAGCTTTTTCTTGCGCCTCGCCTGCTAAAAAAGCATTGTACAAAGCATTTATCATATTAACAAGCTCTTTGTGTTGTTCGTCGAACAAATCAATTCCGACTGAATAGTATTTTGACCAACTAATTAAAACTTTTTCCATTTATTTTGTTAAAATAGTAAATAAATAATTTTCACCCACAACTTTAACGAAAGTTCATGAAAACAGAACAAAAAAACAAACTAACTGTTTTTTCAGCACTACAAAGTTGTTTTATTTTATAATGTTAAAAGTCTGTGCCCCTTTTATTTGCGGGGGGGGGATTCAAATAATTCCGCGCAAAGGTATAATAAAAAAACGTAATCACCAAAAATTTTCAAAAAAAATCTTAAGCCGAATTTCGAGACTTTTGAAAAAGTAAAACCCAATAGCTAATTTTATGCTTATAGAATTTTCAAAAGTGGGAAGACCGAAGTCAGAAACTCGTGTTTGCTGTTTTCATGATTTTTGGCAAATTGCAAATTTCTTCTTGGAAAAGAGGGTGCAGGGAGATTGATTTTTCGATAACATTAAATCGCAGTACATTAACAAGCTCTTTGTGTTGTTCGTCGAACAAATCAATTCCGACTGAATAATATTTTGACCAGCTAATTAAAATTTTTTCCATTTACTTTATTATCTCTTTGATTTCAAAGGGTATATTAAATAAGGTGTCTAAATCTTTAGCACTTTCTTTGCTGTCTTCATCACCGGAATTATAATACCAGACAATTTTAATGTCATTACCCTTTCTTTTTAAAGTCATAAATTTAGACATTATATTTAGAATGTATTTATAGGTAACACTATTAAAAACTTTGAGGTATAATTCGCAAACGAGATTGCAAGCTATATTATCTATTTCTTTATCGATGTATTGTATAACGGGTTTATAGAAAATATCTAAATCATTTGCAAATGAATATCCTTTTATGGAAAAAATACAATCACTAAAAGAAATTATAACTTCCGGAGTTGATTTTGTAGCTTCTATTTTTAACATTTAATGCTTTATTATTTTTTACAGTTGTCAACATACGACCGACAAAAGTATAATTTTTATACAAAAACGTCCACGAATTACAAATATATTTTATAAAATTGCATACTTTTTGAAAGCAAAATACGGTATAATGGTTTTATTATATAATGTTAGTTTGAGTAAAATATTTATTGATACAGATTTAGCATCGGTAATAAACTAAATTTTATTGCATAAAATATCTGAAACGAGAATTTAATGGTTTAGAAACTTAACACTTAACTTAACAAATAAGAACGAATGATATGAAACGCTAATAGACTAAATTTTTAGACACCCGGTGGAATGGTTATTTTCCTATCCGATAAAATTAAATGTAATAAAGCTCATTCGGGCATTCCTATATGACCTTTGAGAATTATAAAAATAGACATATGAAACACCCATGACAGGAAAAAGACACACAACGGAATGATTATTCTTCCGCTCTAATAAAATTAAATGTAATAAAACTCATTCGGGTGTTCCTATATGACCTTTGAAAGTTATAAATAAAAACATATGAAAAATAGAATATTAATAATGCTCGTTTTGGGTTTTGGTCTTTCTTTTTCGGCTTATTCGCAAATGAATAAATTTCATTTTTCAAGGCAAGATTCCGCTACCTACGCATCTTTGCTGCGACAGGCGGAAGAATATAAGCAAGGAAACTATTTTAAGCAAGAAAGCGATTGCTATAATAAAATTGCGTCTTTATGGTGGGAACATAACTATTTTGGGAATGCCGTGGATTATTATAATAAGTCTTTGGAAATTAATAACAGACTTGCCAATGAAAATGCCATTGCTATGATAAACAGCAATTTGGCTTTGATTTATGCGGATATGCAACAATATGAAAAAGCTTTGGAGTTTTTTCAAAAAACATTAACGATAAGAAAAATACGAAAAGAACCGGAGGGCATTATTGCCGTGCATATAAATATCTCGGTTGTTTTAAACAATTTAAAACGATTTAAGGAGTCGGAAAAACATTTAAAGGAAGCTTTAGATTTGGCAAGGGAGCAAAATGACCTTGTGCAAATGCGTTCTTGCTACGGTATGCTGTCCGAGACCTATGAAAAAGAGGGAAATACGAAGGAATCAATGTATTATTTCGGTTTATACAGAGATTTTAATGAATTGGTGGAAGGAAAAAAAATGGAAAAAGCCTATAAATATGCAAAAGAACAAGAATTAAAAAGAAATTTAGCCGAGAAAGAAAACCAAATTAAAGAATTGGAATTAATAAAAAAAGAGTATGAACTGATTACTACGGAAAAAAAATTAAAAAGAACCGAAGACGAAAAATTAAGCCTGTTAGATACAATATCCGAAAAAGACCTCACAATTCGCTTGGTTGAAGATCAAAAAAAATTAGAAGAAGCCAAGAATAAAGAAATTACTCTTAGAAACAGAAATTTGCTGCTTTTAATTTTATTAATCGGAGCATTGTTGTTTATATTGATTTTTATTTATCTGCAAAAACAAAAATCCAATAAAATCTTAAAATATAAAAATGCTCAAATATCTCAAAAGAATGAAGAGATTCAAGTTCAAAAAGACAGTATCGAGAAATTATATGAAGAAACTGCCGAAGCGCATTCATCTATTAAGAAAAGTATTGATTATGCGGGACTAATACAATCGTCAATGTTGGACAAAGGATATTATTTATCCGATATTTTTCCCAAATCCTTTATTTTGTATAAACCCAAAGATATTGTCGGCGGCGATTTTTATTGGTATGCAAAACTTGAGGACAAAGCTGTGGTTGCCGCCGTAGATTGCACCGGACACGGAGTACCCGGTGCTTTCTTGACCGTATTGGGAAATAATTTATTAAACCAAATTGTTACCGTAGAAAAGACAACAGACCCAAGCAAAATATTGGAAAAAATGAATAAGGCTATAAAACAGACTTTAAATCAAGATTCATCTAAAAATAAAGATGGTATGGATATAGCTTTGTGTACGATTGATGCCAAAAAACAAAAAATATATTTTGCCGGAGCCAACAACCCTTTGGTTTTGTGTGTAAACGGAAAACTTAACATTATAAAAGGCGAACGATACGGTATAGGCGGTTTTGCCGATTTGTTATACGAGCGATTTCGAGAAACCAAAAATAAGGATAGGGCAATGTATAAAAACAACGAAATTTCTTATGAAAAAGGAACTAAAATTTATTTGTTTTCCGATGGTTACCAAGACCAATCCGGTGGGGAAACGGGCAAAAAAATGGGTTCTAAACAATTTTACGAATTGCTCAAAGAAAGTGCCCCTTTTTCAGCTGAAAAGCAAAAACAAAAACTGATAGCTTCCTCTATAGAATGGAGAGGCGATTATGAACAAATAGATGACATTGTTATTTTGGGTATAGAACTATAATTTTTTAATATAAACATATGAAAAGTTTTCGATTTTTATTTTCGATATTAATTTTACTTAATGTAGTGATTTTAAAAGGGCAAACAGTGATTGTGCCGGAAAAGAAAAGCTATGAAGATGAAAAAGGTTTGTTGTATTGGAATAAAACAGAGCCGGTATATATACATTTATCTTCATCGCCCAATGAAAAAGGACATTTACTGAAAAGCAAGATACATAAAAAATATACCAATCCTTTTTATTTTGACACGGAAGGGATTAATTACATAAGGACACGCTATGCGGTGGATACTGCGACTCGAAAAATTGTAAGCCCGCATATCGAGGTTTTGCTTGAAGTATATGCCGATGGCAGAGCTCCGGTTTCTTCAATAAAATATGTGGATGCCAAAAAGTATAAAATGAACGGTATGGTATATTTTGGGAAAGGCTTAAAAATTCGTCTTAATGCAAAGGATGCCGGTTCGGGAGTCGACAAAATTTATTATTCTTTAAACAACAGCGAATATAAAGTATATGAAGATGAAATAGTCATAAATTCCGAAAATGGCAATATCCAATTTTCATATTATGCCGTAGATAAAGTCGGAAATATTGAAACCGTAAAAAGAAAGAATAATTTACTTGTCGATACAAAAGCTCCGGAGACTTTCCATAACATAACCGGCTTTGACAGGGAAAAAAGTATTGTTTCTTTAAATTCTAAATTATATCTGAATGCCGAAGATTCCGTAACGGGTGTAAAAGGAACATATTATAAATACGACGACGGACCTTATATATTGTATAAAGGAAAAACTTTGCCTTTAAAACAGCTTGATGAAGGAGAGCACACTTTAAGCTATTATTCGGAAGACCGTGTGGGAAATAAAGAAGAACCGAAATCTGTCCGTTTTTTCTTAGACAAAAGTGCTCCGATTTTAACTTCTGATGTGCTTGGAGACAGGTTTATTGTAAACGACCGGATATATTTTTCCGGACGAACAAAACTAAAACTCACGGCTGTAGATAATAAATCGGGTGTTAAAGAGGTGAACTATTCTGTTGATAACGAAGGTTTTAAAAAGTATAAAGAGCCTTTTTATTTACCAAAAAAACCGGGATACCATGTCATAAAATATTATGCGATTGATAATATGAATAATAAAACCGGAAAAGGACAACATGATTATGACTATTATAAATACTCGACAAAAAAGATTTATGTTGATTTAGTAGGTCCTACTTTAAAACATTCCTATGTAGGCAAACGATTTTTTACGCGTGATACCGTATTCTTGGGGCAAAAATCAAAAATCAAGTTAAGTGCTCAAGATGCAGAATCCGGCTTACAATACATTGCCTATTCAATAGACGGCGTGCAAAAGGAAACAAAATATACAGAACCTTTTACCATAAGAGGCAACGGAAAACATGTCATTGAATATTTCGGCTATGATAATGTAAATAACAGAAATATCGGAAAATTCTACGTTTTTGTTGATGAAGACCCGCCGGAGCCTATTTGCTCTTTCAGCGTAAAATCTTATCGCCGAGAAAATGGTGTAAAAGTATATCCGGCTTACGTAATGATATATTTGTCGGGAATTGACCAAATAACCGGAACGGAACAAATATTTTATTCTATTAACGGAAATCCCGAGAAACTGTATTCCATACCCATAAAAGGCTTTAGAAAAGGACTGAACACAATACGATACAAAACCGTGGATAAACTCGGAAATGAAAAATATAAGGAAGAAAAGTTTATGATTGAGTAAAAACAAAAAAAGGGCGATAAGCCCTTTTTTTGTTTTGTATAAAGTATATCGGATTAACTTTTATAGTTCTTTTATTGTAAAGGGAATGTCAAATACTTGCGACAAGTCTTCTGCCAGTTCTTCATTATCTTCGTCATGCCCGTCAAAATACCAAGTTACTCTGATTTTTTTGCCTTGCTTTTCATATTCCGTAAACTTTATCAGCATTTGCATAATATTCTTGTAGGTCGTACTGTTTAAAATATCAATGGTGAAAATGCAATTTAATTCCCCCTCTAATTTAGGAATTTCTTCATCAATCCATTCTAAAACAGTATGGTAAACATCTTCAAAAACAGTATCCGAATAAGAAGAACCTTTAATTTCAAAAATACAATTGCTAACAGAAAGTTTTACTTCCGGAGTTTTTTCTCCGGCAGGCATATAAATTGTGTCCATAATTTTAAAGATTTATCGTGCAAATATATCAATTATTTTCTTTTATTATTACCCGTATGTATATTTTTTGCAGTATATTTTGAGCTTTCCGCTTTCCAATTTTGAAAATCTTTACTGCCGACTTTTTTATTGAATCTTATATTCGGCAATGTCAAAGCCGTTTAACAAATCTTTCACAAAAAGTCTTTTTTTGCCTTGAATTTGCAGTTCCAATATGTTTATAAAGCCGTCTGCTGCCGCAATTTTAATATACGTTTTGTTGTCGGTAATGATTTGTCCGGCTTGGTACTCGTGTGTTTCCGGGCAAAGTTCTGAATTGTATATTTTCAGCATTAATTGATTATTGCCGGATGATATTATGGTGCGTGCAGCAGGGTAGGGACTTAAACCTCTGATAAAATCATATACTTTTTTTACCGGTTGCGCCCAATCAATTATACAATTATCCGGGAAAATCTTGGGGGCGGCTTGTAGTTTGGCACTTTCGCCGGCTTTATCTTGCGAAACGGCAGTAACCGTTTTGTTTATAATTGCATCTATGGTTTTAAGCATTAAGTCGGCACCGACAAGCATTAATTTATCATGCAATTCGCCGGCTGTTTCATTCGGTTTAATTTTCACTTTTTCTTGCATGATAATATGTCCGGTGTCAATTTCTTTTTCGATAAAAAAAGTCGTTACTCCGGTTTCTGTTTCGCCGTTTATAAGGGCATGATTAATGGGCGCAGCACCTCGATATTGAGGCAGCAATGAAGCATGTAAATTAATGGTGCCGTATCTTGGCATTGCCCAAACAATTTCCGGAAGCATCCGAAAAGCAACAACAACTTGCAAATCAGCCTTTAATGCTTTTAAATCTTCAATGAAGTTAGGATTTTTTAAATTGGTCGGCTGTAAGACTTTCAGATTATGTTTAAGTGCATATTTTTTTACCTGCGATTCTTGCAATTTGCGCCCCCTGCCGGCAGGTTTGTCCGGTGCGGTGATTACAGCAACAATATTAAAACCGTTTTCATGCAATATTTTTAAACTTTGAACGGCAAAATCAGGCGTTCCCATAAATACAATTCCAAAATCTTTTTGTTTCATATGTTTATGTTTATAATTTTTTAAGCTAAAATAGAACATCCAAATTAACTTTATTATACTTAATTTTTTTAAGCCGAAAAAATAATATTATCATAAATGTAAGTATTTCTCATTATTGAAATGCCTATAATAACCTGTGTTGTCTTGCAGCTCTTTGCCGTTATAGAGGTATTTGTTTGCCGGATTACTGTTCTGCATTTTTGTGGATTATCGCTGCAAAGTTAAAATTTTTTGCTTGCCGAAATAAACCGCAACTTATTTTAAAATTACGCTTATCACCTTTAACTTCACCGTTTTCCTTTCAGAACTAATTTAGGGATAAAGATAAAACAATATTGAAATAAATATTATTACTCTTATCAGAATAGCTAAAAATATTTTTTCCTTGTTTACTAAATATAATACCGTAGAAAAAACAAAAAGCAACAATAATAAAACAATATTCACTTTAAGATACAACATATATCCCGGCCACTCTAATATTTTAAAGGAAATGGCAACCAAACTGAACGGAATAACAAAGTTATAAAGAATAAAAAGAATAAATTTTTTTGTTTGTTTTTTATTTCTTAGAGTCTCATTGTACCAAGTATCTATCCTTTTCCCGGTTAATAGTTTTATTCCAAAAAAGAAATAGGTCATACAAAAAAACACTGCATATATTGCAGTTATATTATCGGTTTTTTCAACATACTTATTAAGAACCAGCAATCCGACTAATACTATTATTAACAGTTTTTCAAAAATTTTCATGTGTTTATATTTAATTTATAATTTATTAACAAAAAACAAGTATTCCGATTTTAGTCATCGGCGTTTGATATACTTAAATTTAAAGTCATTAACGTTTCTTATATATCTATCGGAAAATTTCAGAAGTCTTAGAGAGTCTATTTTGCAAGTCTCGTTATTATACCAGACTTCAATTATAGCACACCTCGCGCTGCCAACACTTATCTGTAAAACTTCATGCGTTACGGAGTTAATCTCTTCCGAATCAATATAATCTTTAATACTATAAAAGTAATAATTTTCAATGTTTTTTTGAAGATAGGCATTGTTGCTTAATTCTTCTTCAAATTTATTTGGTTCCAATGCAGAGGGGTCAATAATAATTACTATCAAAAAAAGCATCATAGCAAAAGCAAACATTGATACGAATGCGAAAAAATACGCATTAACCCAATTCAATTTTCCGTTAACAAATAAAAAAGCGTTAATTCGGTGTTTTAAAGATTTTTTCATTCGTTTATTTTTATAATTTAAGTCTTAAAAAAATAAGTATTCCATTGTGTGGTTAATATTTTTAATCATGGTCTTCGCCTTATTAAAATTTTAGTCCCAAAAATAAGTTTATATCTATACCCAAAAATCCATATACTCCGGTAGACATTCCTACTCCAACATAATAATTTTGATAATTCCAATTTTCATCAAATTCTATCCTTCGAGTAATACCTAAAAGGCTGAGTTCAATTTCATTTACATAGTCTATTGGCTGAGAACTATTTAGAGGGATATTCATGTTTTGTTTTATGGATAATCCAAATGCTGAAAAAAAATGTTTTTGATGGTGTTCATTTTTTTTTCCGGAATAGTACAGATACCCTTTTTGGTGCATATGAACCCCGGCTAATTCATGGCTGTGCATCGCTCCGGAAAAAAATCCCCATCCGCCGACTTGTCCTCCAACAGAAACTGAAAAATCAAGTTCAGAATGATACCTATCATTTTCAGCTTTACCCTGCGCCATCCAAGCACTTTGAACTACAACTCCTTCACCGGCAATTGACGCTTGTCCTTTTCCGGTATATTTAAATCCTCCACAAGCAGTTGTACTAAAATCTTGGACGGCAAGCGGTGTCGTTGATGTAACGACACGAGTGTCTCCTGAAAAATTTACTAAGGAGAAGTGCATATCGGGAGAAAGATTTGTAAATAAACTCTGAACATCAGCACCTACATAGATTACTCCTTTAGCTGCGATCCAATCATCTAAGGTCATTCCGGCTCTGCCTCCCTCACTGTACCATTCGGAGAAACTTGAACCGTCTCCGCCGCCGCCCATTGACATAAATGCGTCATAATCCTCTCCGGTCGGCCCGGATGTTCCCAAAGAAGTTCCCACGCCCAAAAAGCCCAATAAATCGCTTGTGCCGGCATATGAAGCATTCTCTTGTACAATTACGGGCGTGGGCATATATTTAAGTTTATATGTTTATTTTAATACAATATTATATATAATTGAAAATCCAACAGGTGCTAAAAAACTTAGACCTATGTATATCCAAAATATCATTTCATATTTTGATATATCTTTGAATGCTTTTTTTTTGTATTTTTTATATATCCTTTTGTATTTTTTTTTAGGGACATAATATATTCCCAACGATAAAATAATTCCGGTTAATATAAGAAATATATAATTATCAAACAAGACAGAGTAATTGATGCCAAAATAAATATCGCATATATATGTTAAAAAACCTATGTTAAAAGTAAAAAGTATTGCAATTGTACTAATGCTAAGCAATGGAAAACTTCCATCTTCTGCTTTTATACTTATAAAAAAACGATGAACTACATAAAATAATATATCTAAAACTTTCATATCTCTACTATTCTTGATAATAAAAAGGAATAAAAAAAGGAAAAATAGGTGCTAAAGGGACAGCAGGGAAAATCCAAGTTTTGCTTTTATCTAAATAATTGTATAAAGGTTCGAACCCTGTGTCATTGTTTATTCCTGTTAAAATAAATGAACCTGTTGTACCTACTGCAGGAACAGCATTTAGTGCAGCTATATATATTGAAGCTGAAAACCGTCCAAGATTTCCCGGTGTTGTTTTTTTAGCAAATTTAAAACCTGCCTGTCCAATAGAAAAAACTTCCCCAGCCCAACGACCCAGTTTTGAGGGATTTGCAACTCTCCAAAATTCTTTACTGGATAATTCATCTGCAGCTCCAACTAAACCAATAAAGCTTGTAAGTGTAGTTCCAGAAGTCCAAATACCATCGCTAGAAAAGCTATCACTTTCTCCTCTGTTACTACTCCTCATAGCATTTTCCGAAGTGAAGGTTTTTAGATACCGAGGGATTCCATTAAAGTTTATGTTGCCGTTATCAAATATTCTTGCAATCGGAACTCCGTCTTTAAATGAAAAA
>PDWI01001772.1_pt1 | contig 33591 bp, 18 predicted proteins | sample 1430891 | NCBI WGS metagenome assembly PDWI01 (sample SAMN01162508, study PRJNA174530) | Oral metagenome, whole genome shotgun sequencing project. | biome: Marine environment; feature: Marine mammal; material: Swab sample of the gingival sulcus; isolation source: swab sample of gingival sulcus... | reverse complement strand
CACAAAGTTGCATTACATTTTTTGCAACATTGATGTTAAATGGACCACACAACCCTTTGTTGGAACTTAATGCCAATATAAGTATTTTTTTACTATCATTTTTTTCTGTATATGGGCTATTATCAGTCGTTTCCGAGGTACTGATATGCTCCAATATCTCTTGTAATTTTTCAGAATAAGGTCTTAACTGCAATACAGCGTTTTGTGCTTTTCGTAATTTAGCGGCAGCCACCATTTTCATGGCCTTGGTAATCTGCATTGTAGATTGGACTGAGCTTATTCTGCGTCTTATTTCTTTTAAGTTTGCCATAGGATTAAACTTATTTGGCTTTTATTTTTCTGACTATAATTTTGTATATTGCTTATTTAGAGTATGTATCAGCTATTTCTTTTGCAGTTTTGGTCATAACGTCTATTGCATTTTCTGATAGCTTTCCACCTCGTAGTTCGTCTAACACATCTTGATATTTAGCCTTCATTATTTGGAGGTATTTTTTCTCAAAATCAGCTACTTCTTCCACAGGTACTTGACGTAAAAGGTTCTTTGTTCCTGCAAAAATAACAGCAATTTGTTCTTCTACTTTATAAGGTGTAAACTGTTTTTGTTTTAATATCTCAACGTTTCGACTTCCTTTATCCAAAACCGATACTGTTGCTTTATCTAAATCAGAACCAAATTTTGCAAATGCTTCTAATTCACGATATTGTGCTTGGTCGATTTTTAGAGTACCTGCCACTTTTTTCATTGATTTAATTTGAGCACTTCCTCCTACCCGAGATACCGAAATACCAACGTTTATGGCAGGGCGTACTCCGTTGTTAAAGAGGTCAGTATCCAAGAATATTTGACCGTCTGTAATGGAAATTACATTGGTTGGAATGTATGCAGATACGTCGCCTTCTTGGGTTTCAATGATTGGCAGAGCGGTAAGTGAGCCACCACCTTTTATTTTACCTTTCAACGCATCAGGAATGTCGTTCATTTGAGAGGCAATCTTATCATTATCAATTATCTTGGCTGAACGCTCTAAAAGGCGTGAGTGTAAGTAGAATACATCGCCGGGATATGCTTCACGTCCGGGTGGACGACGCAATAACAATGACACCTCTCTATAAGACACAGCCTGTTTCGACAAGTCGTCATATATAATTAAGGCGTGGCGACCTGTATCTCTAAAATATTCGCCAAGAGCAGCACCTGCATAAGGAGCATAAAATTGCAATGCGGCAGGGTCAGAGGCATTTGCGGCAATGATGGTTGTATATGGCATCGCACCTTTGTCTTCCAAAGTCTTAGCGATGTTGGCAACGGTAGAGCCTTTTTGACCTATCGCAACATATATACAATATACGGGTTCGCCTTTTTCGTAAAATTCTTTTTGGTTAATTATGGTATCCACAGCAATAGCGGTTTTGCCTGTTTGGCGGTCGCCAATAATAAGCTCGCGTTGTCCTCTTCCTATCGGAATCATTGAGTCCACAGCTTTCAGACCTGTTTGCAACGGTTCTTTTACAGGTTGGCGATATATTACTCCCGGTGCTTTTCGTTCTAATGGCATTAAATATCGTTCCCCGGTAATTTCACCTTTTCCGTCCAAAGGTTCGCCAATCGTGTTTATCACTCGACCTAACATTCCCTCGCCGGCTTCTATTGATGCAATTTGGTTCAAACGTTTTACGGTATTGCCCTCCTTAATGCCGTGAGATGAGCCAAGTAACACTGCTCCAACATTGTCTTCTTCTAAGTTGAGTGCTATACCTTTTGTGCCGTTTTCAAATTGTATCATTTCGTTGTACTGCACTCCTCCTAAACCGTATATTCGAGCTATGCCGTCTCCTACTTCTAAGACTTTTCCAATTTCTTCAAATTCAGACTTTGAGTCTATTCCTTGTAACTGTTTTTTTATGATGTCGGAAACTTCTCCGGGATTTATTCCTGCCATGATATTATTTTTTTAATTCTTTTCTGTATGTTTCTAATTTTGATTTTACTCCGGCATCTAATTGTTTGCCGTCTATGTTTATTATAAAACCGCCTATTATCTTATCGTCTTGTATATGTGTAAGTTCTGCTGTTGTATTAAATTTTCGTTCTATCACGTTTTTAACTTCAACAAGAAAACTGTCATCAACCTTATGAGCGGTAATGAGTTCTACGTTGCTTATATTTTTTTGTTTTCGATATAATAATTTGTAATTGCGAATTATCGACGAAAGCAGTTTTGTTCTATTTTTTTCCGACAATAAAAATAACAACTGTAAGGTTAAATTTTGAACTTTATTTTCAAAAATTTCCTTAAAAATATTGTTTTTTTGAGTTGCGGTATATACAGGTGTATTCAAAACAATGCTCATGTCCTCCATTTGGATTACCTTTTGAACTTGTTGTAAATCAGCATATACCTTGTCGGTTATATTTTTCTCTTGTGCAGCCTTCAATAATGCTTTTGCATATCTTACTGCTATTCGATTATAGTCCATTACCGGTTAATTTAAATCAATTTCTTTCAGTAGGGTATTTGCGTATTCTTTATTAGATTTATCTGAGCTAAGTTGTTGTTTTATAATCTTTTCAGCTATATCAACTGATAAATCTACTACTTGTTGTTTTATGTCTGCCAAAGCATTTTCTTTTTCTTGCTGAATTGTCTTTTTGGTTAATTCTGCAATTTTTTGAGCTTGTAGCTCAGCATCTTTTTTAGCATCTGCTAATATTTTTGCACCTAATTCATCTGCCTCTTTAAGGATTTTTTCTCTTTCAAGACGTGCTTCTTGTAGTATTTTTTCATTGTCGGATTTTATTTTAGACACTTCTTCTTTTGCTTTATCGGCAGCTTTTAGTGCGTGTTCTATTGAGTCTTCTCGCTCTTTTAGCATGTTTAAAATAGGTTTCCATGCAAATTTTTTGAGAATAAATAACACAATTAAGAATGATACTGTCATCCAAAATATTAATCCGATTTCGGGACTTACTAATGCCATTTTTTATATTTTTTTATTTATTATTATTTACTTTTTAAGAAGTAGGGTAATGCAAGCAATCCTCACATTACCTACTTTGCATAACTTAAGAAACATTCTTCTTTAATCAAAGATTAATAAATAAAGTATGTTTTAAAGTCTTTGATTTACAAGTGCTTAGATGAATAGTATTAACAAATTAACAACTATCGCAAAGAATGCAACACCTTCAATAAGTGCAGCAGCAATAATTAGGTTTGCTCTAATATCATTGGCTGCTTCGGGTTGACGAGCTATGGATTCCATTGCTTTTCCACCGATTTGTCCAATTCCGATACCTGCTCCAATTACAGCAATACTTGCTCCGATTGCGGCTGCCATTACTCCGTAATTAGCACTTGCTTCTAATAAAATCATTAAAAATTCCATTGTATTAGGGTTTTTAAAGTTAAAAAATTCAAATTAATGTTCCTCTTCAACAGCCATTCCAAAGAATAAAGCTGACAGCAACGTAAAGACATATGCCTGTATGAATGCCACCAAAAGTTCTAAGAATGTGAGGAATACTGTAAATATTATTGATAATACCGACGCTCCGTAGCCTGCTAAGGGTAGCATTTCGCCAAATACGAATATTAAACTGAAAAAACCTAACGCAACTATATGACCCGCTGTGATGTTTGCAAACAACCGCACCATAAGTACGAACGGTTTTGTAAGCATGCTCATAAGTTCAATAATTGGCATTAACGGAATTGGCAGTTTAAGCCATACGGGAACACCGGGAGTATTAAAAATATGTTTCCAATAATGTTTGTTGCCACTCACCGTAGTTATAATAAATGTAAATACGGCTAAGACTAAAGTTACTGATATATTGCCTGTTAGGTTAGCTCCTCCCGGGAAAAGAGGAACTAAGCCTAATAGGTTGTTGATAAATATGAAAAAGAATATACTTAATAAAAAAGGTGTAAAACGTTCGTAATGTTTTTTACCTATTGATGCTTTTGCTATATCATCTCTGATGAATAATATTAAAGGTTCAAGAAATGATTGAATGCCTTTGGGTGAACCTTTGGGGTTTTGTTTATATTTCTTAGCTACTGAAAGGAACAGCCACATTATAAGTATAATGCTTATAATCAATGCAAATGCGTTTTTTGTAATTGAGAAATCATAAGGTCGCACCTCCTCGCCATTGATGGTTTCAACTATCTTACCTTTATATTTACTGCCTTTGCCTGCTATATGAAAATTTTCATAACTTGCATGTCCATGATGAAATTCCGAAGACATAAAGGTATGAAAACCACTCTCTTGACTGTATAAAATAATTGGCAATGGAATACTAACATGCAAATCACCAACAGTTGCAATATGCCATTCATAGGCATCAACTACGTGATCCATAATTAGTTCGCCTGCATTTAATTTCTCTTCTTCATGAAATGCTTCACTTTCAACCTCGTGTTTCAAAGATTTATCGTGCTTTTCCTGAGCCGAGATAGTGCCGTAGGAAAATATTAAACTTAGTAGTGTTATGAGAATTACAATGCGTGATTTTTTTTCGAATAACATAATTTTGCTGTTTGAATACATTTGCTTTCGCCCACAAAGGTAGCTAAATTTATTGAAATATCTAATTTCATTTTCAAAAATAATTAATTTAATAAAAAAAATAGTTTTTTAATATCAATTTGTAATTTTGCAAATCAAAAAAAACACAATTATGAGTATGACAAATGCAGGAATTTTAACTATTGGTGATGAGATTTTAATAGGTCAAATTATTGATACAAACTCGGTGTTTATTGCCAAACACCTTAATATAAATGGTATAAACGTAAACGAAATTGCAAGCATCGGCGATACGGAACAAGCTATCGTTGAGCAACTTGACTTTTGTTTGGAAAGAAATGACATCGTAATTATAACCGGCGGACTGGGCCCTACTAAAGACGATATCACAAAGCAATGCCTTGCAAATTATTTCAAAACTGATTTGGTTTTAAACTCGGAGGTTTTAGATGACATTAAAAATTTTGTGGCATCTCGGAATATTGAGATGAATCAATCAAATGTGTTGCAGGCTCATGTGCCTCGTAATTGCGAAATTATGAGAAATCACAACGGTACTGCTCCGGGTATGTGGTTCAACAAAAATGGCAAGGTGGTAATTTCTTTGCCTGCCGTGCCTTTCGAGATGAAGCCTCTTTTTACACAAGAAGTGTTGCCGAGATTGCAAAAGACTTTTAACTTAAAGCCAATAAGCCATCGCACGATATTGACTTACGGCATTCCTGAATCGAGGCTGTCGGAATTGTTGGAAGATTGGGAGGCAAAATATCGACAAGATATAAAACTTGCCTATCTGCCTTCGCCCGAGCGATTGCGACTGCGACTTAGCCCTACCAAAGGCAATTATGAAATCAAGCAACCAATTATGAATGAGGCTGTTGATGACCTTCACAAATTGATAGGCAACGAAATTTATGGCGAGGGCAATATTTTTTTACAAGATATAGTTTTCAATCTGCTTAAAACAAATAACAAAAGTTTGGCTCTTGCCGAAAGCTGTACCGGCGGTTATATTTCTTCGCTTATAACGTCTATTCCCGGAAGCTCCAAAATTTACAACGGCGGTGTTGTGGCATATTCCAATAGCTTGAAAGAGAACTTGTTAGATGTTGAGGCAAATTTAATAAATCAACACGGGGCAGTTAGCGAGGAGGTTGCAAAAGCAATGGCAACAGGCGTGTTAAACAAATTGAACAGCGACTACGCCATCGCCGTAAGCGGATTAGCGGGACCCGACAGAGGTACGCCGACCAAACCCGTAGGCACAACCTGTATTGCCGTAGCAAATCGCAATGAGGTAGTTTCCCAAACCTATAAATTCGGGAAAAGGCGAGACATAAATATAAGGTATTCCGCATCCACGGCATTGAATATGTTGCGTAAATTATTGTTGAAAGATTTTAAAGTAAATTTATAAAATGGATATTAACGAGATTGATTTAAAAAAGACCGAGAGCAAATTTAAAATTGTTTGGAGCATCATGGTTGTGGGCATGTTTTTATTTTACATAATTGCATGGTACTTAGTGAAAAAACGAAACGATGTTGTAAGTTTCAAAGATTTTCAAATTCTAAGTTACTTTACCTATCTTGCTATGATAATAGCCTTACCCTTAGGGTATTACCTGTTTGACAATATAGTCAAAAAATCTGCAAAAAACTTAATAGACTATATTTCAACATTCAAAAAAGCATACTTTGCGAAATACATCGTTTTTATGTCGGCTGGTTTATTGTCGAGTGTATTTTACTTGTTGAGCGGGAAACCCGAGGGTGTATATACCGGCGGTATAGTGCTGATAGCCTTGCTAATAAACAAACCATCAAGCAATGTTTTCTTGAAACTATACGAAACCGAATATTTCAAACATCGAAAAAGTAAATAGATTTATAACTATATTAAACAAATTTGAAGCCACCTGAAAATCACTTTTAGATGGCTTCGTCCTTCTGTATCCACTTATAAATCATTTAGTTAGCAAACATTTAGTTTGCCATTTCCGATATAAATTTAATACGTCCCAACCTTATTTCCTCTTCGGTAAAGCCTTCTGCTTCTAAGGTTGCCACCGCTTCGGCGATATTGCCGGTTTGCGATTCGTAAAAATAATCATATATTATATCAAGGTTTTCTTCGTCAAGCACTTCCTCAACGTAGTAATCCACATTTAGTTTAGTGCCGGAGTTGATAATAGCCTCAACTTCGTCAAGTAATTCACTCATTGTCAAGCCTTTGGAATGAGCAATATCATCAAAGCTGACTTTCATGTCTATGCTCTTGATAATATATACCTTCAAGCCGGATTTGTTCACAAGCGTCTTGATAACCAAATCCTCAGGGCGTTGAATTTCATTTTCCTCAACGAAAGTTTTAATCAAGTTAAGAAATTTAGCACCGTATTTTATCGCCTTTCCTTTTCCCACACCGCTTATGCGTTCCAACTCTTCCATATTTATAGGGTATCGAGTTGCCATTTCCTCCAACGATGGGTCTTGAAATATCACAAAAGGAGGCACGCCTAATTTCTTAGACATCTCTTTTCTAAGAGATTTCAACAGGTTAAAAAGTTCAGGGTCGCCTGCACCTAAACCTGAGCCGGGCATTCTACCGTAAAAGTCTTCGTTGTCACCTTTTGAGTAGTCATGGTCTTCCGACATTTCAATTTCATACGGAGTTTTCATATACTCCCTGCCTTTTTCGGTTATTTTCAATAATCCGTAATTATCTATATCCTTTGCCACGAGATGTTTAATTAAAGCTGTTCGTATAACTGCGTCCCAGAATTTTTTGCTGTGTTCATCCCCTATTCCAAACTCCTCTATCTCGTTGTGTTTGAATGATTTAATAGCAGAGGTAGCGTTTCCGGCTATTATGTTTGATATATGGTCTGATTTGTATCGCTCCTTAACTCTTGCCACTACTTTAAGCATGGTAAGGATATATTCTTGGGCTCTGAATTTCTTTTTGGGGTTCAAACAATTATCGCAGTTGCCACACTCTTTGTTTAGAGTTTCGCCAAAGTAATTTAACAGAACTTTGGGGCGACACATGGCTGTTTCTGCATAAGATATTGTTTCGAGTAATAATTGTTTTCCTATTTCTTGTTCGGCAATAGGTTTGCCTTGCATAAATTTTTCAAGTTTTTGCAAATCATCATAGCTGTAAAATGCTATACATTTGCCTTCGCCACCGTCTCGTCCGGCACGTCCCGTTTCTTGATAGTAGCCTTCCAGACTTTTGGGCATATCGTAGTGAATTACAAATCGCACGTCGGGTTTATCGATGCCCATTCCGAATGCTATGGTGGCAACTATAACGTCTACTTCTTCCATCAAAAACATGTCTTGATGCTTCGAGCGTGTGGCAGAATCCATACCTGCGTGATATGCTAATGCCTTTATATCGTTCACATTAAGAGTTTCGGCAAGCTCCTCAACTTTCTTGCGACTCAGGCAATATATAATTCCCGATTTGCCGGAATTTTCTCTTATAAATTTTATTATTTGACTTTCTGTATTTGCTTTCGGACGTATTTCATAGTATAAATTAGGGCGGAAAAATGACGCTTTAAATACATCCGAACTTTCAAGTATTCCGAGATTTTTGCGTATATCATACTGTACTTTTGGGGTTGCCGTAGCCGTGAGGGCTAATATCGGAGCTCTAAAAATCTGGTCTATCACCGGGCGAATGCGTCTGTATTCGGGTCGGAAATCATGCCCCCATTCCGAGATGCAGTGTGCCTCGTCAATAGCATAGAATGATATTTTTACGTCTTTAAGAAATTGTATATTATCTTCTTTTGTAAGTGATTCCGGGGCTACATATAGTAATTTTGTCTTTCCCATAAGCACATCTTTGCGTACTTGTTGGAGTTGGGTTTTGGTAAGCGATGAGTTCATAAAATGTGCCACCCCTTTATCTTGACTAAAACTTCTCATAGCATCAACTTGATTTTTCATCAATGCTATAAGGGGTGATATTACTATGGCAGTGCCTTCCAACAGCAATGAGCTTAATTGGTAGGTGAGGGATTTACCGCCTCCCGTGGGCATCAAAACAAAGGTGTCTCGCCCTGATAATAAGTTCTTTATGATTAACTCTTGTTCTCCTTTAAATTTATCAAATCCAAAGTAACGTTGCAAGACTTCTTTTATTTGCTTATCGTTTACTTTCATAATTTCGGCTTTTAATAGTATTTTATTTCTTCATCGTTACAAAAAATTTTCAATACTAAGTAGGTTATTAATTTGCTTTTGTCGGCATGTTGTTTTTCAATTATTTTTCAAAGATATTTATAATATTAATTACACAAAATTTCTTTTATTCTTTTTTTGAAAAAAAATGACTTTATCAAACAGAAAAAAAATTAAAGTTTGATTAAATTCCTGTCATGCAGAATATTTTTTTACTTTTGTAAGCTAAATTAAAAAACTTTTTTGTTGTGAAAAAAAACTTTGAACATTTTTCTGAAAAATTATCCGCACAAATCATAAATGATGCGGCGGAAACCATAGAAACTGAAATAAATACAATTAAAAATTTATTATTATCGATTGATAAAGAATTTGCCTCGGCGGTTTATGAAATATACCGATGCAAGGGGCGAATAGTGCTTACCGGAATTGGCAAGAGTGCCATAATTGCTCAAAAAATCACAGCAACTTTCAACTCCACCGGCACCCCTGCCCTATTCATGCACGCCGCAGATGCCATACACGGCGATTTGGGATTAATCCTTGAAGATGACATTGTTATTTGCCTTTCCAAAAGCGGTAACACCCCTGAGATTAAGGTGTTAGTGCCTTTGATAAAGCAGTTTGGAAATAAGATAGTGGCTTTTACTGCCGACAAAAATTCTTATCTCGGCAAATCGGCTGACTACACCTTATATACTAAGGTGAACAGAGAGGCATGCCCCAACAATCTTGCACCCACATCAAGCACTACGGCACAGCTGGTTATGGGCGATGCAGTGGCGGTATCGTTGTTGAAATTGCGAGGATTCTCCGAAAATGATTTTGCTCGCTACCATCCGGGCGGTGCGTTGGGCAAAAAGTTGTATCTGAGAGTCAATGATTTATACCTTATAAATGAGAAGCCCAAGGTGAAAACAGACACCAATTTGCGTAATGTCATAATGGAGATTTCCTCTAAACGCCTCGGTGCTACTGCCGTAACCGACGACAACGACAATATCTTAGGCATTATAACTGACGGCGATTTGAGGCGTATGCTTGAAAAAAACAACGGCGACAACACAACCGCCAACGATATTATGAATTCCAACCCAAAATCGGTAACTCCTCAAACCACTGCCGTAGATGCCTATCTGTTGATGAAGAACCATAATATCACCCAACTTTTAGTGCGTTCGGAAGACAATAAATACCTGGGTATCATACATATACACGATATTTTACGAGAAGGCATAATTTAGAGTATAACAAAAAATGTATTGAATTTAACTAATATTCAGGCGGAAGATTTCATGACTTCTTCTGTCATCTTAACGGCATTTCCTGCAAGGTTTTAAATACAAAAACATGACCTATAAAAGCATCATTTCCGACTTAAAAAAGAAGCAATATCAGCCCATATACTTCTTGTATGGCGACGAGCCTTATTACATTGATTTAATCACAAATTACATAGCCAATAATGTTTTGGATGAATCCGAAAAGGCTTTTAATCAGACTATTGTATATGGCAAAGACACCTCCGTTGATGATATTGACAGCAGTGCAAAGCGATACCCGATGATGGCTGAAAATCAGGTGCTTATAATAAAAGAAGCTCAGGATTTGAAGAATATCGACAGGCTTAAATTCTATGTAGAGAAGCCCTTGAAATCGACAATACTTGTCTTCAATTACAAGTATAAAAAGCCGGATTTGCGAAAAAACTTTTTTAAAATATTAAAGAAAAATGCCGTATTTTTTGAATCGAAAAAACTTTACGAAAATCAAGTTCCAGACTGGATTTCAAACTACTTAAAAGAGAATGATTACGCCATAACCAAAAAGACCGCAATCTTGCTTACTGATTTCCTTGGTACTGAGCTGAGTAAGATAAAAAATGAGTTAGATAAATTGATGCTAATCATTCCGCAAGGGAGTACGATAACCGAAAATGACGTTGAGAAGAACATCGGGATAAGTAAAGATTTTAATAATTTTGAGCTTCAAAATGCTTTGCGTGAAAAAAATCACCTTAAAGCATATAGGATTGCCAAACATTTTGCCTCCAACCCCAAAGATAATCCGCTGATTTTAACCATTACGTCGCTGTATAGTTTTTTTTCAAAAATATTGCTGTACCACGCCTTGAAAGACAAGAGCAAAAATAATGTTGCGTCGGAACTCAAAGTACACCCTTTCTTTGTGAAGGATTATCAAGCTGCCGCGAGAAATTACTCGATAATGAAAACCATAAACATCATTTCATACCTGCGTGATTACGACATGCGGTCGAAAGGTTTTGGCAACAACGGCACTTCACATGCCGATTTATTGCGTGAGTTATTATTCAAAATCTTAAATTAACAAAATGAGCCTGCTATTTTCCTACACCACTTTTATAATTGCCGTAACAGTAATAATTTCGATACTTGCGTTTAACAATTTGGAGCTGTTTGACAAGCTCAGATTCAATGCCTACGCTGTCAATTACGACAAGGAATATGGGCGGTTGCTTTCACATGCGTTGATACATTCAAACTGGTTGCACTTGGGTGTAAATATGTATGTGCTTTGGCAATTTGGCATTATCACAGAGGCGGTATTTCAGTCGGCTCTGTTCGGTAAACTTGCTGATTATGGGCGGTTTATATATATCATGATGTATATCCTCGCCATACCTGTTTCGAGCTTACCGGCTTTATTGAAGTACAAAAATAATTATGCCTATAATGCGGTGGGAGCATCGGGGGCTGTCTCGGCAGTGGTCTTCTCGTTTATACTATTTTTCCCGACCGAAAAAATGGGCATTATCTTCATACCGATACAGTTTCCTGCGATATTTTTGGGGCTGGCATATTTGGTTTATTCGTACATAATGGCTCAAAAAGGCAGAGACAACATAGGGCATGATGCTCATTTTGTGGGGGCGGTTTTCGGCTTCACTTTTCCCATAATCATAAATCCGAGTTTAATCATAAGGTTTTGGGAGATATTAAAAATGGCTTTTATGTAAACGCATAGGTAGGGATGCAATGCGTATTAAAAGGTAAAAGTTAAAAAGTAAAAAGTCTTTTCAATCTTCCTACCCCTCTTCTCCAAGAGGGAATTTCCTATTTATACAGACACAAAAAAAGAAGCTGTCCTTGGGAGACAGCTTCTAATCTATTAAAAAAATGACAAACTATTTATTTTTTTATTACTATTTTTTTCACTTCATTGCAGTTGTCTAATTTCACAAAATACATGTTGGCAGGAAGTGATGATATATCTACTTGGGTTGAGGTAGATATATTGATTTCTTTTACCAGCTTGCCGTTTAGGTCATAAACCATCATGCTTTTGCTGTTTAATTTGTTGTCTATTGTAAACACGCCGTTTGATATTGTCGGGTAAATTGCCCAAGCGGTGTTTCCTTCTAAATCATTTACTGCTACTGGCTCTAATCCGCATAAAGTTTTGAAACCTATTATTGTAGGTTCACACCAAGTATGAGGACCGTTCATAGCTACTGCTATTGCTTTGTAATCGGTGCCGGCTTTTAGGTTCTCAACAGTTTTTATTGACTCTTGATACAATAAATTAAATTTGCCGTATTCTTCACTAATTATTTTTTCTACTGATTTTTGTTTGCCTAATTTGTTAAATTCCGAAAGCTCGATAACGCCGGCATGATAATGCTCTGTTGATTCGTTTGCCTTACAATTTAGTTTTACGCTATTTTCGGTAATATCTGATGTGGTAAGTTCCACTTTGGCAATACCATCATCTCCCAAAGTTGGCAAGGTTGTGAAATCGACTACCATAGGTTCACCCCACTCTCTTTTTTTATTCATACCCAATGCCACAGCTTTATATTTTGTGTTAGGCGATAAAGTTGAAGGCCATAGCCATTCATCTTTAATAAAAAGTACAGTGCTTTTTTTTACAATAGTCTCAATAAAATTGTCTAACCCCATATTCTCAATCACAGACTCTGTCGCAACACTAACTCTAAACGAGAAAGTTTGGTCGTTAGGGAAAGCTCTTGTAACTACTGTGGAGTCGCCGGGTTCTACACTCAATTCCATTGTAGAAAGACCATCGCCACCTATTGAAGGGGTTTTGGGAAGCACAACCTTTGTATAAGGATAAGTTTTTCCATCGGCATCATAAGGGCGAGCATAAATTTCAAAAATTGAATCGGGTACTACAAAACTATAAGTGAAGGTATGTTCCCATACTCCCTCGTGAGGAATCTGGCCCCATTCCGTTATAAGTTGATCAATTGGTTTACCCGTCATTTGCGTCCATTTATCCATTTCTCCTTCGCCTGCAAGCAAAGTATAATACTTTGCACATGTGGCATTTGGAATAAATTTAAGTTCTATGGAAACAGGACCAATTTCTCCAACTTCAATATCCACTTTGGGGTCTTCTTTTTGTGCTGCTACTTGCTGAAACATAATTGCAACAAACAGCGTCAATAGTAAAAATGTTCTTTTCATTTATTTGATATTTTAAAATTAATAATTACAGTTTAATTTGCCTCTGCAAACATAAGGCTATTTTTTCAATTTATTGCATTATTTTTTTAATCAATACTCTGTCTTAACTCCTCAACCGTTACTCCGCTGAATGTCGAGAACATTTCCGGGTCTTTATTTGTGATGTTTTCCGGAATGTTTTGCAAGAGTTTATTAAATTTCTCGTCATCAAGACTTTCTACAAATTCAACGTAAGGATTATTAGTGTTATCGCCTTGCAAATATTTCTTTTGCATTTTTGCAATAGCCTTTAACATAGGCAGATATGGTTGCAAATCGGTGGTGGTTGATTCAGCGTCGCTGTCTATCCAAGCTATCGGCACTTTGGTTATTGAATTGTTTTTTATGGAAGTGGTTTTTATGAGCAATTCCACATCGAAGGCAAATTTTTGTTCGATGTTGTTCATTGTTATTACGGGAATTATATTTGCCTTAAAAGCCTTAAATCCGCACTGAGTATCAATGATGTCATTGAGGGTGGGAATCATTCGTTTCCAGAGGTATATGAATAATTTGCCTCGGTTGTTGCGTGATGATTTTTTCACTACCACCGAAAGTTTTTCACGTCGTGAGCCTATTGCCGAAAGTTGCTTTTTGGCTATAATTGGCTCGGCGAGTAACATCAACTGTCCGAGATGAGTTGAGAGGTCGGCATCGGTAAACACCACGATATGATTGTCGGTCGGCGTGTTGCCGGCGATGCTGTGCATGCCATACAAAATCGACCCGCCTTTTTGACTCTCGTTTGTTGAGTTTAGTTTCTCAATGGGAGTGCCGGGTTTGTTTATTGCATCTTTTAGGAATAACACTTTTACCTTGTCGCTCAGGTTGTTATCTGATATTATTTGTTGGGCTATTTTTCCGCTTCCTTCCGGGCAACCGTCATCTACCACTGTCAAATCCCACGATATTTTGGTTTGATTATCAAACAGCCATTGCATTTGTTGCACTTTTTTCACCAAGAAATTTTCACCGTTAGGATGTTCGGCTTTTGTCAAAATTCGTTGATGCTCTTTGTAAACTGCAAACACCACCGAGATGTGATATTCCTCATCAATCTGCTTTAAAATGGATTTTGATTGTGCCAATTTCAAGGCTAATCTCAGAGCAGTTATACCGTCCTCATTGCGATTGCTGATTTCAGTTTCGAGCTTTTGAATTTCGACAGGGTTGGTATGTTCCTTTAATATTTCGTTCGCCACCTCGATAATTATATCGGCATGTTTATCGTTGGTTAAGTCTATTTCCTTGGGGCAATTTTTTAAAAATGTGTCTGTATTCATAGTATTTTTTTTATATGTTATTTAATTCATTTTCAATAAAGTTGGCTAAATTTTGCATATACTCTTTCGAGAAATTAAACTCTATGCCTGCGGCAGCATATATCTCAGGAATTGTTTTTGAGTAGCCAAGTTTCAAAGCATTTTCATATTGTTGAAGAGCTTTCTCGGGGTTTTCTTTATAGTTTTTCCAGATTGAAATTGCTCCGAGTTGTGCAATCCCATACTCGATATAATAGAACGGCACTTCAAAAATATGCAGTTGCCCTTGCCACGATGAGGCTTTGTAATTTTGATATTCCGAATAATCCACAACGCCCGTGTCAAACTCATCTAATATGCTCAGCCACATCTCTTTACGTTGCTCCAAAGTATGATTTGGATTTAAGTATAATTGATGTTGAAATTTATCAATCGTAGCCACCCACGGCAATACCGTCAGCACCGATTCCAGCTGGTTGCGTTTTGCACGTTTAAAGTCGTCTTCATTATCAAAAAACTGTTTTCTTTGCTCCAAACTTATCAGCTCCATCGACATTGAGGCAAGTTCGGCAACCTCCGACGGCAGGTCTTTGAAATCGACAAGTTCGAGGTTAGAGCTTAGGAATGAGTGGATTGCATGTCCGCCCTCGTGCATCAATGTTTCCACGTCTCTGATGCTTCCGGAGGCGTTCATAAATATAAAAGGTATGTTGCTTTGATACAAGGGATAGTTGTATCCGCCCGGTGCTTTGCCTTTTCGCGATGCCAAATCGAGGTAGCCCTCGTCCTTCATTTTTTGCAGGAATTTGCCGTACATCGATTTGATATTGGTGAAGGCAGTTATGCTTTTGTCGAGAAGTTCGCCCGCATTTTCAAAAGGTTTGAGCGGTTGTTTGCCCTGAGGGTCTACGAGTGTGTCGTATGGTTTCAGCGTGTCGAGTTGCATCTGCTGTTTGCGTTGCAAATGCAGTTTTTTTGTGAGAGGTACAAAAGTATCACGCACCGAATTATGAAATTCATAACAGTCTTCCACCGTATAATCAAAGCGTTGCATGGCAGAAAATTTATAATCACGATAATTTTCATATCCGCAATTTTTAGCAATTTGCAATCTTTTTTCAGCCAAATCTGTAAATAAATTATCGAGTTTTAAGGCATCTTGCCAACGCCTTTCATTGATTTTTTCGTATACGGTTTTTCGGACATTTCGGTCGGTGTCTTTAAGCAAGTTTTTGGCTTGTTGCATCGTTAATTCTTTACCCTCATGTTCGATAGTCATCTCGCCGTTTATCTTGCCGTACTCCTGCTCTTGCTTTTGAAGCTCGGCGGCAATCGGTATATTTTCCTTGCGAAACAGCTCTATATTTCGCTTTATCGACCTCAAAGGAATGAAGTATTTTTCAGCATCAAGCTCTTTGGCAAATTCTGAATTTACAAGTTTTTTATCTAAGATATCAGAGTATTCGGAAACCAGCGGGTCGATTTTTTCCACATAGAAATTAAATTTTTCTTCAAACTCTTTATTGTCGGTATGGCAACTCATGTTGATATATCGCCAAGCCATATTTTCAGAAAGAAATGCGTCGAGTTCGCTTCTGTTTTGCCACCATGTTTGCAAATCCTCAACCGAGCTTATTTCTCTGTCTTTCAGGCTGTTCAAATATGGCATTATATCGTCTATCGAGTTTATTTTTATGTCTTTTTTTATAAAATTTATTTTATTATCCATTGTTTTAATATTTTTGTAATATAATTTATGCAAATTTAGTGGAATTTTTGGGTATTGAAAAATTACTATTTGTTTTTAGATTTTCAAATCACATAAGTTTTTAACTTTTCAAATTAATACGATGAAATTTATAAAGTCTTCTCTTTTACTGATTATATTATTAAATGTTTATTTTGCCCAAGCCCAGTCCGGAGGCAAAGGGGTTTATTCTTTTTTGCGATTAAGTAACTCAGCTTATGTGAGCGGTTTAGGTGGCGATATTGCATCTGTTTTTTCCGCCAAAAACTTGAATGTGGCATATTACAATCCCTCGCTTTTGAATGATGCGATGCACAAAAATGCCGTGATTAGCTATGTGAATTATTTAGCAGGCATTAATTTTGGATTTGCAAGTTACAGTTATAATTTCGACAAATTGGGCAATACCGCCATAGGAATCAGCTATTTGGATTATGGTGATTTTACGGAAGCCGATGCCTCGGGAAATATCACGGGAACGTTCTCGGCAGGCGATTATGCTTTGAACTTGATTTGGTCGCATTATATTTTTGATGATATAAATTTGGGTGTAAATTTAAAGCCTGTATACTCTCATTTAGAGAAATATACATCTTTTGGAATTGTTACCGACTTGGGGCTGACATGGCAACCAAGCAATAAGAATTTCTCTACCTCGATAGTTTTGCGGAATTTCGGTTGGCAAATAAAACCGTATCACGATGGCGTGCGAGAGAAAATAAAACCTGATTTGGCAATAGGATTTTCACAACATCTGGAACATGCACCTTTCACTATCAATCTGACTTTGAACAATTTGCTGTCAGGTGATATTTCTTACGACAGCTACACGCAAAGCAACAACACATTAAGTCCGTACCAAGATAATAAGAAGAAGTCGGGGTTTGACTTTCAGAAAACTTTGGGCAATGCCATGAAGCATGTTGTGGTAGGTGTAGAATTTCGACCTGCCAAATTCTTTCATGCCGTTGTGGGTTATAATCACCTGAGGCAAAGAGAATTAAGCATGGAAGACATCAGCAGTTTTGCAGGGATAAGCTGGGGCTTTGGCATCAACATTTTGAAGAGCAGAGTAACCATTGCTTATTCCAGAGCAGGCTACCACAAGGCAGGCGGTTCTAATCACATCACAATATCTTACCGACCGCATATTGGTGCGAGCAACTAAATAAAAATAGCCCACGATTTACATCGCGGACTATAAAAACAAGCCAATGCTTTTTTCGGGTTTTTAATCAATTTTCAAACTGAACTTCAGTTTTATTGTTTGATAAATTTGATGCTTTTCCCGTTGATTTTTGCAATGTATAAACCTGACGGAATTTTGCCAAGTCCTACAAATTGCTTGTTACTTGTGAGATTTACGGTCATCAATTTCACGCCGTTGATTGTGTAAACTTCCAAAATATTTTGCTTACCTGTGGTCTCTACCGTAAAGCCTGTGCTTACAACTGTCGGATAAACAGACACTTCCTTTCTGAAATCATCGGCAATGCCGGACACTTTCGTTATGGTAAAAGTACCTTTCACAAAGTTGATTTTATAATTTTTGCCGGCAGTTAATGTGCCTTGCAAAATATCATACTCGCCAACATGATTGCCATACTCGCGTGATAATTTCCCGGAGAAAGTGTCGCCGTTTATCAATAATGGTTTTACCACATAGGTAAATTCGGGGTCTTCTTCGCCGTGAACTTTGCTTTTGTTATCGGCAACCACTGCAATACTTTTGGGTGTGATTTCAAAAGTTTTGTCTTCCACAAGATTTAATTGATAATTATCTCCTGCCGACAAATTGCCTTGCGTAATGGCATATTCGCCCACGTCTTCGCCTTGCTCGCGACTTAATGCTCCAAAGAAAACACTCTCATTATCAATATCTGCCAAAGGAGAATGCTTATAAGTTAATCTTATTTCAGCATCGCCATAGATTTTTTGTTGATTCTCATAAGGTATAATGGTAACGGGTTTGGGCTTGATGGCAAAGGTTTTACCTTCCTCAAAGACCAAGTTATAATTACCGCCTGCCGACAAATTGCCTTTTCCGATATTATACGTTCCCGCATTTTCGCCTATCGCTCTACTCAATGAACCTAAGAAAATGCTTGCGTCATCATTATTACCCAAAGAAGTGTATGTATAAGCTAATTTATCGGGGTCAGCATCGCCGTAGATTTTACTTTGATTTTCGACCGGTGTAACGGTAACAGTCTTAGGCGTAATGCTGAACGTTTTGCCCGGTGCTATAACCATATTGTAATTGTTGCCGGCAAATAAACTGCCTCGTTTTATGGCATAAGTTCCTACGTTTTCGCCTTTGGAACGTTTTAATTCTCCTTGGAAAATGCTTTCATCATCATTGTTTGCCAATTCTGAATAAGTGTAAATTAATTCAGGTTCATCATCGCCATACACTTTGGTTTGATTGTCGTTTGGTGTGATGGTAAGGTCTTTGGGAGTAATAGCAAAAGTCTTGTTTTTCACAAGGTTAATGTTGTAATTATTACCTGCCGAAAAATTGCCTTTTTCAATAATATATTCGCCCACATCTTCGCCTTGCTTGCGACTTAATGCTCCCGTAAAGAGAGTTTCATCATCGTTGAAAGCAAATTCCGAATGAGTGTAAGTAATCTTAGGCTCATCATCGCCGTACACTTTGCTTTGATTGGCATTGGGAGTGATGGTAAGCTGTTTGGGGGTAACGGCAAAGGTTTTGCCTTCCGTAAATATCAAATCATAATTATCGCCTGCCGATAAATCGCCCTGCGAAATGGCATATTCGCCCACATCTTCACCCTCGGCTCGTATTAATTTGCCTTGGAAGACAGTCGCATTGTCATTGTTGCCCAAAGCAGAATACAAGAAGGTGATTTTATTGGGATCGGCACTGCCGTATTCTTTGCTCTGGTCGCCGTAAGGAGTTATGGTAACGGGCTTGGGAGTAATCGTAAAGTTTTTGCCTGTCGTGAACATCAATTTGTAATTGTTGCCTGCCGACAAATTGCCTTTTTCAATAGCATAATCGCCCACGGTTTCGCCTTCTACTCGTTTTAGTTTGCCTTTAAAAACTTCGGCATTGTCCTCATTGCCTAATTGGGTGTAGGTGTAGGTTAAATCAGGGTTATCATCGCCATATACTTTGCTCTGACCATCGTTCGGGGTTACGGTAACAGTTTTGGGTGTAATGGCAAAGGTTTTGTTTTTTGCAAATACCAAAATATAATTATCGCCTGCCGACAAATTACCTTTACTAATAGTGTATGTGCCAACATTTTCGCCCGGAGCTCGTCCTAATGCACCCGTGAAAACACTTGCATCATCATTGTTGGTTAATGTGGAGTAAGTGTATGTCATGTTTGCTATATCGGGGTCGCCGTAGACTTTGCTTTGACCGTCATTTGGGGTTATGGTAATGATTTTGGGATTAATGGTAAACGTTTTATCCGAAGCGAAATTTATGGCATAATTGTCATTATTTAAAGTGCCTTGCGTTATGGGATAAGTACCTGCTTCTTCGCTTTCGAGACGAGAGAGTTTGCCTGTCAATTTGTCGTCGCCTAAGAGGGGCGAGCTTAACGTGTAGGTGATATCGGGTTCTTCCTCGCCGTAAGTCTTACTTTGATTTGCATCAGGGGTAACTGTAAGAGGTCTTGGGCTAATGACAAAGTTTCTATCTGCAACGAAGGTTATATCATAATTTTCATTATTCAAAGTGCCTTGCGTTATGGGATAAGTGCCTGCATCTTCGCTTTCGGGACGAGCGAGTTTGCCTGTTAGTTCGTCTTCGCCTAAAAGAGGAGTACTTAGCGTGTAAGTGAGCTTGGGTTCTTCTTCGCCATATACCTTGCCTTGATTTTCATCAAGGGTAATGGTGAGGGGAGCGGGGGCAATAGTAAAGGTGTATTCCTGTGTGCCGACGTAGCTTTGTAAGCCTGTAAATACAACGGTGGGAGGTTCGCTGTCGGTTTTTGCACCTGCATTGATGTTGTTTTTGTAAGTCAATTCATAATCAGTGCCTTCTTCCAAAGTTTTTCCGCCTAATGACCATGTTAATATCGGTTTCTGAGCTTCCGTATTATATACGAAGGTTGAACTTGTTGTGGTTTTTAAAGTTGCTTGGGTCGCATCATAAAAACCTTGTATGGTAAGCTCTTCATCGGGCATGGTAAATTTAAAACTTGTTGTGTTTTCAACACTTAAATCGCCTTTTACTACTTCCCATCTTAAAAATCCGTCAGCTGTTTCAGGGGCTGTGATGGCTTTTACATTAATGGCATCACCGGAGAAAGCATCTGTTATTTCTTCATTGGAAGCGTTGAAAGCTGTTCCGCCTATTATGTTTATTTTATTATGATATATAATTTTTCCGCTTCCGTCGATATTGTCATTGTAGTTTAAAAGTTCGTTTTTATAAACTGTGATAATACCATTATTGGTAATGGTTGCATCATCGGCTACGGTTAAACTGTTGTCGGGTTTTATGGATAATTCGTTACCGCTTGATATTTCAAAATCTTCATGAATAATAACATTACCGTATACTTTACCCTCAAACTTTTCCGCATACTTCTTTTTTTCAAAGACAATGCCTTGCCAATTGGCTTGGTTTTCTTTATTTTCTATAGAAGTTGCAATTACAACGGCATTGCCTCTGATAATAAAGTTATCATCGCCGTTAATACCCTTCTTCTCCCAAGCATAATCACTTCCTACAATAGCTGTTATTATGCCACCGTTGATTGTGATATTACTAGCAGTACCGTTAGTATCGCTATAATAAGTACCTATACCAATGCCGGACGCTTTCGGTCCTCCTTTAGCATATACTACGCCTCCATTAATAGTTATATTTTCACAGCTTCCTGCCCTGCCACTACCAATACCGGCTCCGCCATAGCGTGAACCGGTTGCTTTTGCAGTAATTGTTCCGCCGTTGATTGTGATATTTTCGGCATTTCCGTCCATACCGCCGCCAATACCGGCTCCGCCATCGCGTCCTGTTACAGAAATTGTTCCGCCGTTAATGGTGATAGGACAAGTGCTGGAACACCCTTTGTTCCCACCAATTCCGGCAGCATAACCTCCGCCCAATACAGATAAATTTCCGTTATTGTCATCGTCTTTTATGGTAAGCGTACCCCCGACAACTTCAATTCCGGCAGCTTTAAATCCGCCAAATAAAGTATTATCTCCATCTATTTCCAAGACCACGTCTCCATTTTTTATTTGAATAGCTGCCTTATCTGTTGAGCCTTGATTAAAATATAAGCCCGCTAAAGTTACGGTGCAACTGCCATCTATAATGAGAACTCCAAAATCGCCACCGTCATAAGTACCTGAAATAGTGGCATCGGAGTGTAATGTGTAATCTTCATTAGTGAAGTCGATAGGTGTCCACTTGGGGTATAGGGTTGCAATGTTATTAACTGTATACTCTGAACCTTTGGCGTAATCGGTGCCTGTGCCGTCTTCCTTGGTGTTCCAGCATTTAAAGCCGTTATTGGGTTTTTTCAAAAGCCCTGTATTACCGGGGACGATATAAGGTTCGCCGTGATTTTTAAATGCTGAGGCAGGGGCAGTGCCTATGGTTGCATCACCGGTTCTGTATCTGATTTCATGTTTAAAGATACCTTTGTTGGTTACGTTTCCGGCACCCAAGTAATTACCTGTGTTTATTATGGTGGCTTCGCTGTTGTTTATTAACGAGCCGTTGTTTGTAATAGTACCATTATTATTAATAGTACCGTTATTGGTCAAAGTATTACCTGTTGTTATTGTTAATGATATGTTGGCATCTACCTCTAATGTTTTATTCTTTGGAATTTCGATATCGAAATCGGGGGCTTGGTCGCCTATAACTACGCCTGTATTGCCGTCAAATATAATTCCTTGCCAATTGTCTTTGTCTGATTTATCGCCTATGGAAGAAGCATTTAGATATGATGTGCCTTTAATTGAGAAGTTGGTACTGTTGCCTCCTGCTCCACCGCCGATACCGGCTCCGTCGCCATCGCCCAGGGCAGTTACATTTGCATTGTTAATTTCAATATCATCGCCGTAGCCGGACACACCACCGCCGATACCGGCTCCGCCTCCGGTTCCGCCTCCGGCATTTACCTTACCGCCGTTAATTCTAACTTTTGCAACATTGCTATTATTGCCACCGCCGATGCCGGCTCCGCCTCCTTCGCCGCCTGTTACATTTATATTACCGCCATTTATTGTGATAATATAACCATAGCTATTATTACCGCCACCGATGCCCGCAGCCAACTCGCCTCCTGTTACATTTATATTACCGCCATTTATTGTGATATTAGCACCAGCGGCATTATTACCTCCGCCGATACCGGCTCCAAATTCGCCACCTTCGACAGTAATAGTACCGCTGTTGATAGTAATACCCGCACCGTGTTGATTATTACCGCCTCCTATACCGGCTCCATATACACCGCCCGCTACAGTTAGTTTGTCCTTTAAGCCTGTTTTGGCTTCAAGGGTCAAAGAACTAAGATACGCTAATTGTATGCCTGCACAATTTTTTCCGCTTTTAAGAAAATTTTTACCTTCAAAAACCAAAGTTATATTTGAGCGTTTAGGTGAAGAACCTTGAATATTAAAGGCGGCTTTATTTTTAACAGAGCTTACGTCTATATCTAAATTGTTGATTATAACAGTTGCTTTTGTGCCTTCCGCTACGGTTACGGCATTATGTGCGGGGCTTGGGCCTGAATTGAAAACAAAGTGTTTGCAATCCTCTTTAATAAGTACATCGCCTTTATTGACATCATGAATCATATAATCGGTTGGGTCGTTGCCAATGATGTTGCCGTTGATAACACCCAGATTTACAATACCACCTTCATTAATGAGAGTGCCTTCGATATCTATAGTTCCGTAGTTTATAATATATGCTCCGTTTTTTACTTTCAAGGTGCTTCCGGCTGAAACGTTGAGAGTTTGATCAGCTTTTATATTTATGGTTGTGGTAAGAATCTGAGTACCGTATACATTGGCATTGATAATTCCATTCCAATTAGCTTTGTCTGATTCATCTTCAATGGAATTAGTATATATAACAGCATTGCCGTTGGTCTGTCCTGCTTTTTGAGTAACAAAATTATTACCGCCAATTCCCTCTGCATTTTCAGATATAGCGATTACGAATCCACTACTTATAGTTATAGTGTTAGCATCTCCATTCTCACCACCGCCGATACCGGCTCCGTGGTTAGACCTTGCAGATATTGCACCACCCATTATAGTTATATTATTACCGGCGGCCATACGACCACCGCCTATACCTGCTCCTTGGTTAGCCCATGTATATATTACACCCCCCATTATAGTTATATTATTACCAACAGCATAAGCACCGCCTCCGATGCCGGCTCCTGCAGCCCCGCCGGCTACACGTATTTGCCCGCCCATTATAGTTATATTATTACCGGCAGCCTGAACACCACCGCCTATACCTGCTCCATAGCGTCCACCTATAACATTTAAAGAACCATCATTTTCATTATCCTTTATAACAAGAGAACCTCCCTCTATTTGAATGCCGGCACATTTATATCCACTTTTCAAATTATTAACGCCATCTAACTCCAAGACTACATCTCCACTAATTATTTTTATAGCAGGTTTGCCCAGAGTACCTGTATTATTATCACCCGTAGCACTTAGGTCGATATTGAGGTCTGATAAGGTTAAGGTGCAACTACCATCTACTATTACAGAGGCAGAGGTGCTTGTACCTGTAATAGTGGTGTTGCTGTTAATTGTTACATCGCTGTTGCCTATTGTTACAACATTTTGTGAATAGGCATTTATGCCCGAAAATATGAATGCAAGCATTAAGATAAATAAAGGTATTTTGCTTGATTTCAAATTTGTTGTTTTAAATTTTTTTAAAAAAGTTGATTTATACATTTTAGTCTCCTTTTATGATTTATAAAATACGTTAATTAACTTATATACACTTAGTTACAAGTATTTTAATTAAAGATTTTTAAAGTAGAGGTACTCAATGAAGAGTACCTCTATTGTATGTTATTTTTTCACAAACTTAACAGCTTTGCCATTGATTTTTGCAATATATAATCCTGCGGGGATATTGCTTAAATCCACAAATTGTTTTGTGCTTGTAAGGTTGATAGTGCGAATTTTTACGCCTGTTATTGTGTAAATATCCAAAGTGTTGTGCTTGCCGATTGCCTCAACCGTAAAACCTGCATCAACTATTGTGGGATACACTGCAATTTTGCTTGCGAAATTATCGGCAATGCCTGTGGGTTGGGTTATTATGAGAGTGCCTTCCTCGAAGGTAATTGTATAATTGTCGCCTGCCGATAGGCTACCCAATAATATGGTGTACTCGCCAACTTCGTCGCCTTTTTCACGTTCCAACTTGCCTATAAAGGTGTCGCCGTTGATTAGTTCGGGGCTTACTGTGTAGGTGAGTTTTGGATCAGAAGAGCCTTTTACTTTGGTTTGGTCGTCGGCTGTTACGGTAATTGCCTTGGGGGTAATTTCAAAATTAACGGGGACAATACTTAAAGTGTAGTTATTGCCTGCGTATAAATTGCCTTGGCGAATTTCATAACTTCCGACATTTTCGCCTGTTGCTCTGCTTAATGCTCCCGTAAAGATGCTTTCATCGTCGTTGTTTGCCAATTCGGAATGACTGTAAGTTAGTTTCGCAGGGTCAGCTTCGCCATAGGTTTTAACTTGACCGTCATTCGGGGTAATGGTAAGCTGACGAGGTAGGATGTTAAATTCTTGGTTTCCGGCAAAATAAACAGAGTAATTATCGCCTGCCGATAAATTGCCTTGTGTGATAATATAACTTCCTACATTTTCGCCCGTTGCTCTGCTTAATGCTCCGGTGAAGATGCTTGCATCATCGTTGTTTGCCAATTCAGAATGACTGTAAGTTAGTTCCGCAGGGTCAGCTTCGCCATAGGTTTTGCTTTGATTGTCGTTCGGGGTAATGGTAAGCTGACGAGGACTAATGATAAACTGTACATTTTCAGCAAGTTGCATATCGTAGTTGTCACCTGCCGACAGATTGCCTTGTTCAAAATTATAACTGCCTGCATCTTCGCCTGTGGCTCTGCTTAACACTCCCGTGAAGATGCTTGCATCGTCGTTACTTGCCAAGTTAGAATAAGTGTATGTTAATTCCGCAGGGTCATCATCGCCATAGTTTTTACCTTGACCTTCATTCGGTGTAACGGTAAGCTGACGAGGGCTAATGGTAAATTTCACATTTGCAACAAAATTTATATCGTAGTTTTTACCTGCCGATAAATTGCCTTGCTCAATGTCATAATCTTCGACACTTTCGCCTGTTGCTCTGCTTAATGCACCCTTGAAGATAGTTTCTGTATCATTGTTTACTAATTCCGAATGAGAATAATTCAATACAGGGTCGTCGTCGCCGTAGATTTTGCCTTGATTGTCTTGGGGCGTAACGGTAAGAGGCTTGGGAGTAATTGTAAAGCTATTGTCTTGGGCTAATGTTATGTTGTAGTTATCGCCTGCCGACAAGTCGCCTTTTTTAAATTTATAAGGGCCTGCATTTTCGCCAACTTCACGAATTAATGCTCCTTGCAAGATGCTTGCATCGTCGTTGTTTGCGAGTTCGGAATATGTGTAAGTTAATTCCGCAGGGTCGTCGTCGCCGTAAACTTTGGTTTGTGCATACGGTGTGATAATAAGTTTTTTAGGACTTATATTAAAGGTCTTGTTTTGGTCTACAATGATAGTGTAGTTGTCGCCTGCACTTAACGAGCCTTTTATGAAAGTATAACTGCCAACGTCTTCGCCTTGCACACGCTTTAATGCACCTTGTAAGATGTTTGAATTATCACGGTCTGCCAAGGCGGAATATGTGTAAGTTAAATTATCGGGGTCGGCTTCGCCGTAGGTTTTGCCCTGATTGTCGTTGGGTGTGATAGTAATTTGGCGAGGCATTATGTTAAAGGTTTTGCTCGGGTCTATCGTTAGGGTGTAGTTGTCGCCTGCCGATAAATCGCCTTGTTCAAAATTATAATTGCCCACGTCTTCGCCTGTTTCGCGAGTTAGTGAACCTTTAAAGATGCTTACATCATCGTTTTCTGCTAATGCCGAATAGGTGTAAGTAAGCTCGGCAGGGTTGGCTTCGCCGTATACTTTGCCTTGGTTGTCGTTAGGCGTAACGGTAAGTTGGCGAGGATTAATTGTGAATGCCAAATTGTTAGTATTCAAATAATATCCCTTGCCTGTGATTACTACCGTTGGCGGATTGTTGTCGGTTTTCGATTTAGCATTTATATTGTTGATGTAACTTATCTCATAGTCGATGCCCTCTTGCAAGGTGTTGTCATTAAAGACTACCGTTACCTCAGGGGTAAAAGGTTTAGAATTGTAAACCAAGGCGGTGTTGTCGTTAAGTGTTACCGTTGCGGTTGAGATGTCCATTTGATCTAAATCATAAGTTGCTGTTACGGATACTGCATTAGCAGGCATTTTGAATGATATGGTGGGGATATCGGTTGCGTCAAGTTCGATACCGCCGTCGGTAACTTCCCAAACGTCGAAATGTTTTGCCGTGGGGGCATCATCAGCGGTAATTGTAATGATGTCATCGTTCCATGCTTCGGTTATTATATTTTCAGATGCGTCGGTTGCTTGTCCGTTGATAATGTTTATTGAGGATTGGTATTTTATCTTACCTTTGCCTGTTGTATCTCCTTGGTTGGTGAGACTTGCTCCATTGTATACCAGTATAGTACCTTCATTAGCAAGAGCTATGCTGTTGTTGATGAGGCTTGCTCCATTTTGCAATGAGATATTGCCTTTGTTAATGAGCGTGTCGCCGTTATTGATGAGGCTTGCTCCGGCTTGTAATAAAACATTACCATTATTGGTGAGCTTGTTACCATGTTCTACGGTTAAAGATGAACTTTCGGCAATAAGCAAATTTTTCTCACTTTCCACCTTGATATCATCTGATATTGTTTGATTGCCGTAAACCTTGCCATCTTCATCGCCGATAAAGAATATGCCGTCCCAAGAGCTTTCATTAGATCTGTCGCTTATGGAGTTTACTTTTATAAAAGCATGACCCTCTTCGCCTGTATTAAAGTTTGAACCGTTAATATAATCATCTACATTTACTGTTCCGCCGGTGATTGTGATATTCTCAGATGAACTATGATACAGCGGGTCAGAAGACTTTAAATAACCAATATATTTTGCATCTATTGTTCCGCCGGTGATTGTGATATTGTTGGCTGAACCATTAAACATTCCACAACCAATACCGTCGTGTGCAATTACTGTTCCGCCGGTGATTGTAATACCATCAGCCGAACCACTTAAATGACCACCTCCACCGCCGAGACCTGTAAATCCAAGTTCTTGGTCATTTGTACTAACATATACTGTTCCGCCATTGATTGTTATATTAGAAGCTGAACCGCCTCTCGGGTCAGGCCCATTAGACCAAGGATGTTTACCTCCTCCACCACCAATACCGGCTCCACAATCTACACTGCTGGCATGCACATTTCCTCCGTCAATAGTAATGTTGGCAGTTGAACTGCCGTAAGGTCTACCGCCATTGCCACCAATGCCTGCTCCATAACCGCCCTCGGCGTATAGAGAGCCTCCGTCATTATTAGCGTCTCTTATGGTAAGCGAACCGCCTGCTACGCTAATGCCTGCATATTCATCGCAAGCGTACAATTTATTTTCGCCGTCTAACTCCAATATTACATCGCCACTTTCTATTCTGATGGGCGACCCGGAATACCCTCTTTTATCAATGGTAAGGTTTGAGATTTTTATGGTGCAACTGCCTCTTACAGTTATTGAACCTTCGCCGGAAATAGAGCCGGAAATCTCAGTGTCGTATTCTACTATGATGTCTTCATTGGTCATTGTTTGGACGGCAGCACCCCATTTGGCGTATAAAGTAACCGCACTATTTACGGTGTATTGTTCGCCGGGGGTGTAAACAGAACCCGTAAGGTCGGATTTTGTATTCCAAACCGTAAAATTATAACCCTCTTTTTTCAGGTTGTTTAGGTTGCCTAATATGGTGTATACTTCGCCGTGAAGTTTTGTTGTGCCTGTGGGGGCAGAACCGCTTGATGCGTTGTTGGCATCGTATTTTATTTCGTGGGTGAAGGTGCCGTTGTTGGTTAAATGGCTTTCGTCGCTTTCTTCATATCCGGCTTTGTCGGTTATGGTGGCTCCGCTGTTGTTTATTAGCGTGCCTTCGTTTCTTAATATTCCGTAGTTTGTGATAACGCCATCATTGGTTAATGTAAAATCCTTTTTTACAATTAGCTTTGATGCCTCGTGGATTAACAAAGTGCCATTTTGCGGAATTTCAAGGTCGTAAGTTAATTCTTGCTCGCCTCCTACAATTCCTGCTTTACCGTCAAAAATGATGCCTTCCCAAGAGTCTTGTTCGGATTTGTTGTCGATAGAAGAAGCCTTGACAAACGCTTTGCCGTCTTTGCCCGTGTTGAAGCTGAAACCAAAGCCGTCTTTGCCACCGCCTATACCGGCTCCGCCGTTTTCGGCAAGGGCTGTTATCTTTCCGCCTTTGATTGTTATATTACCGCCTGATTTGCCTACGTTGCCTCCGATGCCGGCTCCGCCGTTTTTGCCGATGGCTGTTAATTCCTGCGATAAGTCTTTGGCTGTAATTTTTAAGGTGTTTTCAGAACTTACTTCTAAGCCTGCACAATTCTTGCCACTTTTTAGCGAGTTAGAACCTTTAATCTCTAACTCGATTTCGGCGGGTTCGGTTTTGGGGTCTTCTATTTTGAATGCCGAAACATTTTCTTGCTTGCTTACATCAATATTGACATTTTCAAGTACAACGGTTGTCTCAACAATGCCTTGTGCTACCGTTATGGTGTTGGTTGAGGGATTTTCACCCGTGTTTGTTATGACGTGTTTGCCCTTTCTGTTGATTAAGACATTGCCGTCTTTGAGGTCGTAAGGGATATGGTCTAAGGGTTTGATATTTGGGTCAAAATGTCCTTTGATATTTCCAAATTTTACAATTTTGCCTTTGTAGTCCAAAGTAGTGCCGTATTCCTGAGTGAGTGTTTTGCCGTAATCGACTATCAGGATTTTGCCTTTGGGAATTTTAACATCTTTTTCGATGGTGTAGTCGGAATAAAGGTCGCCAAATTTGCCGTCGAAGACTATGCCTGACCAAGTGTCTTGGTTGGATTTGTCGCCTATGGAAGAGCTTATGATATAGGGACTTCCCTCTACCGAGAAGTTGGAGCTTGTGCCGTCTTTACCGCCACCGATGCCCGAACCGCCGTTTTGTCCCGTGGCTGTTATAATGCCTCCGGTGATTGTGATGTCGGAGCCTGCTCCTTCCCAGCCTCCGCCGATGCCTGCGGCAAAGTTTCCGCCGATTGCATTGATTGTGCCTCCGGTGATTGTGATGTCGGAAGCGGATTTTTTCCATGCTCCGCCAATGCCTGCCGCGAAGTTTCCGCCTGTGGCTGTGAGGGTGCCGTCGTCATTGAGGTCTTGGATAGTGAGTGTGCCACCCTCGACTTGTATGCCTGCGTATTCGTTGGCACTTGTGAAGGTGTTGTTGCCGTCGATTTCGAGAATGACATCGCCACTAAGGATTTTTATGGCGGGTTTTTCAAAATCATGTACATCAATAGTGAGGTTTTTTAGTGTGATGGTGCAACTGCCGTCTACGATGATAGAACCGCCTGTGCTTGTGCCGTCGATTTCAACATTGTAGTTTACTGTGATGTCTTGGTCGGCGATTGTTTGTTTCGATTTTACCCATTGGGCGTATAAGATGCCTGTGGTGTTTGCTTCGTAATAATCACCTCCGATGTAGGATGTGCCTGTGCCGTCGGCTTGTGTGTTCCAGCCTGCAAAAGTATAGCCGGCTTTTGTGAGTTCGCCCGTATTGGCGTAGACAGTGATTTTTTTGTCGTGTTTTTTTATTACACTGCCTGGCACTGTGCCTGCTTCTGCTCCGTTGGCATCGTAGCTTATTTTGTCGTGGGTGAATGTACCGCCGTTTATTACTATGCCGTCGCCGAAGTAGTCGGCAAAGTTGGTTATAACGGCTGAGGCTTTGTTGGTTATCTTGCCGTTGTTGGTTATAGTGTTATGGTTTTCGATGGTGGCTGAAGCGTCATTAATTATTCTGCCGTTGTTTATAATTGTGCCGTTGTTTATTATAGTGCCTTTATTGGTAAGGGTAACGCCTTCCGGGATTGTTAAGACTGTGCCTGCTCTTACAATTAAGGTTTTTTCTGTCGCAACTTCAAAATCGGTTGCAATGGCAGGGTTGCCGTAGACATTAACTTCGGGGTTGTCATCTACGAACAAGATACCGCTGAAATTATTGGAATCAAAATATTTCAAATGGTGGGCATGTATGATAGCATTGCCGTTAGGGTCAGATTTAAGCCCACTTATACCACTGTTAAAACTTGCCTGAGAATATGCGTCGCCTGTTACATTGCCTCCGTTTATTTTTAAAGTTGCAGAAGGTGCACCTATACCTATAGCGTATTCAGAAGTGGCGTTTATAGTGCCTCCAAGAATAGTTACATCTCCCGATTTAGCATAAATGCCATAGCCTCCATAACGAAAATTTCCAATAGCTGCTCCATGATGATGACAATAGGCATTTAAGCTACCATTATTATCATCATCTTTTATAGTAAGAGAAGTTCCCTCTCTTACTATAATTCCGCCCCATGATCCCCTAATTTTGTTTTCGCCATCTAATTCAATAGTAACATCTCCTTTTTCTATATCTATCGGGGTACTACCATCAAGGTCTATATCCGACAAGGTAAGGGTGCAACTGCCTGTTACCGTTATTCCACCGCCGTTAGTACTACCTATTACTTTGGCATCGTAGTTTACGTTTTCCCAAATTTTTTGCTCGTCGAGGTTAATTATATTAGACATCCAGCGGGGGCGTAGGGTTACGGAATTGTCAATGGTGTAGGCTTGCCCGGGGTTGTAGGTATTGCCCTGTTCATCTAACCAACCTCCAAAGACGTATTTACTGCCTTTTAGGTTGCCTGTGTTGTAGGCAACAAGGTAATCAACACCGTTTATTTTTGTGGCGTTGGCGGGGGCTGTGCCACTTGTTGCTCCTTGCTTTATATAGCGTACTTCGTGGGTAAAGATATTATTATTGGTTATGGTGCCGCTGCCTTTTATGGTGCCGTTGTTACGTAATGTACCATTTATTATAATTTTACCATTGTTGGTAAGGGTGGTGTTTCGCCCTATTGTGAATGTTTTGCCTGCGGGTATTGTTAAGGTGTAGTCGGCAGGTATTTCGACATCGTAAGAGAGTATGGTGTTGCTATAAGCTTTGCCTTGCTTGCCTTCAAAGATAATGCCTTTCCAAGAGGCTATGTTAGAGCGGTCTTGTATGGAGTCATTAGCAATAATAAAAGCATTGCCCGGCATGGGGTCGTCGGAGCTTTGGGTAAAGAAGCTACTACCGCCTATGCTCTTTGCACCTTTTTCACTATCTTCAGTTTCGGCAATTACTGTACCACCGCTTATTTTGATATTGGAAGCTGAACCGAAAACCCAATGATCTGTGGAATGGGTAGACCTATAAGCTCTACCTATACCGTCAGAACTTCCAGATTTAGCTTTTATTATGCCTCCGGTTATTTTGATATTAGAAACGGAAGTTGTACCAATAACTCCGATACCGGCTCCGATACCGGCTCCACTATAGGAATAGTTATTTGTTTTTTTGGCAATAGCAGTTATTATACCACCGCTTATTGTAATATTAGAAGCTGAACGGTCTTGACCAGAGCCTATGCCGGCTCCTAAGTTTGCTGTAGCAGTTACTGTACCGCCGGTTATTGTGATATTAGAAGCTGAACCGAGATTACCGCCACCTATGCCAGCTCCTCCACCATAGCCTCCTGTGGCAGTTATTGTACCGCCGGTTATCGTAATATTAGAAGCTGAAGCCAAAACACCACTGCCTATACCGGCTCCATTAGTTCCCTTAGCAGTTATTGTACCGCCGGTTATTGTAATATTAGAAGCAGAACCTCCACCACCACCGCCTATGCCAGCTGCCGACAGACCTCCTCTTGCAGTTATTGTACCGCCGGTTATTTTTATATTGGAAACAGAACCCCTATTACCGCCACCTATGCCGGCTCCGTGAGTGTTGCCTAAGGCGGTTAATTTATCAGATAAGCCTGTTTCGGCTCTAATTTCTAATTTATTGCCTGAGTCTACGTCCAAACCTGCTCGATCCTCACCACTAAACAGGGAATCGACACCGGCTATGGTTAGAATTACATCGGTGGGTTCGTCTTTTGTGCCGTTTATTTTAAAGGCACAGGCTTTATTGGTTTCATGCACATCTATGTTTACATTACGCAGGGTAATGTTTGCGGTTAGCCCTTTGGCAACTGTAATAGTGTTGGTGGTTTTAGTGCCATCGCCTTCTATAATATGTTCGCCACTGCTATTAATGGTTACATTGCCGTTTTGTATGTTGTGTACGGTCTGGGCAAGGGCATTTCCTGCTCCTGCCAGTGTTAAAATTAGTGCTGTCGCCAGCACCTGTAATGTGTAATTTAGTCTTTTCATAATGCTTATTTTTTTGTGTTAAAATTTGGAATAAAAATTAAATTGTTCGTGCTTTTTTTGACTACTAATTTAACAAAATAAAGGGGTATTCTCCAAATTTTGAGCGTCACAAAAACGTCACAATTTACTACACATTGAATATCAGCATGTTAGAAGGGGTATTTTTTGTGTTTTTTTTCGCATTTTTTTTGGTTATTAAAAAAATAATGCCTAAGGCAATTACGAATTAAAAATTACGAATTACGAATTTTTTGGGGAAGAATTGGGAATTACGGGGGGAGAAGGAAGAATGAAGGAATGAAGGAATGAAGGAATGAAGAAGGAAGAGTGAAGAAGGAAGAGTGAAGAAGGAAGAATGAAGAATGAAGAAGGAAAAATGAAAAGGTAAAAAGTAAAAAGGAAAAAGGAAAAGGTAAAAAGGAAAAGGAAAAAGGAAAAGGAAAGGGGGAGGGATAGGGTTTATGATAGTTTTTTGATTTCTTCTTCGCTGAGTCCTGTTGCTTGCATAATTGCGTTAATTGGGGCATTATAGGCTATCATTGTTTTGGCAAATTTCTGTTGAAGTAATTTTTTAGCTCGGCGTTCTTCGGCTTCTCGGGCTTTGGCTTTGGCGAGTTCTTCGTCGTGTTTTTCTTGCTGTTTTTTTTGTATGCCTCGGTTATAACGTTCTATGCCTTCTTGGTATTCTTCATAGTTT
>PDWI01001770.1_pt1 | contig 33634 bp, 27 predicted proteins | sample 1430891 | NCBI WGS metagenome assembly PDWI01 (sample SAMN01162508, study PRJNA174530) | Oral metagenome, whole genome shotgun sequencing project. | biome: Marine environment; feature: Marine mammal; material: Swab sample of the gingival sulcus; isolation source: swab sample of gingival sulcus... | reverse complement strand
AAACAATGACATTTTGGTTACCATTGATAGTAATAATGGAGTTACAATAGATCGATGTATATTTTTCTCAAGAGAAATAGAATCTCATCTTGACAGAGATAAAGATGATTTTTCTTTAGAAGTTAGATCTGCTGGACTTGGAGAGCCACTATTGTTAGTTGGGCAATACAAAAAAAATGAAGGAAATCCTGTTCGAGTTATAAAAAAAGATGGAGAAAAATTGGATGGAATACTTGGTATGAGTAATGATGATTTTTTCATTCTCAAAAGAGATGTAGAAATCCTTTCTCCTGATGGTCGTCATAAAAAAAAGAAAATCGAAACAGTTGAGATAAAAATAGCTTATGATGAAATTAAATCAACTTGTTATAGATTTGAAAAATAAACAATAAAAAAGATTCTCTAAATATAATCCACTGCTATGGCAAAGAAAAAATTGCAAGATCAAGAACTAAATCTAGCTCCTATTTTCAATGAATTTAAGAATATAAAAAGTGTCAATGAAGAGGCTTTAAAAGGCATACTTAAAGGAGGCTTTCTGCATATCCTTGGAGGACTTGCTGAATATGCCGAATTTGATATCCTTATAAACCCTACAACGAATGACTTAGAAATTAATCAAGTTTATTATGTAGTGAGTGACGAGGAATACAAAAATGCACTTGAAGAGCAAGAATTTCATAAAAAAAGAAAAAATAGAGAAATTGATACTTTTGTTAACTTCAAAGGTGGAATCAAAGACACTAAAGTTCTCAATATAACAGATGCATGGAAGATATTAGAAGAGGATGCTGAAAAGAGAGGTTTCAGTAAGCCTGAGCCTCCCATTATTGGTGATGAGATTCGTATCCCTTTTGACTTCTCTATCTTAGGACGTAGAGCTATACACAAACTTAGCCAACACATCAAAAGGGAAATTGAGAAACAAGAAAAAAACAGAATTGAATCTATATTTAAAGAACGTATTGGAGAACTTATTTCAGCAAAAGTTTATAGAGTTTGGAAAAATGAACTTCTTTTAGTTGATGATAGTGGATATGAGTTTATTTTACCTAAATCAGAATTAATACAGGATGAATATTTCACTTCTCAGAATATTGTAACAGCTGTTATCTCAGAAGTAAAATCAGATGATAGAGATAAACTTCGAATTATTGTTTCTAGAACCAGTAACGCATTCCTTGAAGCTCTTTTCAAAAAAGACATTACAGAAATTCGAGAAGGCCAAATTACAATAAAGGCTATAGCTAGAATTCCTGGAGACAGAGCAAAAATGGCAGTAGAATCTTATGATGACAGAATTGACCCCGTAGGTGCTTGTGTTGGACAAAAAGGATTTAGAATACGTCAGATTGTTAGAGAATTAAGAAATGAGAATATTGATATCATTAATTATTCTTCTAATAGAGAAATTTTCCTTAAAAGAGCTCTTAGCCCTGCTGATGAATTTAATAGTATTGAATTTACAGATAACGAAGAAAATCTTGTTTATGTTAGTCTTCCTGAAGACCAAATCCCTTTGGCTATTGGAAGAAATACAGCTAACATTAAACTCGCTTCAGAATTAACTGGATATAAAATAGCCATTCTAAAAGAAAACAACATTGAAGATGATGTTGATATAGAATTATTTGCTGACGAAATTGACAAATCTATCTTAGACCTATTTATTGCTGAGGGCTATACTACTGCAAAACAAGTTTTAAATGTTGCTAACGAAGACTTGTTGGCTGAGATTAATATCTCAGAAGAAACACTTCTAAAAGTAAAAGAATGCTTTGAAAAAGAATTTACTAGTGAAGATGATTTTAACTACGAAACAAATATAGAGGAATAGAAGATACAAATATGAATAAACAAAAAATAACATATGCTCGTCTTGCTTCTAGAATAGAAGTTGGAATGGATACCATTCAAAACTTTATTCAAGAAAAAAATGGAAAAAGATTAAATCCCAATGGCTCTATAGATGAATCAATTGCAGAAACTATTCTAAGTAAATTTGCTCCCAAACTTTCGATAAAACTTATCAAAGAGGAGTTTCAAAAAAACTCAGAAAAACAAAAGACTGAATTGAAAGAACAAACAAAATTAAAATCAGAATCTTCTAAAAAAGACTTAGTATCTAAAAATGAAAAAAATACACCCAATCAAGAAACTGAATCTCCTTTTTCTACAGTGGGACACATCAATTTAGATCCAAAATCAAAAAAGGCTCAAAAAGTTCAGAATTCTGAGTCGGAAAAATTAATTAAGAAAACACCTCTTTCACAAAAAAAAGAAACTAAAGCAAACGTTGTTGGAAATATCAACGATCGTAAAAAAGAAGCGGAAAAAAAGGCCCCTAAAAATACAGAAGACATACTTGAAAAAGAAACAGAAAAAGTAAGTCCTGTAACTGAGAACACTATATATAAACCTTCTGAACCACAACAAATAGCTGTAAAAAAAATTGGTCAGGTTGATTTAAAATCTATTAATCCTTCTAAAAAAAGCTCTGAAAAAAGAGATAAAAATGGAAGAAGAAAAAGAAATCATCAAGTTGTAGACCTTGATAAAGAAGGTAAAAAGATTGCTGAAACTTCTCGCAAAAAAACCAAAAATGAAAGTTCTACTTCTCGAAACAAACAACAAAAAGACCCTAAGAATAAAGAAGGAAACTCTTCAAATGTAAACGGAAGAAAGAAAAAAAGACAGAATACAATTCAAAAAGTAGAGAGAAGTGAGGAAGATACCCAAAAACAAGTAAAAGAAACTCTTGCTCTCCTTCAAAATAGAGATAAATTTGGAAAAAATGCAGCTAAAGCAAGAAAAGAACGCAGAGAAGCTCACAGAATTGCTGCAGAAGAAGCTCTTGAAGCTGGAGAAAGAGAAAAAAGAATACTTAAATTAACAGAGTTTGTTACTGTCAATGATTTGGCTAATATGATGGACGTCTCTGTTAATGAAGTAATTTCAACTTGTATGGCTATCGATATGATGGTTTCTATAAATATGAGACTAGATGCCGATACTTTAAAAATGGTTGCTGAGGAGTTTGGATTTGAAACGGAATTTATTAGTTCTGATATTGTTGAATCAATAAATGAAAGTGAAGAAAACGATAATGAAGAAGATATTATTAATAGAGCTCCTATCGTTACTGTCTTAGGGCATGTTGACCACGGAAAAACGTCTTTACTTGACAGCATCCGTTCTTCAAATGTTATTGCTGGAGAAGCAGGAGGTATTACTCAACATATTGGATCTTATAGTGTAACTATAGAATCTGGGAAACAAATAACCTTCTTAGATACTCCTGGACACGAGGCCTTTACAGCTATGCGTGCAAGAGGAGCTAAAGCTACAGATATTGCAATCATAATTATCGCTGCAAACGAAGGTATAAAACCTCAAACAACAGAAGCTATTAATCATGCAGCAGCAGCTGGTGTTCCTATTATTTTTGCTCTTAATAAAATTGATGTTGCTGGAGCTAATCCCGATAAAATAAAAGAACAATTAGCTGCTATAAATTATCTAGTTGAAGATTGGGGAGGAAAATACCAATGTCAAGAAATTTCAGCTAAGAAAGGGATTGGAATAAATGAGCTTCTTGAAAAAGTGCTTTTAGAAGCAGAAATTCTAGATCTTAAAGCAAATCCTAAAAAGAGAGCTTCAGGAGTAATTATAGAATCATCTCTAGATAAAGGGCGAGGTTATCTTTCTAATATTTTAGTTCAAAATGGGACGCTTGAAGTTGGAGATATTATACTAGCTGGTCAATACTACGGAAGAGTAAAAGCTATGACTAATGAAAGAAAACAAAAACTTTCTAAAGCTGGGCCTTCTACTCCAGCTATGATATTAGGTTTCAATGGAGCTCCTTCAGCAGGAGATCAATTTCACGTTTTAGAAACTGAAGCTGAAGCTCGTGAACTTGCTAACAAACGTATACAATTAGCTCGTGAGCAAACTCTAAGAACAAACAAGATGCTAACTCTTGATGATATTGGAAAACGTATTGCTGTTGGTAATTTCCAAGAATTAAATCTAATAGTCAAAGGTGATGTTGACGGTTCTGTTGAAGCTCTTTCAGACTCTCTTATTCGCCTATCTACAGAAGAAGTTCTTGTTCGCACTATACATAAAGGAGTTGGACAAATTTCCGAGTCTGACATTGTTTTAGCAGAAGCTTCTAATGCAATTGTTATTGGTTTTGAAGTGAGACCAAATGCTATTGCTAGAAAAAAAGCAGAACAAGCTGGAATTGAAATCAGAACCTATTCTGTAATTTATGATGCTATTGATGACTTAAAGAATGCAATCGAAGGGATGCTTTCTCCTGATATAAAAGAACAAAACACAGCTCTTCTAGAAGTTCAACAAATATTTACAATAGGAAAAATTGGAACTATTGCAGGATGTCTTGTTCAAGAAGGGAAAATTCATAAAACTGATAAAGTCAGAGTTATTCGAGATGGCATTGTTATTTTCACAGGTGTTTTAGAATCCCTAAAAAGATTTAAAGATGATGTCAAAGAAGTTGCATTCGGTCTTGATTGTGGATTAAACATAAAAGGCTTTAATGATTTAAGAGAAGGAGATACTATAGAAGGATTTCAAGAAATTGAAGTAAAAAAGAAACTATAAATATTCACCTTTTATATTTTTAATATGAACAAAAGACTATCCTTAGAGAATTAATACACTCTATATAGGATAGTCTTTTTCTAAAAAAAAATCTATGAATTGGATTGACATAATTATTTTAGTTATCATTTTTATTTCCACTTTTATAGGATTGAAAAATGGTTTAATTAAACAAATGTTCAAATTAATTGCACTAATATTAGCGATTTCTCTTTCTTCTCTTGTGGCTCCTAATATCGAGAGATTATTAAGTCAATATGTTCAAGTTAGTGATAAAACAGGACACTTAATAGCCTTAGGCTCTTCGTTCTTATTAATTATTATCACGGTTAGTTTAATTGGTGCAATTCTTAATCAGTTTATATCCCAAACTCCTCTTGCCATATTTAATCGTATTGCAGGTGGATTATTAAGTATTATTATTTCAGTAGGATTATTGAGTTATCTTTTTATATTTATAGACACAATATACCCCATCCAATATTCATCACAAGAAACACCTATTGAAGAACAAGATCTAAGACAAAATTCTATATTTTACACTCCTACTAAAAATATTATTCCAACAATTATCACCCCTCATTTGTTATACGAATAAGAGTTTTATAAAAAACAAAATAACTCTATTAAAAATATATGAATACTACAACAAATAGCACTCCTCAAGATAATGTATTACAAGAAGTTACTCAAGGAGAATATAAATATGGATTTGTAACAGACATTCATACTGACACTATTGGTCATGGTTTGAGTGAAGAAACTATTCGTCTTATATCTACAAAAAAAGAAGAACCCGAATGGCTCCTAGAATTTCGGCTAAAGGCTTATCGTCATTGGCTAACTATAGAACAACCCAATTGGGCTCAGCTTCATATTCCTCCAATCAACTATCAAGACATTATTTATTATGCTGCTCCTAAACAAAAAGGAGAACAATCTCAATCCAAAGAAATTGATCCTGAACTTTTAGAGACCTTTGATAAATTAGGAATTCCTTTATACGAACGACAAGCTCTTGCAGGGAATATGGCAATTGATGCTGTTATGGATAGCGTTTCTGTCAAAACAACTTTTAGAGAAACTTTAGCTGAAAAAGGGATTATCTTCTGTTCTTTTAGTGAAGCTGTAAAAGAACATCCCGAATTAGTTCGAAAATATTTAGGTAAAGTCGTTAGTTATAAAGACAACTATTTTGCAGCACTAAACTCTGCTGTATTTAGTGACGGATCTTTTGCTTACATTCCTAAAGGTGTACGTTGCCCTATGGAGTTATCTACTTATTTTAGAATTAATGCAAAAAACACGGGACAATTTGAACGAACCCTTATCGTTGCAGACGAAAGTGCTTATGTAAGTTACTTAGAGGGATGTACTGCCCCTATGAGAGATGAAAATCAACTTCATGCCGCAATTGTTGAAATTATTGCAGAAAAAAAAGCAGAAGTGAAATATTCTACAGTACAAAATTGGTATCCTGGAGATAAAAATGGAAAAGGAGGAATCTATAATTTTGTTACAAAGAGAGGACTTTGTAGAGGAGATTTCTCTAAAATTTCTTGGACTCAAGTTGAAACTGGATCAGCCATTACTTGGAAATATCCTAGTTGTATCCTAATGGGGAATAATTCTTTTGGAGAGTTTTATTCTGTTGCTGTAACGAATAACTACCAACAAGCAGATACAGGAACAAAAATGATTCACATTGGAAAAAACACAAAAAGTACTATTGTTTCCAAGGGGATTTCTGCAGGCTCTAGTCATAATAGTTATAGAGGACTTGTAAAAGTTATGCCTAGTGCAGAAAATAGTCGAAATCACTCTCAATGTGACAGCCTTTTATTAAGCAATCATTGTGGTGCTCACACTTTCCCTTATACGGAAATTATGAATAACACAGCCATTATAGAGCATGAAGCAACAACTTCTAAAATTAATGAAGATCAACTCTTTTATTGTCAACAAAGGGGAATATCTCTTGAAGAAGCTGTTGGCTTAATTGTTAATGGTTATGCTAGAGAAGTAATGAACAAATTACCAATGGAATTTGCTGTAGAAGCTCAAAAACTTTTGAGTGTAACTCTAGAGGGTTCTGTTGGATAAAATACAAAAGACTACTAAAAAATAAAATTATGAGCAAAACGCTTTTAGAAATAAATAATTTACACGCTTCAATTAATGGAAAAGAAATTCTAAAGGGTATAAACCTTTCTATTAATGAAGGAGAAATTCATGCTATTATGGGACCAAATGGAAGTGGGAAAAGCACCTTGTCTTCCGTACTTGTTGGAAATCCTGTTTTTAAAGTTACTCAAGGAGAAGCCTTTTTTAGAGGAGAAAATATTTTAGAAATGGAACCTGAAGAAAGAGCTCATAGAGGACTTTTCTTAAGTTTTCAATACCCCGTAGAAATTCCTGGAGTTAGTATGGCTAACTTTATGAGAACAGCTCTTAATGAACGTAGAAAATTTGAAGGATTAGAGCCACTTCCTGCCAAAGATTTTATTAAGCTTATGAATGAAAAAAGACAGGTAGTTGAATTAGACAAAAAACTATCTAACCGTTCTGTTAATGAAGGCTTTTCTGGAGGAGAAAAAAAGCGAAATGAAATATTTCAAATGGCAATGCTTGAACCTCGTCTTTCTATTCTTGACGAAACTGATAGTGGATTGGACATTGATGCTTTAAGAATTGTTGCTGACGGAGTTAATCAACTTCAAACTCCGACAACAAGTGCAATTGTGATTACTCACTATCAACGTCTTTTAGATTATATAAAACCCCAATTTGTTCATATCCTTTATAATGGAAAAATTGTCACTAGTGGAGGTCCTGAACTTGCTTTAGAGTTAGAAGAAAAGGGATATGATTGGATCAAATAAGAGGACTAGGATCATATGCAAAATTTAAAAGAAAGATACATCCGTATCTATAATCAACAAAAACAAGAAATTTGTAGCAATTCTATAGAATTACTGAATAAAGAACGAGATTTTGCTTTTGAGCAATTTTCTTCTATGGGCTTTCCTTCCTCTAAGTCGGAAAACTATGCATATACGAATATAAAAAAAGCTTTTGATAAAGAATATTCTTTTTCCACCTCATCTTCTTCCCAATTATCTCAAAATTCTATTCCCAAAATTGGATTAGAAGAAACTCCTCATCATAGAATTACCCTATTAAATGGAAAAATCTCCCCTGAATTGTCCTCAAATAATTTATTGTCAGAACAATCTCTGTATATAGGTTCTTTAATTAATTTTATTAAAGAACACCCTGATAAAGAGCCTTTAATAGATAAAATATATGGAAAATATGCTGAAGCTGACATTGACTCTCTTGTTGCTCTAAACACTCTTTTTTCAAGAGATGTATTATTATTTTTCATCCCTAAAGATACAGACGTTAAAGAGCCTATAAATTTACTACAACTAACAAAAATAGACAGATCCTCTATATTTTTTAATAGAATCTTAATTCTTGTTGAGAAAAATGCTTCTGTTAATTTTGTTTTTTCTGAAAAAAGTTTAGAAAAAAAGTCTGTTTTAAATAATCTTGTAGTAGAAATCAATGTTGAGGAAGGTGCTAAACTCCAACTAACATCTATTGAAGAAACAAATGCTAAACATATTTCTTTAAATACATTTGTTCTAAGACAAAAGAAGTTTAGTAATGTTTTACTTAATACACTTACCTTAAATAATGGAATTACTCGAAATAATTTTTGGACTCGATTTAAAGATAAAGATGCTTTTCTTAATCTAAGTGGTTTAGCTTTAGGTATAGAAAATCAAATAATAGATAACTATACGCATATTGGACATTTATTTCCTGATTGTACTACTGAAGAGTTATTTAAATACATTTTGGATGATAAAGCTATAGGAGCTTTTGCTGGAAGAATTTTTGTCTCTGCAAATGCAGAAAAGACTAATGCTAATCAAAACAATCGCAATCTCCTTCTTTCTCCTTCTGCCAAAATCTATTCTAAACCTCAACTTGAGATTTATGCAGATGATGTAAAGTGTAGTCATGGGATGACTACTGGACAATTAAGTGAAGAAGCCTTATTCTATCTAAGACAGCGAGGAGTTTCTCTAAAAGAAGCAAGAAATATGCTCAGCGTTGCATTTACTAATGATATTCTAGAGCTTATTCCCATAACAAGTCTTAAAGAATATGTTGCTGAATTTATTCTTAACAAATTCTCAAAACACTAAATATTAAAAAAATCTAAAAACTTTTATTTGAGTCTATACTTATTTAAAACTTTATCATTGTGAATAATAATATCTAAACACTTATGAGCTACAATCTACTAAAAGGAAAAAAAGGCATTATTTTTGGAGCTTTAAATGAACAATCTATTGCATGGAAAATTGCAGAACGTGCCGTTGAAGAAGGTGCTGAAATTGTACTTTCTAATACCCCTATTGCTATTCGAATGGGAAATCTTAATGAACTTGGAGCAAAACTTGGAGCAAAAATTATCCCCGCCGATGCAACTAATGTAGATGATCTTCAAAAAGTTTTTAAAGAAGCTACAAGTCTATTTAATTCTTCTATTGATTTTGTATTACATTCTATTGGAATGAGTCCTAATGTTCGAAAAGAGAAAAGTTACGACAAACTTGATTACAAGATGCTACAAACGACACTAGATGTTTCTGCAATTTCTTTTCATAAATTACTTCATATTGCAAAATCTCTTGATGCTATTTCTTATGGAGGTTCAGTAGTTGCTCTTAGCTATATTGCTGCTCAAAGGACTTTCCTTGGTTATGGTGATATGGCTGACGCAAAAAGTCTACTTGAATCAATCACACGAAGTTTTGGCTATTATTATGGTAAAGAAAAAGCTGTGAGAATTAATACGATTTCACAATCCCCGACCCCAACAACTGCTGGAAGTGGGGTTAAAGGAATGAATGCTCTACTTAATTTTGCGGAAGATTTAGCTCCTTTAGGAAATGCTAGTGCGGATGATTGTGCAGACTATTGTATTACGCTTTTTAGTGATTTAACAAAAAAAGTCACAATGCAAAATCTATATAATGATGGTGGATTTAGTTCTATGGGAATGAGTAATGAAGCTATTGATGCATATCTAAAAGGAAAAGAAGAATAATATATAAAGTATTTTTAATTCAAAAAAAAGGGGGACTAAAACTATAGTTCCCCTTTTTTATCTAAAGCTTATTTTCTTTTTAAAATAGACTCTTCTATAAACTCTTTCTTATTACCTTTGTGACAATTAATTAGAAAAAACTTATTATAAATAAGCCAATATGAAACATGGATTTGTAAAAGTTGCAGCCGCTGTTCCTTATGTACATGTTGCAGACTGTTTCTATAACGTTGAGCGGATAAAAGAGATGGTTTTTCAAGCTGATCAACAAGGCGTTGAAATTATAACCTTTCCTGAACTTTCTATAACTGGATATACTTGTGGGGATATTTTCTTACAACCCTTCCTTTTAGAACAAGCAAATGCTGCTTTATGTCAACTTGCAAATGAAACAAAAAACACTCAAACTCTCATCATAGTAGGAATGCCTATTAGAGTTGAAGAAAAACTTTTTAATAGTGCTGTTGTTTTACAAAAGGGGAATATTTTAGGAGCTATACCTAAGACATATCTTCCTAATTATAGGGAATTTCAAGAAAAACGATGGTTTTCCCCTAGTGACGTTTTACAATATAAAACAGTCTTTATAGGGCCTCATCAAGTACCTATTGGCAAGAACATCTTATTCCGAGCTGGAAAAGTAGGAATTGGAATTGAAATTTGTGAAGATATGTGGACTCCTTATACTCCTGGTACACGTTTAGGCTTATATGGAGCTCATATAATTTTCAATCTTTCGGCAAGTAATGAAAATGCGGGGAAACACAATTATCTAAGATCTATTATTAGTGGTCTATCTTCTCAAGGGATTGGAGGATATGTATACTGTTCTTGTGGATATGGAGAAAGCTCTACAGACCTTGTATATACAGGTAAAGCTTTTATATCTGAAATGGGTAAAATTGTCAAAGAAATGTCTCGATTTGACTACCGAGAAAGGATGATTATTAGTGATATTGACGTTTCCCATATACAAACAGAAAGATTGTTAAATAGTAGTTTTAAAGCTGCTGTTTCTCATTTCACTCAAGAAGATATAACTGAAATACCTTTTACACTCCGATCTAATGAAGCATCTTCACCTGTAGATAGGCCTATTGACAAGAATCCATTTATGCCTTCTGACATAAATGAGGATGAGCGATGTGAAGAGATGTTTGAGATACAGGTTTGTGGATTAGTACAAAGACTAAGACATATGCAAACTCAACATGCTGTAATAGGCGTATCTGGAGGATTAGATTCAAGTCTTGCTCTTTTAGTTACAGCAACAGCCTTTGACATTCTTAATATTCCAAGAAAAAATATCATCGGAATAACTATGCCTAGCTTTGCAACTTCAGAAAGAACATTAAAAAATGCTAGAGCTGTAATGGCTGAATTGGGTATAACGAGTAAAGAGATTTCAATAAAAGAAAATTGTCTACTTCATTTTAAGACAATAGGACATGACCCTCTTATCCAAGATACAACCTTTGAAAATGTTCAAGCAAGAGAACGAACGCAAATTTTAATGAACATTGCAAATCAATACAAAGCTCCTGTAATTGGCACGGGTGATTTATCTGAGATTGCACTTGGATGGAGCACTTTCAATGGAGATCATATGTCTATGTACTCTGTTAATGCAACCGTACCTAAAACGACTGTTGCTCTTATTATAAAATGGTATGCTACAAATAAAACAGAGGCTTCTCTAAGTTCTTATTTACTAGATGTAGTTGCGACTCCTATTTCACCTGAATTAACGAATCTAAATAGCAATTCTTCTGTTCAACCTAGTCAAAACACTGAAGATATAATTGGTCCCTATGAACTTCATGATTTTTTCATCTTTCACTTCTTAGCTAAAAAATGCGATCCTCAAAAACTGTTTTACTTAACATGTCTAGCTTTTAAAGAGAAGTATTCTAAAGATTTTATAAAAAAATGTATGAAACTATTTTTCTCTCGTTTCTTTTCTCAGCAATTTAAAAGAAATTGTATGCCTGATGGACCAAAAGTGGGATGTATTAGTTTGTCTCCTCGTGGAGAATGGAGAATGCCGAGTGACTCATTCGGAACAATGTGGCTAAAAGAAATAGACAACTTACCCGAGGAGTAAATATAATTAGTTGTTTTATATAATAAACATTAGTACCTTTGTTGAAAGAAATATCTTTATTAAAAAGAAAAAAAATATTTTAAATATATATATATTAGATTATTGTAGTGATGAAAAAGCACAATTTTTATGCAGGACCTTGTATTCTTAATGACAAGGTAATCAAAAATTCAGCTGACGCTGTCTTAGATTTTGCTGGAACAGGACTTTCTCTTGTAGAAGTTTCTCATAGAGGGAAAGAATTTGTTGCCGTAATGGAAGAAGCTCGTAGCCTTTTTAAAGAAATTCTTGAAGTTCCTGAAGGATATGAGGTTCTATTCTTAGGAGGTGGAGCTAGCCTTCAATTTTATATGGCTCCCTTAAACTTCCTAAATAAAAAAGCAGCTTACCTAAATACAGGAACTTGGGCAGGAAATGCAATCAAACAAGCTGGCTTTGTTACAAAAGTTTTTGGTGGAGAAGTTGAAGTTCTTGCTTCAAGTGAAGATAAAAACTTTTCTTATATACCTAAAAACTTCACTATTCCTGAAGATGTAGACTATTTCCACTACACATCTAACAACACAATTTACGGAACTGAAATCCGTAAAGATTTTGACTGTAATGTCCCTGTTATTTGTGATATGTCTAGTGACATTTTTAGTCGACCTGTAGATGTTAGCAAATATGATATGATTTATGGTGGTGCTCAAAAAAATCTTGCACCAGCTGGGGTAACTTTTGTTCTTGTTAAAAAAGATGCTTTAGGAAAATTTGAACGTCCTATTCCTACAATGCTTGATTACAACACGCATATTAAAAAGGATTCAATGTTTAACACTCCTCCTGTATTCCCTATCTATGTTGCTTTACAGACTCTTAAATGGTATAAAGAACTAGGAGGCTTAAAAGTTCTTGAAAAAAGAAATCTAGATAAAGCAGGACTTCTTTATGACGAAATTGATAGAAATAAATTATTCCGTGGAACTGTTGCTCAAGAAGATCGTTCTATAATGAATGTTTGTTTCGTTATGAATGATGAATACAAAGAGCTTGAAGAAGAATTCTTTAAGTATGCTACAAACCTTGGAATGATGGGATTAAAAGGACATCGCTCTGTAGGTGGCTTCCGTGCTAGTCTTTATAATGCTCTTGAAATAGAGAGTGTTCAAGCTCTAGTTAACGCAATGAAAGAATTTGAAAGTAAACACTAATTCTAACAAAGAAACTCTGCAATTGTATATCTAAGATTTCTATTGCAGAGTTTTTCTAAAAAAACACAATTATGAATAAAGTTCTCATAGCAACAGAAAAACCTTTTGCAGCAGCTGCTGTTAACGGTATCAAAGAAATTTTATCTCAAGAAGGTTTTGAAACTATACTTCTTGAAAAGTATACTGAAAAAAGCCAGTTATTAGAAGCCGTTGTAGATGTAGATGCGATTATTATTCGTAGTGACATTATTGACAAAGAAGTTTTTGATGCTGCTAAAAATTTAAAAATAGTTGTTCGTGCTGGAGCTGGATTTGACAATGTTGATCTATCAGCTGCAACAGAACATAACGTTTGTGTTATGAATACCCCAGGACAGAATGCAAACGCTGTAGCAGAATTAGTAATAGGCTTATTAATTTTCAATGCAAGAAATTGTTTTAATGGAAAAGCTGGTAGCGAACTAATGGGTAAAAAAATAGGGATACTAGCTTATGGAAATGTTGGTCGTAATGTTGGACGTATTGCAAAAGGATTTGGCATGGATCTTTATGCTTATGATGCATTTATTCCTAGCAATGCTATTGAAGAAACAGGAGCAACTCCTATCAGCTCTGTTAATGAACTTTTTCAAACATGTGACATTATTTCTCTCCATGCTCCTGCTACAGAGGAGACTAAAAAATCAATCAATTACGATTTGTTTATGAAAATGCCTAAAAATGGCGTTGTTATAAATTCTGCTCGTAAAGAAATTATAGATGAAGAAGGTATATTAAAAGCTCTATCAGAAAGAGAAGATTTAAGCTATATTACAGATATTATGCCTTCAAATCATGAAGCAATGGTACAAGCTCTTGGAAATAGATATTTCTCTACTCCTAAAAAAATGGGAGCACAAACTGCTGAAGCAAATATAAACGCAGGACTTGCAGCTGCTCGTCAAATTGTTGGCTTCATTAAAAATGGAGAAGAAAAATTTAGAGTAAACAAATAATTTTTAATAAAAAACTAATTCCACAAGATTAGTTTAACTAAAACACATAAAAAGTAATGGCAAGAATTAAACCATTTAAAGGACTTCGTCCTCCCGTTAATTTAGTTGAGAAAGTTTCATCTCGTCCTTATGACGTTCTTAGTAGCGAAGAAGCTAGAAGTGAAGCTGAAGGAAACGAAATGTCTCTTTACCATATAATTAAACCTGAAATAGATTTTCCTGTAGGTACTGATGAACATGATGAAAAAGTATACACTAAAGCTGTAGAAAACTTCAAAATGTTTCAAGAAAAAGGTTGGCTTGTTGAAGACAATAAAGAAAACTACTACGTTTATGCTCAAACAATGAACGGAAAAACTCAATATGGACTTGTTGTTGGAGCATGGGTAGAGGATTACCTAAATGGTGTAATAAAAAAACACGAACTAACTAGACGCGATAAAGAAGAAGATCGAATGAAACACGTTCGTGTAAACAATGCTAATATAGAGCCTGTTTTCTTTGCTTATCCTGAAAACAATGAACTTGACTCCATTGTTGCTAAATATACAAAAGAAAATCCTGTTTATGATTTTGTTGTTGATTTAGATGGATTTGGCCATACTTTTTGGATTATAGACCAAGAAGCTGACATTAATAGAATAACAGAAATCTTTGAAACCTTTGATGCTTTATATATTGCAGATGGGCACCATCGTTCTGCTGCTGCTGCTCTTGTTGGTGCAGAAAAAGCAAAAAATAATCCTAACCACAAAGGAGATGAAGAATATAATTACTTTATGGCTGTTTGTTTCCCTGCAAATCAACTTACTGTAATAGACTATAATAGAGTTGTTAAAGACCTCAATGGTCTTTCTGATGAAGAGTTCTTAGAAAAATTAAAAGAAAATTTCATCGTTGAGGAAAAAGGTGCAAATATTTATACTCCTGCTCGCCTACACAACTTTGGTCTCTATCTTGGAAATAAATGGTATTCATTAACTGCGAAAGAAGGAACTTATAACGACAATGATCCTATTGGAGTGCTAGATGTTACAATTTCTTCAAATTTAATTCTTGATGAAATTCTAGGAATTAAGGATCTTCGTTCAGATAAACGTATTGACTTTGTTGGTGGAATCCGTGGCTTAGGTGAACTTGAAAAGAGAGTTAATAGTGGAGAAATGAAAGTTGCTCTTGCTCTTTATCCTGTAACTATGAAACAAATTATGGATATTGCTGATACAGGAAACATTATGCCTCCTAAGACAACTTGGTTTGAACCTAAGTTGAGATCTGGTATTGTAGTTCACAAACTAGATTAATCTAATACAACGATTATATTTTAAGATCGAGTAAGAATTTTATCTTACTCGATCTTTTTTTATTTTCTTATTTTCCTATTTCCTCTTAGTTCTCTTTTTGAAAAAAACACTACTTTTGTTATAATAATTAAGAGTAAACAATTGCTAAGATTTAAATAAATGGCACAACAAGAAGATCTTTTCAAAAAAATCATATCCCATTGTAAAGAGTATGGATTTGTTTTTCCCTCATCTGAAATTTACGATGGATTAGGAGCTGTATATGATTATGGGCAATATGGTGTAGAACTAAAGAACAACATAAAAAATTATTGGTGGAAGAGTATGACTCTTCTTCATGAAAATGTTGTCGGATTAGATTCTGCCATTTTTATGCATCCAAAAATATGGAAAGCCTCTGGACATGTTGACGCCTTTAATGATCCTTTAATTGACAATAAAGATTCAAAAAAACGCTACCGAGCAGATGTTCTAATTGAAGACTATATTGCAAAAATTGAACAAAAAATCAACAAAGAAATCACAAAAGCGGCTAAACGTTTTGGGGATTCCTTTAACGCTATTCTTTTTGAAGAAACTAATCCAAAAATACTTGATTATAAAAAAGAAATAAGGGATACTGTAGAATCTATGTCTACTGCTCTTAACAATAATGATTTAGAAGCTATACGATCTATTATTATTGAAAAAAAAATAGTTTGTCCTATTAGCGGAACTTCAAATTGGACAGAAGTACGACAATTTAACCTCATGTTTGCAACTGAAATGGGTTCAACTAGTGACGGTGCTTCTAAAATTTATCTTAGACCTGAGACTGCTCAAGGAATTTTCGTTAATTTCCTTAACGTTCAAAAAACAGGAAGAATGAAACTTCCCTTTGGTATAGCTCAAATTGGGAAAGCTTTTCGTAATGAGATTGTTGCTAGACAATTTATATTTAGGATGAGAGAATTTGAGCAAATGGAAATGCAATTTTTTGTTACTCCTGGAGAGGAAATGAAATGGTTTGACTATTGGAAACAAACTAGAATAAATTTTCACAAAGCATTAGGATTAGGAGAAGAAAAATATCGTTTTCATGATCATGAAAAACTAGCACATTATGCAAATGCTGCTACAGATATAGAATTTGAGATGCCTTTTGGTTTTAAAGAAGTTGAGGGAATACATAGCCGAACAGATTACGATCTTAAGAAACATGAAGAATTTTCAGGAAAAAAACTACGATATTTTGATCCCTCTACTAACGAAAGTTATATCCCTTATGTTATTGAAACTTCTATTGGAGTAGATCGACTTTTCTTATCTCTCCTTTGTGGATCTTACTGTGAAGAACAAACTGAAACTGGTGAAAAACGAGTTGTTCTTAGAATACCTGCTCCACTAGCTCCAATAAAGTTAGCTGTTCTACCTCTTGTACGAAAAGACGGACTTGATGAAATTGCTAGAGATATTATCAAAGATCTTCAGTTTAACTTTTCTTGTCAATATGACGAAAAAGATTCTATTGGTAAAAGATACAGAAGACAAGATGCTATTGGAACACCCTATTGTATTACTATTGACCATCAAACTAAAAATGACAATACAGTTACAATAAGAGACAGAGACACTATGGAACAAAAACGTGTACCTATTGAAAATCTTCGACAAGAAATTTCAAAGAATGTAGATGTCAGTATATTATTAAGAAAAATAAACTATGCATAAAAACAACTTTATATCACCTTTTAAACAGACTTTAGTAATATTATCTATACTGTTGTTCTCTCTTTCTTCTTGTGATAAGAAAATTGATGCAGAACTTCAGTGGCGTATAGACAATGAAAAACGCTTTCAAGAATTTGAAGCTAAGAAAGAGTACAAAAAAACAACAATAGATGGATTGACCCCATATGTTTTGATGAAATGGATAAAAAAAGGGAATAATAAAGAATACCCTATTCATACCTCTAGAGTAATTATTCATTATGAAGTATATCTTTTAGCTGGAAATAAATCATTTATTGATGGAAACTATGATCAAGAAAGAGGACTTCGTCTTGCATTAGATAGAGGCAACTCCAACCAATCTATCGTCGGTATACAAATTGCTCTCCAAAATATGGTAGAAGGAGATGAAACGGAAGTTATAATCCCTTGGTATCTAGCATATGGAAGTACTCCTCAAGAAAAAATCCGGCCTTATTCTGGTCTTAGATATTTAATTAGACTTGATAAAATCATTCCAGAAAAAGAATAAAAAAGTCCATGAAAAAAAAAGTTAGAATATTAATAACAAACGATGATGGTGTTAATGCTCCAGGTATTAAAATACTTGCTGAAACACTCAAAGAATTTGGGAATGTTACTATTGTAGCTCCAGATTCTGCTCGTTCTGGAGCATCCTCTCAAATAACAACGACACTCCCCTTACAACTATTAAAAATGGAAGAATCCGAGAATTTTTCTCGTTATCGTTGTACTGGAACTCCTGTTGACTGTATCAAAATTGCCTTAAATCAATTATTTCAAGAAGATAAACCAAATCTTATTGTTTCAGGAATTAATCACGGAAGAAATGATGGAATTTGCGTCATTTATTCAGGAACTGTCGGAGCTGCTATTGAAGGTTGTGTTGCAGGCATACCATCTCTTGCCATCTCTCATTTTGAGCATGGAGAGAACCTAGATTTCACATATTCTGTATCGTATGCTAAATCTGTCATTCTATGGATGTTATCAAACTCTATCCCTAAACATACTCTTTTAAACTTAAACATACCTAAAGAAAAACCTCTTGGTTTGAGAATTTGTCCTCAAGGAGTAGGAAGATTTACAAATGAAATTTTTGTTTCAACAAATGGAGTAAAACCTGTTTTTTGGCTATCCGGAGAACAAGAAAAAACAGAAAACACCCCCAATACAGATTTCGATCTTTTAAGTCAAGGCTATGCAACCTTAACTCCTTTACGTATAGACTTAACTGACTATAATTTTTTAGAAACCTTCAAAAATTTCCAAGAAGATATTTTTGAAGAAATTTAAGTAACATGCGATATTTTTTAGTTGTAGGTGAAGCTTCGGGAGATCTTCATGGAGCCAATCTAATTAAGGCAATAAAAGAACAAGATCCTCAAGCAAGCTTTGCTTTTATGGGAGGAGACAAAATGGAAGAATCCTCTCAAACTTCCCCAATCGTACATTACAAAGATGTTGCAGTTATGGGATTTTTCAATGTTCTAAAAAATATCTTTGAAATAAAAAAGTCTGCAAAAAAAATCCAAAAAGCTCTATTAAATTTCTCTCCTGACGTCATTATTCCAATAGACTTTAGCGGATTTACTATAAAATATATTCTCCCATTTTCTCGAAAAAATATTCCATCAGCATCTATACACTACTATATTCCTCCAAAAGTTTGGGCGTGGAGAAAAAATCGAGCAAATAAGCTAAAAAAATATTGCAATTCAATTTTCTGCATTCTTCCTTTTGAAGTTGATTTTTTTAAACAATTAGGGCTTAATGCTATTTATGTTGGGAATCCTTGTGTAGATGCCGTTGGAGATTTTTTCAATTCAAATAATTATTCTTCTACTAAAAATAATAAACGCATAACAATACTTGCAGGAAGTCGAAAACAAGAAGTAAAGGAAAATTTACCCATCATGTTAAGAACTCTTCGCAAGAATTTCCCTGATTACACAATTGCTATAGCTGGAGCTCCTGGTCTTACATTAGAAGATTATAAGCCCTTTTTACCCACTAAAGAAAAAACTCCTATCTTATTCAATAAAACTTATGAACTTCTCAAAAACTCTTCTATAGCACTTGTAACCTCTGGCACTGCAACTTTAGAGACAGCTTTAATTGGATGTCCTCAAGTTGTTTGCTATAGGACTTCTGGAAAGAAGATTATTAATTGGATTTTTAAAAACTTATTTCCTATAAAATATTTCTCCCTAGTTAATTTAATTTTAGATCATCTCCTTGTTCCTGAACTACTCTCTGCAAATCTTACTGAAGAAAAGCTAACAGAAGAGATCAAAAAGATTTTAAATAACCCTCATTATATGATTGAAGGGTACAAAAATATAAGACATAAACTTTCGCAAGAATCTGCAGCAAAGAATACAGCCTATCATATAATATCCTTATCTAAAAATAATTAGCACAAAATGATCTCTTTCCCCCATGCTAAGATTAATCTAGGATTAAATATCCTAAATAAACTTCCCAATGGTTATCATACTATTGAGACTCTTTTCATTCCTGTCTCTCTCAAAGATATTTTGGAAGTAACAATTTGCAAAAATGAGAAAAAAGATATTTGGAAAAACTCTGGCATAATTATTAATGACTCTTTTGAAAATAATACAATCTATAGAACTTTACTAAAGCTAAGAAATGCTGGATATGATATTCCACCATTATCTATAAACTTAATAAAAAATATACCATTTGGAGCAGGACTCGGAGGCGGCTCTTCTAATGCGACTTTCTTCCTAAAGATAATTAATCAAATGTTTGGACTTAATTTTTCTGATACCGAAATTAGTGTATTTATGAAATCAATTGGTGCAGATTGTCCTTTCTTTGCTTATTCAATACCTATGTTAGGAGAAGGGATTGGGGATAAACTTAGTCCATATTTTGAGCTCCCTTCTTCACTTAAATCTACAACTTTAATCATTATTAAACCTAAAATAAATATTTCTACTCAAAAAGCGTATAATGCTATAAAAGAAATAAAATCTCCATCTTTACCTCTAACTGAAACTTTAAAATATCCTTTAAAAGAATGGAAAAATTTTATTTCTAATGATTTTGAAAAAGCTCTTTTTCCCATATACCCTGAGCTACAAAAAATAAAAAATAGTTTTTATAATGCTGGAGCAATCTATTCATCCATGTCTGGGTCTGGATCTAGTTTCTTTGGTTTTTTTGAAAAAGCTCCCATAAACTTACCTAAAGAATGGGAAAATTGCTTTATTTGGAAAGGCTCCATTATTTCTTAACTAGACTTTTAAGAATAGACTATATAAAATATATATCTTTGCTGTTACTATTTCTAAAATAGATAAGAATGTTTGTAAACAAAGTTATACTAATTGGATATGTAGGAGCTGATCCTGAAGTTCGTTATTTAAGAGAAAATTATTCTACTGCATCTTTCTCTTTGGCAACAGTACAGCCTAGCATTAGGCTAAAAAATGGAAAAACAACAGAAGAACATACAGATTGGCATAAAATTGTTTCTTTTGGAGAACAAGCTTTATTTGCAGAAAACAATATCCGAAAAGGTCACTTTATTATGATTGAAGGACATATTTCCTATCGAAATTACACCAATAAATCAGGAATAGCCCTTTCTTCTACTCAAATCATTGCAGAGCGAATTGGGTATGTAGGAAAAAATGAAAAATAGACAATTTATTATTTTACTAAAATGCTTTTAGATATATCTATTGTAAATCTTTGGAATGATTTAGGTTTCTCGTCTATAGAGATCCTTCCTTTAACGCCTCTTTCTATATTTACTTTAATTTTAATATTACTACTGCTTGTAGCTTCTGGCTATATGTCTTCCTCGGAAGTCGCTTTCTTTTCCTTATCTCCTCAAGACATCCACGAAATAAGAAAAGAAAATGAAGCTCGAGATCCCAACTTATTAAAACTACTAAGTAATTCTGAGAGACTCCTTGCCACAATCCTTATTGGAAATAATATTGTAAATATTGCAATAGTCGTTATATCTAATTACTTCGTTGGACAAGTTTTTAAATTTAATAACGAAATTCTCAGTTTCACCTTACAAACTATAGTTCTTACATTTCTCCTTCTTCTCTTTGGAGAAATTATCCCAAAGGTATATGCTCAAAGCCATACACTTTCTTTCTGTCGATTTTCTTCGGTTATTCTTTTTCCTATTTATAATATACTAAAGCCCTTTTCAACCCTTCTTGTCAAAACAACAATGGGCTTAAATAAAATATCTAAAAAACAATCAAACATTTCTGTTGACGATCTTTCTATGGCTGTTGAACTCACTATAGACAAAACAACAGAACAAAGCAAAATGATTGGAGAAATCATTAAATTTTACAACAAAATTGCAAGTGATATTATGGTTTCTCGTGTTGATATGACTTCTATTGACTATAACTCAAATTTTGATGAAGTCTTACCCTTTATCATTGAATCGGGATACTCTAGAATTCCTGTATACGAATCAACACAAGATAATATAAAAGGTATTTTATACATAAAAGACTGCATCCCTTTTGCTAATGAAAAAGCAGATTTTGATTGGCAAAAACTAATCAGACCAGCTTATTTTGTTCCCGAGAATAAAAAAATAGATGACCTTCTTGAAGAATTTAGATTTCAAAAAATCCACATTTCAATTGTTGTAGATGAATATGGAGGTACTTCTGGATTAATTACTTTAGAAGATATTCTGGAAGAAATTGTTGGAGAAATTACCGATGAATATGATGAAGATGAACTTCCATACACAAAGTTAAATGATGGCTCACTATTATTTGAAGCAAAGACTCCAATTAATGATTTCTGTAGATTACTTAACATTGACCCACAACTATTTGAAGACATCTCTCAGGAGGTTGACACTTTAAGTGGTATTTATCTAGAGATAAAAAAAGAAATCCCACTCCTCAATGGATTTGTTAGTTACAAAGACTTTCGTTTTGAAGTAACTAAATTAGATAAATTTCGCATTTTACAAATGAAAGTATCTTTGCCCAAAAATCTAGAAACTAAGTAAAAATGGATTCTAGTATTTTTCTAGAAAAAATTTCCACTCTTGATCCATCTTTAAATTCTCTAAAAAAGCGAGAACGAGAACAGAAGGCAAGTTTTATCTTATTAAATAAAATTCTACCTAATGAGGAGATTGTTCATGATCCCACTGGCAAACCTCATTTACTAAACAAAGAGTTTAATATTAGCATTAGCCATTCTGCTGATTTTATCTGTATCCAATTAAAAGAAAAAACATTTCTTTGTGGAATTGATATAGAAACTAAAAAAGAAAAAGCTCTAAAAATTGCTTGTAAATTTATGACAAGTGATGAAATGCTTTATCTAAAAACACTTCCCAACAAAAACTCAAAAGAAATCTTCTCTGCTTTAGTTTGGTCGGCTAAAGAATCTTGTTACAAAGCTTTACCCAATCCGAGTTCCAACTTTAAAAAAGACTATGAAACAATATTTCCTATCATAAATCCCCCTACAAAAACTCCCAACACTCTTCAAATCTATTATAAAAATCCTAAAGATTCTTATTCTTTCACTTTCGATTTGGGCTGTAAAATTACATCAGATTATATTTTAACTTGGGTAAAAGACTGTAAAAAACACTAATTATCGTCGTTTCCCTACTATGAGTAATCTTCTAAAAAAATGAACAAAACTCAATGTACAGCTACCATTTTATATAAAAACATTTCTCATAAACAATAGCCTCTAAAAAGAGAAAACATCTATTGATAATAAGGTTAAGAATTCGTATCTTTGTTTATTAGGAACTCAAAATTTATATAAATAATACCACTTCATATCTTATGGATATACAAAAAGATTTTAAACTGTTTGCTTCTGACAAATTGGGAATTAGCAAAACAATTATAGACCAACATATTGAAAATAATGGTGGAGGATATATTTCTCCAACAATCATAGAAGAACGTACACTTAACGTTGCTCACATGGATGTATTCTCTCGCCTTATGATGGATAGAATCATTTTTTTAGGAACAGGGATAAACGATTACACTGCTAATGTTGTTCAAGCTCAACTCCTATTTCTTGACACTAATAATCCTGGGCAAGATATTTCTATATATATAAATTCTCCTGGGGGCTCTGTTTATGCCGGCCTAGGAATATACGACACTATGCAATATATTAGTAGCGATGTATCTACTATATGTACAGGGATGGCAGCTTCTATGGCTGCAGTTCTTTTGGTTGCAGGCACAAACGGGAAGCGTTTTGCTCTTCCTCATTCACGTGTCATGATTCATCAACCTTTAGGAGGTGTACAAGGACAAGCTAGTGATATTGAAATTGCTACTAAACAAATTATAAAAGTAAAGAACGAACTTTACTCAATTATGTCTCATCACTCTGGAAAAACACTAAAACAAATAGAAAAAGATAGTGACAGAGATAACTGGATGACGGCTCCTGAAGCTCTAAAATATGGAATGATTGATCAAATTCTATCCCCTAAAGAAAAAATAAAAAATGGCCAAAAATAATTCTAGGAATTCTAGAAAATGTAGCTTCTGTGGTAGAAGTGAAGAAGAAGTTTCTATATTAATTAATGCAAACGAGAACACGTCTATTTGTGATTCTTGCACCATAGATATTAGTAAGCTTGTACGCCAAACTCTTGGGATGGAAATGCCAAAAACTCAAGAAGAAAAACCTGCACAAGCTAAATTAAATTTAAAAACTCTTCCGTCTCCTATAAAAATTAAAGACTTTCTTGACACCTATGTTGTGGGGCAAGATAATGCTAAAAAGCACCTTTCTGTTGCAGTGTATAATCATTATAAAAGAATTCTTCACTCTCAATCAGAAAGCGATATCGAAGTAGACAAAAGTAATATTATATTAGTCGGACCAACAGGAACAGGTAAAACATTCCTAGCTCAAACTATTGCTAAAATGCTTGATGTTCCTTTTGCTATTGCTGATGCAACAGTACTAACTGAAGCAGGATATGTAGGAGAAGATATAGAAAGTATTCTTACTCGCCTTCTTCAAGCTTGCAACTATGATATACAAGCTGCAGAAAAGGGTATTGTTTTTATTGATGAAATTGATAAAATTGCACGAAAAGGAGACAATCCTTCTATAACTAGAGATGTTAGTGGTGAAGGGGTACAACAAGGCTTGCTAAAACTTCTAGAAGGCTCTATTATTAATGTTCCTCCAGCGGGAGGTCGAAAACATCCTGATCAAAAATACTTACAAGTAAATACAAAACACATTCTTTTTATTTGTGCTGGGGCTTTTGATGGCATTGAACGGAAAATTGCTAATCGATTAAATACGAGATATATTGGTTTTCAAAATCAAAAAGAACTAAAACAAACAGATCCAAAACACCTTTTACAATATGTTTCCCATCAAGATCTCAGAAATTATGGACTAATACCTGAAATCTTAGGAAGAATGCCTATACTTACATCTTTAGATCCTCTTGATAGAGACACTCTAAAGAAAATTTTAACAGAACCTAAAAATTCTATAACTCAACAGTATATCCATTTATTTGCTATGGATAATATAGAATTAAAATTTGATGAATCTGCTCTTGATTTCATTGTAGATAAAACTATAAAGGATGAATTAGGGGCAAGAGGCCTTCGCTCCGTTGTTGAAAGTATTATGATTGATGCTATGTTCGAACTTCCAGGAAAAGGTGAACAAAAATTAATCATCACAAAAGAGTATGCTATTGCTCATTTAAATAAAAAATCATAATTCTTGAATGGATAATAAAGATCTACTCGAACAGTTAAAAGAAAAATTTGGTTTCTCTTCTTTTAAAGGTAATCAAGAAGCCATTGTGCAAGCCCTTATAGAAAAAAAGTCTTGTTTTGTCCTAATGCCTACAGGAGGAGGAAAAAGTCTTTGTTATCAATTACCAGCTTTACTCTCTGAAGGAGTTGCTATAATCATTTCTCCTCTAATCGCCTTGATGAAAAATCAAGTCGACTTACTCCGAAGTTTTTGTAAAAAAAATTCTATTGCACACGTATTAAACTCATCCCTTTCAAAAAAACAAATTGAAAGTGTGAGAGAAGATATATTATCTGGACAAACAAAACTTCTCTATGTTGCTCCTGAGAGTCTTACCAGAGAAGAAAATATAAGTTTTCTTCAACAAGCAAATATTTCTTTCTTTGCTATTGATGAAGCTCATTGTATTTCTGAATGGGGGCATGATTTTCGTCCAGAATATAGAAAAATAAGGACTATTATTGATACAATTGGAGTTAAACCGATAATAGCTCTTACAGCTACAGCGACTCCTAAAGTTGAAAATGATATTATAAAGAATCTTAATATAAAAGATGCTCTTTTCTTCCGTTCTTCTTTTAATCGAGAAAATCTTTTTTATCGTATAATCCCTAAAAATGAGAATATCGATAAAGATATTATAAAGTATATTCTCTCTAATCCTAAAAAAAGTGGGATTATTTATTGCATGAGTAGAAATAAAGTTACTACTTTTGCCAAACTTCTCATAGCTAATGGAATAAAGGCGCTCCCCTATCATGCTGGGTTAGATGCCAAAGAACGATCTGCTAATCAGGATGCATTCCTGAGCGAAGAATGTAAAGTAATCGTGGCGACTATTGCTTTCGGAATGGGAATAGATAAGCCCGATGTTCGTTATGTTATTCATTATGATATGCCTAAAAGTATTGAAGCTTATTATCAAGAAACAGGACGAGCAGGAAGAGATGGTGGTGAAGGTATATGTATAGCTTACTATCAAAGTAAGGATATGCTTAAACTAGAAAAACTAAATCAAAACAAATCCATCGCAGAACAAGAAATTGGGAAAAATCTTCTCAAAGAAACTATGGCTTTTGCTGCCTCTTCTCTTTGTCGCAGAAAGATTCTATTACATTACTTTGGAGAAAAATATGAAAAAGGAAATTGTAAAAATTGTGACAACTGTACAATGCAAAAAAAGAAAGTTAATGTAACAGAACAACTTCAAAACTTACTTAAAGTAATTGTAGCTTTGAAAGGGAAAAGTAAAGGAGATCATTTAATTCATGTTGTTAGAGGAATCAAATCTGCAGATGTAGAGAACTTTAAACATGATAATCTAGAAGAATTTGGAATTGGAGAAAATACGGATCAAGAAACTTGGGAATTAATTCTTGAACAAGCAACTATTGCCGGATTCTTAAAAAAAGACCCCAATGATTTTGGGGTATATTCTATTGCTCCTAAGGGTAAGAAGTTCATTAAGACTCCTTCTAAATTTGAAATCCTAACTGCTGATGATAATGAAGATAATGACATAAACTCTAAAGTTGACAATACTGGGGGTGGAGTTGGAGATAATGAACTATATTCTATTCTTAAAGATCTTAGAAAGAAAATAGCAAAAGAACAAAATATCCCAGCTTATGTAGTATTTCAAGACACCTCGCTTGAAGATATGACAACTTTATATCCCATTACTGAAACTGAACTACAAAATATCTCTGGAGTTAATGCAAATAAAGTAAGCAAGTATGGAAGTGAATTTCTTAGAGTTATAAAACAATACGTAAAAGACAATGAAATTGAACGACCTACTGACTTTAGAGTTCGAACATCAGATTCAACCAAATCAAAAATTAAAATATCTATAATACAACAATTAGATAGAAAAAGTTCTCTAGAGGATATAGCACGAACGAATAATCTTAACTTAGAAGAAATTTTAAAAGAAATAGAACAAATTGTTTGTGCTGGAACTCGAATTAATATTGATTATATTATCAGAGAAATAATGAGTCAAGAAGATGTTCAAGAAGTTTATGATTTTCTAAAACAATCTGAAGATGCTTCTATTGATGCTATTAACTCTGAATTTGGAGATTGCTACTCTATTGAAGAATTACAACTAATTCGTGTCAAATTTATCTCTGAACAAGCCAATTAAAAGAAACTCCCTATAACAAAAATTCAAATGAAACATACTATAAAAAGAACCTTATTTTTTCTTTTCTCTCTTTTATTTATAAATCAAATTTTAATAAGTCAAAATAAAGGAAAGATCGTTGATGAAGTCATTTGGATGATAGGAGACGAACCCATTCTTCTGTCTGATGTTGAATATCAAAAATTACGTATATTATCTGAGGGAAAAAGTCTACCTGAAAATGCAGATTGTCTTTTTTCTGAACAACTTGCAATACAAATGCTTTTCTTAAATAAAGCAAAAAGTGATAGCATTACCATTGACGAAAGTATGATACGTCGATATATTGAATCAGACGTACAAAATATGATCTCTCAAGTCGGTTCTAAAGAAAAATTAGAAGAATATTTTGGGAAGAATATTGCACAAATAAAAGAGGATCGACTTCGAATGGCTAGAAATAATGAAATTGTAAGAACTATGCAACAAAAAATAGTTTCTAATATTTCTGTAACCCCAACAGAAATTCGTTCATTCTACAACTCCACTCCTATCGACTCTATCCCTTTTATTCCTAACCAAATTGAAATACAGATATTAATAAGAAAGCCTGAAATAAATCTAGAAGAGATTGATAGAGTAAAAAGAAAGTTAAGAGGATTTAAAGAAAAAATTCTTAAAAAAGAAGCATCTTTTTCCATGCTTGCCCGTTTATATTCTGAAGACCAAAGAACTGCTTCTTTAGGAGGAGAATATGGATTTGTTGCCAAAACTAGCCTTGAAAAAGAATTTTCTAATGTTGTTTTCAACCTAAACAACAACAATAAAATTTCACCTATTATTGAAACTGAAGAAGGGTTCCACCTTGTTCAGCTAATAGAAAAAAAAGGGAACTTAATTAATTTTAGACACATTTTACTCCGTCCTAATATTGAAAATGGAAAACTCGAAAAAGAAATTACTTTATTAGATAGTATCTCTAATAAGATTAAATCAAAAGATCTTAACTTTGATCAAGCTGTTTTTGACTATTCTCAGGACGAGAATACTATAAATAATGCTGGATTACTAATTAATAATAACTACCAGAGCAACACAGGTGGAAGTTCTTTTTTCACTCTTGAAGAACTTCCTCAAGAAATTAGTCGAGAAGCAAATCTTCTAAAAAAAGGAGAAATATCATCACCTTTTATATTAAAAAATAAAAAAGGGAATAAAGAAGTTGCTATAATCAAAATAAAAAATAAAAAGGAAGGGCATAGAGCTACAATAAGTTCCGATTTTCAAATTATAAAAAATCTTGCTCTTATTGTAAAACGAGAAAAAGTGATTAAAAATTGGATAAAAGAACAACAGAAAAAAACATTTATTGAAATAAATAGCCGTTTTTCCTCTTGTAAATTTGAATATCCTAATTGGATACATGAAAATCACTAAAAAAGGGAACTATCCCTAACAAAGGATGATGAAAATCACACATTTCCTTAACACTAATAAAAAAGGGTTTGTAAGAGAGCATTTGCCTCTCTTACTCCCTTTTTTTATCCTCTCTTCTTTTTTATTTAGTTTTACTATTCCTCCCCCCTCTTCATTAGATAAAAAAGAAAATAAAATTATTCTTGAATATGCTGATATGCTTTCTTTTGACAAAACTCTTTCTCCTGACATTCAAAAACTAGTTGGGAATGTTTGTCTTAAGCATAACACGTGGTTAATGTATTGTGACAGTGCAAACTTTAATGAAAAGAAAAATCAATTTGAAGCTTTTGGAAATATAAAAATTTATGAAGGAGACTCTATTTCTATTTTTTCAAAACACCTTTTTTATGATGGAAATACTGAAATTGCTTATCTAACAAAATCAGTAGAGCTACACAATAAAAATGCGGTATTGTATACAGAAAGACTTGATTATGACAGAAATAAAGAAATAGGCTACTATACAAACTATGGGATTATTGTTGATTCCTTAAACACCTTATCTTCAATTTATGGAGAATATACTCCAAATAAAAATGAAGCTTTCTTTAAAAATAAAGTTACAATAAAACATCCTAAATTTAATCTTACCACAGACTCTCTAAGATATAACACCGAACAAAAAATTGCTTTTTATCAAGGAAAAACTCTAATAAAAAGTGATACTGGTCGTATTGAAAGCTCTAAAGGTGTATACGATACTCAAAAAGATATAGCTATTTTATTAAATCGCTCTACTATATTCAACAAAAAAGGATCTATTACTGGAGATTCTATTTTTTATGACAAACCTCAAAAATTTTCTGAAGTATTTGGGCACTTTGTTCTATTAGATACCGTTAACCATTCTATATTAGAAGGTGATTATGGCTACTTTGATGAAAGTAAAAAATATGTATTTGCTACACAAAAAGCAATTTTAACAGACTATTCTAAAAAAGATTCTCTTTTTATTGGAGCAGATACGCTTGAAATAGCAACAAAGGATATACAAGAAAAAGAGGTTCGATTATCTAGAGGATACCATAATGTTCGTTTATTTCGAAAAGACATTCAAGCTTCAACTGATTCCATTCATTATTTTTCTTTAGATTCTGTAATAACCTTATATAATAACCCTTTAATGTGGCAAGATAGTACTCAAATATCTTCTGATACTATTCGTTTTTTTTTAAAAGGAGATTCTATTGATAAAGCTGTATTTTGGAATAATGCAAAGGTGGTCAAATTATTGGAAAAAGACAAATTTGAGCAGTTGAAAGGCGATACTCTTATAGCCTTCTTTACAAATCAGAAAATACATCAAATTGATGTACTTAATAAAACTGAAATGATTTATTATGCTTTACAGGAGTCTATACATCACTATTATGCTTTATCTAGAATCAAAGCTGACTCTCTTTCTGTTTATATAAAAGCTGATACTCTTGAAAAAATTATATGGAAAAGTGCTATAGAGGGGAAACTATATCCTATTGAACAAGTTACAGATAATGAAAAACTCCTTGGAGGAAAGCAATGGGACACTTTAAATAGGCCTTTATCCCCTAAAGATCTACATCCTAAACAAGACTCACTAATTTCTAAAAATTATTCTAATCAAGATTATAGCCAATTTAAAGGAGCTATTGCTGCTTATAATACTTATACTGATTTAGAAGCAAGTTTAAGAAAATACAAAAAATTGGAAATTAAAAACACTTTACCTCCATCCTCTTTATCTATTTTCATTACTAGAAATAAAAAGGATACCTTGAAAAAAACAAATTGGATAAAAATATTAACATCAAATTCAATATGGGACTCTTTTTCTTCTACAATAACAGAAGGGCTCGAAAATTCAATCACACACCCATCTACTGGAATCCTAAAAAGGAACTTTTAGAAAAAAGAATAAAAAATATAAAAGAAGAAATGATCTTAAATGGGGAATTAGATACAACAAAATCTAAAGTAGAATCTAACGTCCCTCATAGTAACAACGATTTTTCTGAAGAACTTCATTCATCTCTTCTACAAAATATGACACACCTTTCTAAACAAGAAGAAAAAGGGATTAGTGGTAAAGATCGATGGAATGAAATTTTTAGAATAATAATAACACTACTCGTATTAGGAGGACTCATTTGGTTTCTATTTTATAGAAAATAAAAGTTTTAAATACAATCTCCTCTATTATGAACTAAAGAGCTAAAAGTATGAATGAAAAAATTCACTTACTCCCCGAAAGTATTGCTAATCAAATTGCTGCAGGAGAAGTTATTCAACGACCAGCATCTATTTTAAAAGAATTAGTAGAAAATGCCATTGATGCAGGTGCTACAATTATTAGAGTTGAAATACTTGATGCGGGAAAATCTTTAATTAGAGTTTCTGATAATGGCTGTGGTATGTCCCCTATGGATGCTCGTATGGCTTTTGAAAGACATGCTACGAGTAAAATATCCTCTGTGGAAGATCTTTTTGCTTTAACCTCTATGGGATTTAGGGGGGAAGCTCTCGCCTCAATTGCCTCCGTTGCTCAAGTTGAGTTAATTACTAGAAGGGAAGAAGATGAAATTGGAACGATGCTAACTATCAATGGTAGTGAAGTTACATCTGTCAAAAATATTGCAGCTCCAATTGGAAGCACCTTTACTATCCGAAATATCTTTTTTAACGTTCCTGCACGTCGTCGTTTTTTAAAAACAAATACTACTGAGATTAGACACTTACAAGAACAATATGAAAAGATAGTCCTAGTTTATCCTGACATTGCCTTCTCTTTTATATCTGAGGGGAAAAGTATTTTTGAACTCTCTAAAAACACTCTCTTAAGAAGAATTTCTAATACATTAGGAATAGCTTTAGAAAAATCTTTAATTCCTATTAAATTTGAGAATGAGGTTATAAAAATAAGTGGATTTATTGGATCTCCTGAATCTGCAAAAAAAAGGAACTATGAACAATTCTTTTTTGTAAATGGGCGTTTTATGAAACATCCTTATTTTCATAGATCGGTAATTTCTGTATATGAAAATCTACTTCCTCCAAGCTATCAACCTAATTATTTTATTTATTTCACAATAAATCCTGCTCAAATTGATGTTAATATCCATCCAACAAAAACAGAGATAAAATTTATTGAAGAACAAACAATCTATCACTTGTTAAGTATAGTTGTTCGACAAAAAATAAGTCTCAACATGTCTACTCCTGATATTGATTTTTTTAAAGAAAATATTGTAGAAATTCCAAATTATAAAGGAAAAAGTAATGATTTTAGTTTTCCTGATGTTGTTTTAGATAAAAATTTCAATCCATTTACTGAAAACGAACCCCCAACATCTTTCTCAATTCAGCCAGAAAAAAACGTTCAAAAAATCGACTGGGGACATTTTCTAAAAGAAAAAACTCAAGAACTTAAAAGAGCAAACAATAAGGTTAAAAATAACTTTACCGAATCTCATTTTTGTGAATTAATTACTGCTTCTTCCAGTGAAGAAAAGCTAAAACCTTCCTCCTCTAAATGTTTAATTTTTTTACAAAAATACATTATAACATATTTATCAAGCAGTATTGTTTTTATTGATAGTCATAGGGCAAAATCTAGGATTGCTTATCAAGAAGTGGTAAAAAGTCTTCAAGAAAAAACGGATAATATTTGTTCTATTTCTTTATTAAATCCAGAGATTTGCACTTTCCCTCCTAGAGAAGAAGAAAGAATTTCTACTATTCTAAAAGAATTTGAAAACTTGGGATTTGAAATTAGCCCATTAGGAGGCGGAAAATTTTCTATTTTACAAATTCCTATTATAATTGAAGAAAATGCTAAAGAAATTATAGAAAAATCTATAACAAATATCTTAGAACATGAGAATATCAATAAAGATATCCTAATTGATATTATTGCTTCTTTTTATGCTCAACAAAAAGGAATGACTTTTAGTCCCCTACTAAGTATTGAAGAGGCAAACGAAATAACTGCTTCTCTTTTTGCTTGTAACGATTGTTCTTACACTCCTACTGGAAAAAAAATCATTCAGACATTGTCTTCTGAAGATATTATAAATCTATTTAAGTAAAACTTTTATTGGGGAAAAGTAAAAATAGTAAAATGAGTTATTGAAAAAGATTACTTTTGTAATATTATGAAACAATATCAAGATCTCCTAAAAAAAATCCTTAATGAAGGTGTCTTCCGACCTGATAGAACTGGGACTGGGACTTACAGTATATTTGGACACCAAATGCACTTTGATTTATCAGATGGATTTCCCCTTGTAACCACAAAAAAAATCCATTTAAAAAGTATTATCTATGAACTTCTTTGGTTCTTAAAAGGAGATACTAACATTGCTTATTTAAAAGAAAATGGTGTTTCTATATGGGATGAATGGGCTGATGAGAATGGAGATCTTGGTCCTGTATATGGAGCTCAATGGAGATCTTGGCCAGACTATAATAATGGATCAATTGATCAAGTTAGTCAACTTATTCAAGAAATAAAAAACAACCCTTCTAGTAGGCGTCTTATGATTAGTGCTTGGAATGTTGCTTTAATTGATAAAATGAAACTTCCTCCTTGTCATTGTTTGATGCAATTTTTTGTTGCAGAAGGCAAACTAAGTTTGCAACTCTATCAACGTTCTGCCGATGTTTTTTTAGGTGTTCCTTTTAACATCGCATCCTATGCTTTATTACTACAAATGATTGCTCAAATTACAAACCTTAAAGTGGGAACTTTTGTACACACTCTAGGAGATGCTCATTTATATAGTAATCATATAGAACAAGCTAAATTACAATTAGAGCGTAGCCCTCGCCCTCTACCTTCTCTTATTTTATCTGAAAAAGTTTCCGATATATTTTCGTTTTCTTATTCTGATTTTACTATAAAAGATTATAATCCTCACCCTCATATCTCTGCACCTGTTGCTATTTAATTTATATCTATGAGAATATCTATTATTGTTGCTGTTGGAGAAGATAATGCTATTGGAAAAGATAATGATTTATTATGGCATTTACCCTCTGATTTAAGTCGTTTTAAAAAAACAACTACTGGACATACTATTATTATGGGAAAGAATACTTACTATTCTCTTCCTAATGGGGCTTTACCTAATAGAAAAAACATTGTTATTAGTTCTAA